>Ga0222712_10007376_pt1 | contig 10660 bp, 5 predicted proteins | sample C33_657DmetaG_FD_165043 | JGI IMG/M metagenome (GOLD analysis project Ga0222712, IMG submission 165043) | Estuarine water microbial communities from San Francisco Bay, California, United States - C33_657D | ecosystem: Environmental > Aquatic > Marine > Unclassified | place: USA: California... | reverse complement strand
ATGCTATTATATAACGCAAGCGGAGTTGCATCGGAAATAATTGTAACTTCAATTATTGATGGTAAAGCAACATCATCTCTAGTAACCGCACCTACAATAAATGATTCTCTTCTATCATCTGCTTCAAACGCGATAATAAATAATGCAACCACAGTTGGTTCATCATCAGCTGCCGCATATGGATTGGGATATGCAACAAATCAAAATCCAACAAATACAGGATATACTTACAAGTCTTCACTACCATCAACAAGAAGATTATCAACTCAAAGTGGTAGTATGGCTTTTGCTTTACAATATCCTACCAATACAAACAGAAGCAGAGGTACGAATTATCATATAGTAGTTGATGGGCAATACAGACTAAATCCTGCAACTCCTTCGTTTAGTAATCCAAATAGTGGTAGTGCCAATCAAGAGTTTGAAAAACGATACCCAACGGATAAAACAGGTTGGACTTCGGTAGGTGGTGTTCTTACATCTCCAAAAAATAGATAACTATCCTTCACAAATATAGTTAGAGAGAGGTGAGAAATCATCTCTCTTTTTTATTTTACCCCTTTCCAATTTTTTTATATTTATAAGAGTATTAAAACATTTCATCAAAAATGGCAGCAGCAAAGTATTCATTTGTAATAGAACAAGGAGCAACATTAGATTTTCAAATAGATTGGACCGATGATAGTGGTTCAGCAATAGATTTGGCAGGTTATCACGCTAGAATGCAGATTCGTCCTCAAGTGGAATCTAATGAAGTATTTATATCTCTTTCATCATCTTTACAACCCGATGGAACTGGATTGAATTTAAGTGGTAGTAATGGTACTTATCCACTATCGTCTGGTTCAATTGGTGTATATATTTCAGCATATTCATCATCTCTTTTAAATTTTGGTAAAGCAGTTTACGATTTGGAAATGGTAAGTGGAAATTATGTTACAAGATTAATGGAGGGGTATGTAAATCTTTCAAAAAATGTAACGAGATAATATGAGTTGCGAACCTAAAAAGAATCCAATACACGTAGTTAATAAATATACTCATGTAAGTATATCTACCGCAGGTGCGCAAGGTCCAAGAGGATTTGATACCGGTACATCTGGTACAAGTGGTACATCTGGTGTAGGTAGTAGTGGAACATCGGGTTCTTCTGGTTTAGATGGAACTTTCTTTGGTAGTAGTGGAACATCTGGTAAAGATGGACAAGATGGTGTATTCTTTGGTAGTAGTGGTATTGATGGTACTTCTGGAACTAGCGGTATAAGTGGTAGTGGTGGAACTAGCGGTGTAGCTGGTGCAAACGGAACAAACGGAACTGCTGGTAGTGGAGGTACATCTGGTACAAGTGGTGAAAATGGAACAAATGGAACTGCTGGTAGTGGTGGTAGTAGTGGAACATCTGGTGTAGATGGGACAAATGGAACTGCTGGAAGTGGTGGAACAAGCGGAACAAATGGAACTGCTGGAAGTGGTGGGACAAGCGGAACAAACGGAACAGCAGGTAGTGGTGGTACAAGCGGTACTGATGGAACTGCTGGAAGTGGAGGAACATCTGGTTCGTCTGGAACAAGTGGTACTGATGGAACTGCTGGAAGTGGAGGTACATCTGGTACATCTGGTTCTTCTGGTGTAAGAGGTGAAAAATATAAAACAACATCAACATCATCATTTACATTAGGTAGTGGTGGTACAATTACAGTAGATACTGGATTAGGATATTCAATTGCACAGGAGATTATCATTGCACATGACCTTTCCAATTATCAAATTTCACAAATATCTTCATATGACCCATCTACCGGTATAATGGTATTTGGTTCACCAACTGTTTTACCAACAGGGTCTGGAACATACACATCTTGGGTAGTAAACCTTAGTGGTGCTTCTGGTGGAGATGGTACATCTGGAACTGCTGGAACTGGAGGTAGTGGGGGTACATCTGGTACAAGCGGAAGTAGTGGTACATCTGGAAGTAGTGGTACAAGAGGTACTGCTGGTAGTGGGGGTACTTCTGGAACAAGCGGAACTAGTGGGACAAGTGGAACTTCCGGAACAAGTGGAACTTCTGGAACAAGTGGAACATCGGGTACTTCTGGTACATCTGGTATAAACGGAACGGCTGGTAGTGGGGGAACATCTGGAACTTCTGGAACAAGCGGTACAAGTGGTACTTCTGGTACAAGTGGAAGTAGTGGAGTTAATGGAACATCTGGAAGTAGTGGAGCTAATGGAACAAGCGGAAGTAGTGGTTTAACTGGTGGTAGTGGAACTGGTGGTAGTGGTGGTACATCTGGTACTTCTGGGACAAGTGGTACAAATGGCACAACTTTTAATGTTTCTCAATACACTGGTTCGGTAAGTATTAGTGGTTCTTTGAGTGTAAGTTCGGCAGCAATAAATGATGCAAGTGTATTACTTACAAATTCAGCATCTTTAACCCTTTCATCTGGTAGTTCATTATATGTATTGGGTGGTGGTAATGTTTATGTGACTGGTTCATTAAACATAACAGGTTCATTCACATCAACTTTGCAAGAAGGATATATGTGGGTGGGTGGACCTGGTAACATAACAACTTTAATAGCAACCGCATCTTTGGTAACAGCAGGAGGTAGTAATACTTCGGGAACTTCTGGGACAAGTGGTACATCGGGAGCTAGTGGTACAAATGGTACAAACGGAACATCGGGAACATCTGGTACTTCTGGTACTTCTGGTGTATCCGCTAATTATACTGGTACATCAACTACAACTATTGATTTAGCAACATTAGTAATTGGTAATAATACATCTTTAGTAACATCTACCAATTTAGATTATACGGTAGCACAATCCCTAATTGTAGCACATACCGAAGATACGCACTTTCACGGAGAGGTAGTTTCATACAACGCATCAACTGGAGATTTAACACTTCAAGTAACATCTATACAAGATTCGGGAGTTAGTAGTTCGGCATCGTCTTGGACTACAAATTTAGATGGAGCAGCTGGTGGAAACGGAACAAGCGGTACTTCTGGTTCTTCTGGAACTTCTGGTACAAGCGGTACATCTGGTACATCTGGAACTTCTGGTACAAGCGGTACATCTGGAACAAGCGGAACAAGCGGTACATCTGGTACAAGAGGAACTGCTGGAAGTGGGGGTACATCGGGAACTTCTGGTACAAGCGGAACATCTGGTTCTTCTGGTACAAGCGGAACATCTGGTACATCTGGAACATCGGGTACAAGCGGTACTTCTGGTACATCTGGAACAAGCGGTACTTCTGGTACATCTGGAACTTCTGGAATATCGGGAGTAGATGGAAGTAGTGGTACATCTGGGGCATTAATAATAACAGGTAGTACTTTAAACGGAATTATGACTTACAAGCCAAATGGAAGTGCAAGTGTAAGTTATAATTTAACAATGGATGATAATGCTACTTATTTACCAACATTAAGATTTACAGGTTCATTACTACAAAGTAGTAGTATGTATTCAAACTCGTTATCAAAGACGGTATTTAATAGTTCTCAATATTTTATAGATGACCAAACAGGTCCAGATGGATTAGATAATCCTTGGATTTCTATTCAAACAAAAGTACCAGGTCCTGCACTACAAATATCTGGTCAATATAATTCCGCATCAATGGGAATGAGATTGGCAATTGCCGATACTGGTAATGGCGGATTTGGATATCAACCTTTAGAAATTAGAGCAAAAACATTACAAATAAATGTATCAACTGGTAGTGCAACTCCGGGTAGTTATGGATATCCAACAGGTATGGTTGGTATTACTGGTTCATTAAATGTAAGTTCATCATTTACCGCATCATTGAGAGAAGGATATGTGTGGGTAGGTAGTAATACTAATATAAATAATTTACAGGTAGCAACATCTTCATTCGGAGGTGGAATTGCAACTTTACCTAATGGTGTAATTAGTTCATCACAACAAATAACTAACTTTGGATTTATATCATCATCGGTATCAGCAGATGTGGCATTACTAAATGTTTATACTGGTTCAAATGATGCAAATTTAGCAAGATTATATCAAGCAACTGCTTCATTACAATCTTATACTTCATCAAATGATTTAGTATTACAAAGAATAATGCAGGCAACTGCATCAATTAACATTACAACTGGTTCATTAGCAAGATTATATCAAGCAACTGCATCACTAAATACATTTACTGGTTCAATTAGAGGTGAAGTAAACGGATTGGAAGCATATACTGCATCATTAAAAGCAGCAGCAATTGTATCATCATCAACGCAGGTTGCAAATTATGGTATATTTGCAAGAACTGACCAATCAAATGTATTTTTAGCAGACCAAGGTGTAACTGGTTCATTGAATGTATCAAATGCATTGACGGTAAGTTCAACATTTGTAAACGCCGGTTCGGTAATAGCACAAGGTTCATCCGTTTTACAAATTACATCTGGTAGTTGGGTTGAGGTAACTGGTTCTATATTTGTAACTGGCTCGATTATCATTACTGGTTCATTTACATCTTCTTTAAGAGAGGGATATACTTGGGTTGGTGGTGTTGGTAACATAACATCTTTAGTAGCAACATCTTCATTTGGAAGTGGTATAGCAACTTTACCAAATGGTGTAGTAAGTTCATCAATACAAATACAAAACTATAATATATTTGCAACAACTGGTTCAAATACATTTAGTGGAGGACAAACAATATCAAATGGTTATATAATATTAACACAAGTTTCACAAAGTTTGAATTTCTCTGATGATGAGGCGGCAGCGGCTGGTGGAGTACCTTTGGGTGGATTATATAGAAATGGAAACTTTATAGCAATAAGAATATCGTAATATGGGAATGCAATTATCAGGTTCATTACAATTAACTGGTTCACTAAATGTGAGTGGTTCTACTTATCAAATAGGTACTAATAATTTAATTGGTAATACTACATTAAGTGGTAGTATCATTATTAGTGGTTCGGATAACGTAGCAACTCCTACGGTTAAAATATATGGTGATATGCAAACCGATGGTGTAATTAAATTTACTCCTGTTAGTAAAACAATTGATAATTCTATATCGGCATCTTATGTATTTGTAAGTGGTTCAACAAATGATTTATACTTTTCACAAAATGGAAGTGGGTTTTCAAACACAACTCGTTTGAGATGGATTGAAGGTAATTTATACACAGGTCTATTACATGGTGGTATTATATCAGCTACAAATGGAGGAACTACATTTAATGTGAGTAGTGGTAGTGGTGTTATTGTATCTCTAAATGCAACAACAAATAGAGAACCATATCCTACATTAAATTATGTAAATTGGAATAATATAACAAACCAATCAATTACTTATTTAACAAGCAGTATTCAAACATTTGTTGCTATAAAAGGTGATGGTACAATCCATCAACAAACAACTGCATTTAGTAATGGGGATTACAATAACTACATAACATTAGGGACAGTATTACATCAAAATCAATCTACTGTAAATGCAAATATAACATATCCAAATGTTGCTTATGGATATAAGCAAAGAACTTATGATTTTGTAAAAGCATTTGGACCATTAAAACTTGATGGATTGGCTATATTAACATCTGGTTCATTAGGATTGGGTGTTAGTGGTGGTACGGCGTGGGCAGATGGTAGAAATTATCAAAATAATCCCAATTCACCATCATATATAACTGATACTGGTACATTGGTATCTAAAATTTTCCGTTATTATGCAAGTGGTTCTACATTTATTCAAGACACAAATAATGCGTTAGGATATATACATTTAGACCCTACACAATATAACAATAATGGTACATTAACAACTGTAAGTGGTAATAATCCTACTAACTACCATTGGACAATACAAAGAATATTTTGGTATCCTAATTCAGCAACAAAAGGTATTGTTGCATATTATGGTAATGCACAATACGACACCGAAGATTTAGCAAAAGTTGGGTTAGTTGGTGAAACATTTAATGAAGTAGAAAATACAAAACAAAATGCAGTTTATTTAGGAGCAATTCTTTTAAGAAAAGATGCAGTATTTACGGATGATACAACTTACACAATTGTACCTGCTGGTTTATTCCGTAGTGTTAGTGGTGGTGGTACTTCTGGTGTATCAATTGCTGGTATATCTGGTACTTCTGGTACATCTGGCGTTAGTGGAACATCTGGTCTTAATGGTACATTCTTTGGAACATCTGGTACATCTGGTATTAGTGGAGCTGGTATCCAAAACTATTATGGTAATTTCTTCTCAACTGGTTCTCAAAATGTAGCAGGTGCTAACATAGCAACAACCGCATCATTAGAAACTACTGGTGATGCAAGTGGAATTAATATAGTAGATAGTAGAAAAATAACGGTAGCAAATACTGGTATATATGAAATAACATTTTCTGCACAAGTTGAAAAAACGCAAGGTACATCGGCAGCACTTTCTATATGGTTTCAAAAGAATGGTGTAAAAATTGATAATTCTGCATCATATACTTCATTAGTATCAAATTCAGTTTATCAAATCGTAACTGTACCAACCATAATATCTTTAAGTGCTGGGGATTATTTGGAAGTGGTATTTGCATCCGATTCTCAATATGTACAAATAGCTGATATTGCAGCAAATACAGTTGATTCATCACCACAAGCACCATCATTTATTGTAACAATGAAGCAAGTTGGTGTGGCGGTAGGTTCAACATCTGGTACTTCTGGAACAAGTGGAACATCTACCGATATAACTTCATTAAACAATTATACTGGTTCTGCTATTGGAATATCTAACGGATTGATGGCATATACGGCATCATTAAAATCGACAGGATTGGTTAGTGGTTCATTAATAGAATCATCTTCATATAGTGTAGTAACGGATAGAGCAAAAACATTAGATTTATATTCATATACTAATGATATTGAATCGTATGTATTATTTTCAAACATAATTGCAACTACTGGAGTTGGTGTAGGTGGTAATAATAATATAAGATACAATTCTTCAACAAATGTATTATCAGTAGGAACTATATCAGCAACTAAATATTTGGGTGGTATTGTAAGTAGTAGTGCACAATTAACTGCACTAAATTCATACACATCTTCAAACGATAGTGTAATAAATGGAATATTACAAACAACCGCATCATTAAATACTTACACTGGTTCAAACGATGCAATTAGAAATCAAATATTACAAACAACCGCATCACTAAATACATACACATCTTCAAACGATAGTGTTAGAAATAGGATATTACAAACAACTGCATCATTAAACACTTATACTGGTTCAAATGATAGTGTTGTACAAAGATTAATGCAAGCAACCGCTTCTATTAATATTACAACTGGTTCGTTATTACAAATATATCAAACAACTGCATCACTTAACTCAAAGACAGGTTCATATGCAACAACTGGTTCAAACATATTTGTTGGTAATCAAACAATCACTGGTTCATTATTTGTAAGTTCAACTGCTATAAGTGATACAACTTTATTAGCAAGTTCTTCAAATTTAGTATTGAGTAGTGGTAGTAACTTGTATATGTATAATGATGGGTTGGTGAGTATTAGTGGTTCAACAAAACTAACAGGTTCATTAAGTGTAGGATTTTCAGCAGGTACTACCGAATTGCAAGTTGGAAGTACGGGTGTAAATATTGGTAACGCTATGACCGATAGACATTTGGTGACTGGTTCTTTATTAGTAACTGGTTCAATGACTATTAGGAGTGGTTCAATTACAATGCCAAATAGACCTGGCGTTAGAGTAACGGGAGCAGGTGGTGCAAAAGTAGCAGTAACAACATTATCTGGAAGTTATCTAAATGTTGATTGGCAACAAGGTAATGCATGGGATAATTCAACTGGTACATTTACTGCACCAATAGCTGGATTATATCAAGTAAATGTGATTACTAGAACAAACTCAAATAGTTTAGGTACAATATCTCAACTTATTGTGTACAAAAATAATACAGGTGGAACATCTGGAACTACACAAATAATGATTGAATATGGTTCAAATACTACTATGAATCACACTGGTGGTTCTACTATTTCTAAATTAGAAGTAGGTGATACACTTAAAATGGTAGTTGCAGTTGGTGAGATTTCATTTGATGTAAACGATAATTTTTCAGTAGCATATATAGGATAAAAAATAAGTTATGAGTATTACATTTGAGAAAGGGTATTCAATATCAAAACCAACAACAGCAGTAACAATGAGAAGTTTGTTATCAGTTGATGGACAAACCGCATATGATGCAGCAACAGTTGGTAATTTCTTTTCTTGTTCATTAGCAGATTATAACGCGGTATTTGCTGGGTATGCTGATGCACAAAAAATTGGAAATACCGATACAATATTCAATACATCATTAGGTTCAGCTTATACTGGAACTTGTGCGTCTGTTTTACCGGTAGAAAATTCAACAATATCTGCTAACACTTATATTTTAGGATTTGCTGCAAAAATGGTTTCCAACACCACTTGTACAATGACTCCTTTAATAGCAACAACCTATAAAGGAACATATGCGGCAATAAGTAATTCACCTACTGTGGTTGGTACTAATAGAGTTTACTTTTTAAGAAAAGACCCACCAATTACTTCGGCAACAAGTTATGTTGGGCATGTTGCATCTGCTAATAGTTTTGACCAAGTAACAACATCATATACAAACGCAGGATTTGATTGCGCAGCGCCATATTCAACATGGACAAATAGAAATGGGCAAATGCCACATTTCCAAATGTTTGTAACAACCACAAAACCATATTAACAAATGGCAATACAATTCACAGGTGGACGAGTAATATTAAAATCAAACGGATTGTACCCATTCACGACTTTTACTTTTACATCTGCTGGAGTAAGTGGTTCAAATCCACCAACATTACAACAATTAAGAGCAGCTTATAGTGGTTCTGTATCTGGAAGTGTATTTGTATCAAACCCATCTTATTTTACAACGGGTTCATTTCAAGGTTATCAAATTTGGACTGTACCTTTTGATGGAACATATGAGATTGAAGCTGCTGGTGCTAGGTCTGGTATAGTTAATTATCCTGTTGGAACTCCTAAAACATATTGGGGAGGTGCTATTATAAGAGGAAGATATAATTTAACTCAAGGGCAAAAAGTTGTAATGGTAGTTGGACAACCTGCATTAAATCCAACAACATCCGCAACGGCATACAATGGACCTGGTGGGGGTGGTGGTACATATGTTGTATTATCTGGTTCAAACACTCCAATAATTATAGCAGGAGGAGCTGGTTCTGGCGGTGGTTATAGTGGTGATGGTGCAGTTTTAAGAAGTGGTTCAAACGGAGCAACAACAATGTCTGGCTCTCTATCTTTCTTTAATGCGCCTGGTGGTACTGGTAGTTTGGGAGGTATGTCTCATAGAAGTACATCATCACTTGTATCAATAAATCCTTATGATGCTGGTGGTGGTGGTGGATTTTTGGGTAATGGATTTAATGGAACGGGTGTGGCTTCTAATACTACAAATGGTTCAATTGGTGGTGGTGGATTGGCATTTTTAAGTGGTTCAACCGGTGGGGTTGCTGCTTCAACATTTACACCTGTGCAAGCAACTGTGGGTGGCTTTGGTGGAGGTGGCGGTGGTTCTCCTCTTGCCGGTGGCGGCGGTGGGGGATACTCCGGTGGCGCAGGTAGTTATAGAGCGACTAGTACTGTATCCGATGGTGGAGGTGGTGGCGGTTCATTTGCTGGACTTGGTGTGACAACATTAGCAACATCAAATGGATTATATGAAAACCTATCAACATTTAGTGGAAGTGCTATCACAAATATAAACGCATATAATAGCGGAAGTGGATATATAAAAATAACAAGATTATAAATGGCAATTACATTCACAAATATGACAATAACTCCAAATCCAAGAAATGAATTATATTCTTTTAATTCATTCACATTTGGTATGGGAACTTTTGTGACTGGGGCTATTGGACCTACATATCAGCAATTATTAACATATTATACCGCATCCGCACAATGGGCAGCTACTCCAACTTATTTTACATCATCAAAGTTTGGATTTCAAATTTGGACAGTGCCTACAACAGCAACTTATGAAATTGAAGTAGCTGGTAGTAGAGCTGGTAGATTAAATAACAATACGTTAGAACTATATGGTAGAGGGGCAATTGTAAAAGGAAATTATTCGCTAACACAGGGGCAAAAAGTAATCATAATTACAGGTCAATATGATACTGCTTTTAACTTTGCACAACCATCATCTTCATACGAAGGTATGGGTGGTGGAGGAGGTTCATTCCTATTAGATTCCGCATCACTTACTCCAATTATGGCAGCTGGTGGTGGTGGTGGAAATGGTAGATATACTGCTTATGCTAGTAACGCTTTATTCATTGGATTGGATGGTGTAACAACAACATCTGGTTCTGCTTCTCGTAGAGGAGCTAAAGGAGGTATTGGTGGTAGTGGTGGATATTCATCATTTGGTACTGCCTCTATATCATCTTCAAACTCATATGAAGGTGGTGGTGGTGCTGGTTTATATGGAGATGGGCAAAATGGTAATGGTTCATTTACAAAACCATATTTAGGTGGTACTGAAGGTGAAGGTGGATATGGTATTTTAAGAGTATCTAC
>Ga0222712_10007375_pt1 | contig 10660 bp, 8 predicted proteins | sample C33_657DmetaG_FD_165043 | JGI IMG/M metagenome (GOLD analysis project Ga0222712, IMG submission 165043) | Estuarine water microbial communities from San Francisco Bay, California, United States - C33_657D | ecosystem: Environmental > Aquatic > Marine > Unclassified | place: USA: California... | reverse complement strand
CGCGATGCGGTGAGTCTAGCGCTTCGCCCCATCGAGAAGGGCGGCAACCCAGTCGGCCACGGAGGGGGCGTGTTCGTGCGCATCTACTTCGTAGAAGTCGTCGGGGTGAAAGAAGGGCGAATGGATCCCAACGGCGCGGACACCTGCGGCGCGCGCCATGCGCACGTCGTCGAGGGTGTCACCGAGGTAGGCGGCTTCTGCGGGCGTCGTCGCGTGCCCGAGCGCGGCGAGGCCTCGTCGTAGCGGCGCAGGGTCAGGCTTCTGCTCAACGGAATCATCGCCGTACACCGCCGAGCCAATCAGGTCGGCGACGCCGGTGCGGCGGAGCTGCCCGGAGACGACCTTGCGATCGCCCGCAGTGACAATGCCGAGCGGGATCCCGGCGGCGACCAGTCGCTCGAGCGCTGGATAGGCGCCAGGGAGGAGTTCCGCATCGTGCCCCTTATAGGCGCCGTGCCAGACGGTTGCGGCACCTTCTACAAGATGCTCGGGGACACCGAGGGCGGCGTACATGCGGCGCCAGTTCGGCGAGAAGGCGGCCCCGTACCGTTCACGGGTGAGGGGCGGAAGTCCGTAGGACTTCATCACCTCAACGTTGGCCTCGTAGACGTGCTCGGTCGTGTCAATAAGGGTTCCATCCCAGTCGAACAACACGGCCTTCATGGCCTAAGCGTACGTCGCGCCTAGAATCGCTGGGTGAACGAACGTGCGAGCGCCCCCATTCCCACCGGAGCCAGCGAGCCGAAGAGTCGCATCAGCGACTTCCCCGGCGGTCTGCGCGTTCGCGCCACCTGGGGGAGTAGCGGCCAGGCCGCCGCGGTCTTCGCCCTCTCCGAAGTGGGCGCCACCCTCGTGGACCATGGCGCGCTCGGCGCCGGCGCTGAGGGTGACCCCGATCGACTCTGCCGCATGGAGCTGCGCGTCGAGACGCCGGGTGGTGCCTGGGCAGTGCGTCTCGCCACAGTTATCTACGACGAGCCGCGTGCAATTCATTGGGACGATGCCCAACTCTTTGTCGTCGGCTACGGATTCACTGTCTACGCGTTTGGCGCGCGAACCGGTGCACTCGCCTGGAGTCACCAGACCGGCACCCCCGTTGTTGAACTGATAGCCTCGCCCCGCTTTGGGCATGTGATTGTGCAGAGCGAAGTTGAGACGTGGGCGATTCGCGGCGACGGCGAGGTTCGGTGGCGACTCGCGCACAGTGATGTTGTTGGTGCGGCCGAGCTGATCGGCGGCCGCCTCATCGTCACTAGCATCAACGGCGACGTGCAGGCGATTGATCCCGACACCGGGAAGCAAGGCGCATGAACCCCGTCGCTCTGATCGGCGCCGCAGCCGTTGTGATCGGACTTCTCCTTTCGCGTCGTACCGATGCGCGCACACGCGCTGGGCAACTCCTCGCTGGGCTCTCGCCGATCTCGCCAACTGAGGCACTGAACCTCGCCGCACTGCGTGGCGATGCGGCGCCGTATCTCGCCATCAAAGGAAGCATTGATGCCCCAGAGATCTTTGAAGATGAACATCACCGGCCGCTCGTCTTCCGTCGTGAACGTGTCTCCATCGCTGACGAGGGCCATTGGCGCGTGATTGACACTGCAGAGCGCAGCCTCCCCTTTGTCGTCAGTGATCCAAGCAACTCCATAAGCATTGCGACCGCCGATCTTGCCGATGGGCTCGTGGTCGTCGAGCGTCGCTGGGAGGGGAGCGTCGCCGACCTGCATGCCGCTGGTCGCGAGTATCAGCGACCCGAGACCGCGGCGCTCGTTGCGGCACTTGCCGCGAGCGACCCCACGCGCGGTGCACGGGTTGGCCTGGAGCAGATCAGCAACCTAGATCGCGCAACTGCAGCAGGGCAACTTCTGAACGGCGAGCTTCGTGCTGGGGCGGGTCGACCGCTTGTGGTGACCACACTCGATCGCGCCGACGCGCTCCGTCTTCTCGGTAGTGAGGGGCGAGGGCGACTTGCCAGCAGCACGCTCGCACTTGCACTCCTCGCACTCGGCGTGCTCCTTCTCCTCGGAGGCATCGCCCTCACCCTCGCCGCGCCCGCGCTGGGTGCCGATGCGGTGAGCCCCTCCCCCACGCTGACGCCGAATCCTGAGTCTGGTGACGCACGCAACGGCGGCGTTGGAGTTGGACCAGGTGGACTGCTCGGCCTCGTGGTGATGTTCGCTCTCCCCCTCCTCTTCGCGGTGTTCGTGGTGCTGCTGACGCGACTCGCGATTCGCTCACGTCGCTAACCCAGTACGATCGCGCCATGACCACCAAGCCGTACGACGTCAACGCCATTCGCGCGCGATTCCCATCGCTCGCGAACACGCTCCCTGATGGTCGACAGCTCAGCTTCCTCGACGGCCCCGCTGGCACGCAGGTGCCGCAGGCAGTGATCGACGCATACCGTGACTTCTTCTTGCATGCCAACGCCAACTCGGGCGGTGCATTCATCACCTCACAGCGTCAGCAACAGGTTGAAGATGAGGCGCACCGCGCCGCGGAAGATCTACTGAATGCGCCAAAGGAGACGGTGAAGTTCGGCGCGAACATGTCGACCCTCAACTTCCAACTTTCGCGATCGCTGGCGAAGAGCCTGAAGCCGGGCGACGAGGTGATCGTGTCGCAGCTCGATCACGACGCGAACTACAGCCCGTGGCTCTGGCTCGCCGAAGACTTCGGACTCACCCTCAAGGTCATCCCAATCCACACCAGCGACGCCACCCTCGACATTGAGGCCTATGCGGCACTGCGCTCGCCGCGCACCAAGATCGTTGCAGTCGGCATGTCATCCAATGCGCTTGGCACCATCAACCCATCAAAGGAGATTGTTCGGCTCGCCCATGAGGCCGGCGCGCTCACGGTGCTCGATGCGGTCTGCTCCGCGCCGCACTATCCAATTGATGTGCAGGCGCTCGACACCGACTTCCTGCTCTGCTCCCCGTACAAGTTTTACGGCCCACATGCGGGTCTCCTCTACGGAAAGCTGCCGCTCCTCGAGCGCTTCGGTCGCTATAAGGTGCGCCCCGCCCACGATCTCTGGGAGACGGGCACCCCAAGTTTTGAGGGGATGGCGGGCACCACTGCCGCGATCGACCACCTCGCCTGGATCGGGCGTGAATTTGGGCACGCCGGCGCCCCAACTCCGCTGACGGGTCGCCGAGCCGAGATTCGTGCGGGCCTCCAGGCGATCACGCTCTACGAGCGAGAGCTGATCGTGCACCTGCTCGACCGACTCGCGGAAATCCCAGGGGTGAAGGTCTACGGGATCACCGACCGCGACCAGCTCGATCACCGCACCTCCATCGTCTCCTTCACCATGGAGTGGGCCACGCCAACCGAAGCGGCAACGCATCTTGGCGCCGATGGCATCCAGGTGTGGGATGGCGACTTCTACGCCGTGAATCCCGTTGCCGCACTCGGCCTCACCGAGCGTGGCGGCCTGCTGCGCGTTGGGCTCATGTCGTACAACACCAAAGAAGAGGTTGACCGACTGATCAGCTCGCTCAAAGAACTCGCGAAGGCGAGCGGAGTGCAGATCGGCTGATGCGCGCGCCGCTCATTCTCATCACCGTCGCCGATCATGATGAACCTGGCGATGTCGCACCGATCCACCTGATCAATGCGCGCTACGCCGATGGCGTCCGTCGCGCCGGCGGAATTCCCATTTTGATGAGCGCGAGTGCCAATGACGAACAGCGCGCCACCGCATTCGCCGCGATGGATGGTCTGCTCCTTTCAGGTGGAGCCGACATTGATCCTGCGCGATACAACGAGCCTATTGATGGCGCCATCGGCATTGAGCCGGCGCGTGATGCGTTGGAGTGGGCCGCTCTCGACGCGGCTGATCGTCGTGGCATTCCGGTGTTTGGCATCTGCCGAGGACTGCAGTTCTTGAACGTGCACCGCGGCGGCTCGCTGCTGCAGCATGTTGAGGGACAGGTTGGCGCGGCGTACCCGGCCACACCAGCGCTCTCGCATCCGCTCGACGTGCAGGGTGGAACCAAGCTGGCGCAGATCCTTGGTGATCGCACCACACCACTCGCGGTGAACAGCTATCACCATCAGGCGGTGAGCCCAGAACGACTCGCGCCTACGTTGCGTGCATCGGCATTCACCGACTCACCGCGCGGCACTCTTGTTGAAGGGCTTGAAGAGCCGGGCGAGCGATTCGTGCTCGGTGTGCAGTGCCACCCGGAGCGCACCGAGAGCAGCCCCGCAGACCTAGAGCGCGTCTGGGCAGCATTCATCGAGGCGGCTCGGCCGCGCTAAATCTGAGGGGTACTCCCAACTGGGGGTGGAGTGGCACAATCTGAGCCATGAGCAGCCATCCGCCTGAGGGCGACACCGACTTCCAGAAGAGCGATCGGAGCGCCCGACTCCTGCGCACCCTGCGCTATGTTGAGGCCGCCGGCGAGGCGGGGATCCGACCCGAGGACCTCGCCAAGAAACTCGGCGTTAGCCGCCGCACCGCCTACCGCGACCTCCAGGCGCTCGAAGCAAGTGTCGGCGTACCGGTGTGGAACAACCTCGGCCGCTGGGGTGTCTCACAAGAGGGCCTTCTGCCAGAGCTGCGCTTCAGTAAAGACGAGGCGATCTCCGTGGTGCTTGCCGCGCGACTGCTTGCAAAGTTCTCCACTGGCTACGACCCCGAACTTGGTGCAGCGCTGATGAAACTTGGCAGCCTGCTGGAGAATCCGCTGCGCAGTGCCGTTGAGCGCACGGTGACGCAGCTGAGCCAACTCACGACCGACAGTGATGCGCGTGAGCGACTCCGCCTCCTCACCACCGCGTGGGTTACCGGTCGCGTCGTGGAGTTTGACTACGCCGCCGCCTGGAGCAATCCGGGGACCAGCCGACGTGCGCGCGTCCATCCGTATCTGATGGAGCCGTCGGCAGCGACGCACACCACCTACCTGATCGGCCACGATGAGACGCGCAGTGCCCTTCGTACCTTCCGCGTTGATCGAATCAGCAACGTGCGCGTCACCACCGCAACGTTCGAGTTGCCGAAAGATGTCGAACTGGAGCGCACCCTTGCTGCGGCGTGGGACATCGTCGCCGACCAACCACTCGAAGAGATCGTCATCCGCTTCAGCAAAGAGTCGGCCGCCCGCGCTAAAGAGACACGCTGGCATCCGTCACAAACAATTGAGGAGCAGCCTGATGGTTCGCTCGTCTGGCGCGCACGCGTCTCTGGACTCCTTGAGATTCGCGCCTGGGTGTTGACCTGGGGCGAAGGGGCTGAGGTCCTTCGACCCGATGCCTTACGCGACGACATGGCGCGCACGCATAGTGCCGCCGCCGCTCGCTATGGCGCAACAGCAAAGTCGAACGCATAACCATGGATGCGGAGCAGTTCAAGGCGGTCAACCTGATCAGTGACCCGATCCACGGCTATATCGAGCTCACCAAGCGCCTCACCGCCGAGGGGGCGGCCGCCACGGGCCACGCTCAGGAGGAGGCCGCCGAAGAGGATTTGCTCGACAGCCCATGGCTCCAGCGCCTGCGCCGCATCAGCCAACTGCAGAGCGCCCGCTGGGTCTTCCCCACCGCAGAACACAGTCGATTTGCGCACGGCCTCGGGGTGATGCACGAGGCGGGGCTTTGGGCTCGACACCTCTACCCGTCACTTGCGACACGGCTAACAAGCGACGGAGTAACGCCCCCAAGTGAAGGGCTCGTTGTTGAGACGCTCCGCGTCGCCGGACTCTTGCACGACGTTGGTCACGGGCCCTTCGCGCACTTCTTTGATCACGCGGTGCTGGAAGCATTCCCCGCTCCAACAGATCCGCGCCGACCAACAGGGAAGCGCCTCGCCCATGAAGATCTCTCCGCGCTGATCATTGAGCGCGAACTTGCGCCGATCATTACCAAGCTTCGTCGGGCACCTGGCGACTCGGCCGCGCGCGACGCCTTCGCCGCCACAGAATCGATTGATCCACGCTGGGTCAGCTTCCTCATCTCAAAGCCACCACTGAACGACGACACGGTCCCCACCTGGGTGCGCATCCTGCAGCCACTCCTCTCGGGCGTCTTCACCGTCGACAACCTCGACTACGTGCGACGCGATGCGTACATGACCGGCGTGCGCATTGCCGCGGTCGACGTGGAGCGACTTCGTCACTACAGCTTCATTGGCGCGCGCGGCCTCACGCTGTATGAGCCGGCGGTTGGCGCACTCGAGTCATTCCTTGGCGCGCGACAGTTCCTCTATCAGCAGGTTTACCTGCATCGCACCGTGCGCGGCATCGACCTCGACATGAAGGAGGCCTTTGCGCCAGGAATTCGTGCAATCTTCGGCGACACCTCGCCCGCCGACGATCTTGCCGCCTACTTGGAGCTCGATGAATACACCCTGCTGCATCAGGCGGCCCGTTGGTCGCGCGGTCAGGACCTCTCCGCAAACCCGCTGCCAAAAGACGGCACCGTCACCCCGACTGTGGCCGACGCGTGGCGCGCCGTGCTCTTCCGCAGCCCGCGCTGGCAGATGGAGGAGGAGCTTCGCGCGGACTATTTCGACGAAGCCGTACCGAGAGATTTTCAGTCCGAGCTCGGTGCACCAATCCCGGGCGAGGTCGAGATCGACATCGCCTACTGCGACCCGCGGCATGTTGAAGGTGATGCCGCCGACCGACTCCTCGCCGTGGAAGGGTCAAACGGTCGTGAGGCACGACCAATCTCAAGCCTATTGCTGAAACTCCCTCTGTACTCGGTGGTCGCCAGGCGCTATCGTCGCCGCTAAGGGGCCGCCCAACCCTCAGTAGAGGATTGCCTCCCCCTATAGGGAGGTGCCCGCCATGAGCCGCCAATTTGAGACACACACTGTGCGCGGCGCGCGCAGCACGCTGCTGATCATCGGACTCATTGCGGTGGCGCTTATTGCCCCATCGCCTGTTGCTGCAACGTCAAAGGCTGGACTCTTTTCCGGCGCCAAACGCGTTGAAAACTCGGTGCTTCTCCGCGGCGCCGATCAGCGCGGCAACCTCCACCTACTCGTCACCCTTCGAACTCCTGGCATTGGCGCACTGCGTGCTGCTGGTGGTGCAGGAGATTCGTACGCCTTCCGCGGTGCGCAGATCCGCGAACGCATCGGCGCACGTGCAGCAATCACAGCGCTTGGCGGCACCGTGCACACTGAGTACCAATACATTCTCAATGGGCTGCGGATCCGTATTCCTGCATCCCAACTTGAGGCACTCCGCGCACACCCAACTGTTGCCGACGTCCAGCTCGTCACCCGATATCAGCGAGCGAACGTCACAGGCGGTGCCGTTTCTGGCACAGCCGGCTCGCTCCCTTCAAACGCTGGTGCCGCGAGTGAGGTGCAAGCAAAGAACGTCTGGGCACAGACGGCCACCTCAAAGGCTGGCACGGGATACGGTATTAAAGTTGCCGTAATCGACTCAGGTATTGACTACAGCCATGACCTTTTCGTCCGAAATGGCGACACCACATTCCCAACTGCGAAGGTTCCACTTGGGTACGACCTTGTCGGTGACGACTATGCGCCGGGAAACGGCGGTCTCTCCGAAGTTCCCCAGCCGGACAGCGATCCGATGGACTGCGACCTCTCCGCTGGCGGCGGTCACGGCACGCACGTTGCAGGCACCATCGCTGGCTACGGCATTAAGGCAAATGGCGACACGTATGGCATTTCAAGCTCAGAGCGATACACCAGCTCACTCAATGTTTCGACATTCAGGATCGCACCAGGAATGGCGCCACTCGCGACACTCATCGCCATTCGCGTGTTCGGCTGCAGCGGTGGCACGGAGCTAACTGCTGACGGTATTGAAAAAGCAGTGGCTCTCGGTGCCAACGTGATCAACCTCTCCCTTGGCTCACCATATGGAATTAAGGGTGGCGCTGAGCAGGCCGCAATCAACGCAGCCGAAACGGCCGGGGTTACCGTAGTCGTGGCGGCGGGGAACGACGGCGCACAGCCGTTCTTGGTGGGCTCCCCCTCCACCGAAGATGGAGCCATCTCAGTCGCGGCGCTCGATGACCGCGCCACCTATCCGGCAGCAACTGTCTCCTATCAACTGGGGGGCGTGCCAACGCTCGTCGGTGGCGGTACTGGAGCGGGATTCCTGAATACCAACCTTTTCGATCTAAGTACGCCAATCATCAAGAACATCCATAGCTTGAAGCAGGTTGCGGACGCCAACCTCTATTCGCTCGGTTGTCCCGCAACGGGCGATGGCGGTGTCACGTACACACCAGATTGGGATGTTTCCTTGGACCTCTCAGATAAAATCGTCATCCTCCGCCGGGGCGATTGCACGTTCAAAGAGAAGGTTGACGCAATGATCGCACAAGGTGCGGTTGGAGTGATCATCCTTCAGCGCGCCGACATACTTTCAGGCGGTGACGCAACCTCATACCCACCCTTCCAGGGCCCCGACACTCCAACGTCAGTTATCCCCGTGCTGATGGCGAATGGTGAAGCCGAGACAGCACTTGTTGCCAGTCTCGTTGGTGATGGCCTTGAGGGGAATCTCACTACGTTAAGCGCCCGTTCAACTGGCGTTGCTAATCCGAACTATCACACCGTCGCAGACTTCTCCTCAGGCGGGCCGCGCTGGGGCGATCTTGCGCTGAAGCCTGAGCTTGCAGCACCAGGGGTTGATATTGTCTCCGCTGCCTCTGGCAGTACGGTTGGAGGCGCTGCATGGTTTAGCGGCACTTCAATGGCTACCCCGGTGGTAGCTGGTGTCGCCGCCCTGGTGAAGCAGGCTAACCCTAAGTGGACGCCTGCGCTCATCAAATCGGCGCTCATCAACACCTCAAAATCTATCGGGAGTTCGATCCAACTTCGAGCCGTGGGCGCAGGGCGCGTCAATGCGCTCAATGCCGTGAAGGCAAAGGTGACGATTGACGCTGGTCCAAACGCCACGTTGAGCTTCGGCATGGTGTACGGCGATTCGTCAGCGACAATCATCCGCACCAAGACCTTTGTCGTTAAGAACAACGGAACAACAACGGCTGGCTATAAGTTCACTGCAGCGGCTGCAGCGGGGTTCACGATCCCATCTGGCGTCACAGTGAAGCTGTATTCGGGGTCGTCGCTCCTCTCTAGCTCTTCAGTTGTTAGCGTGGCAGCGGGAAAGTCAAAGACACTGACCGTTCGGCTGACCGCGACAGCAGACGCCCAGAAGCGCTTTGATCCTGGGTACTACAACGATGGATCCGACGGAGATGGCTCGGTGCTCGGAGGCATGTTAAATGTCGTCGTGACGGGAACGGCAACAGGGAAGCCATCGTTGCGGCTGCCTGTGATCGCGATCCTGCGCCATACGGAGCGGTTCTCATTCGGCATCACCGACAGCGCTGCACCATATGACATTGAAATTAACGTGCTCACCGGCACGCAAGACGCGCAAACGAGCGCAGGGGCTCCCTTCGGCTCGATTGATGTTTGGCCGTACGCATGGCTTGCCCGAGATGGTCGTGAGCGTATTGGCAATGGCGCTGACATAAAGAACATTGCCGTTGGCGCATACGATATCCCCGTGGACTGGGCTACCACTGGCAGCAGTGACGGCATCTTCGAAATCGTCATTACGACGTGGGAAAGCTTCTCAAACAGTGCACTCCACGAGTGGGTCGTTGAACTGGATGCCAATGACGATGGGGCAGCTGACCAGGTGATCATCGTGGCGGACAGCGGTGCCATGAGCGGTTACCCAACGGGGACATTAGGCTGCTTCTATCTTGATACGCTCGGATGGAGCGGCACCGCAGGGGCCCTCTACGCGCTTGAAGAGGCTGACTGTTATGTCTATGCCGAGCCAATCAGCTCGGTCGTGTATTTCAGCTTGAAGCAGAGTTACTTCTGGGACACAATTGATGGAGCGAAATTTATCGTGAGCACCTACAACGGTGGGGGTTGGGATTCGGATAGCTCCGGAGGCAGCTGGCTCTATGTGAAGTTTGACGAACTTGTTGGAGCGAGTTGGAATCCTGGACTGCCAGTTGCATACGACTCAACGGGGATCTCCGCCCCTAACCAACTCTTCACCCTTGGATACCCAGCGGTGTCGGGCGGAGCAACGCCAAGCCTCGGCTGGATCTTCTGGAACCAGTGGCATGCGGGGCCGAGTTCTGAGATTTACGAGGTGCTCATTCCAATCGCAGACTAGCCTTCGGCTTGGTCGCCTGAGAACGGCGCGCCCACCCTTCTGGGTGGCGCGCCGTTCTCGTCTTCTCGGTGGGATGTGCCTTAGCGGTTCTCCCGCAGCCAGCCCAACACGAGCGACATCGAGCGGCAGTCGGCCGCGTTGTACTCGGTGCCGGAACGGAAGTAGTCGTAGTCGGCGAGGCGCTTCCCTTCGGTGGCGGCGCGAGCATCGGCGGTATAAGCCGCAGCCATTGCGCCCATGCCGTCGGCTGGGCCATCGCCCCACGACACATCAATGCGCCCTTCGGCGCGCATCGCCTTGGCGATGTCTTTCAGGCCGAAGCCGTAGGCGCCGCGCACGCTGACTGGCACTTTGTAGACGAGCTCGTCGAAGGCATCGAACCAACCGATCTCGTCGGGGAGCGACCAGGTTGGGTGACGTCCGGCGGCGGAGTCGGCGGCAGTGAAGAGCAGGTTTCGTTCGGCGGGTGACCAGTGCACGATGCGGGTGGCGCCCCATGAGAGGTTGAGCGACTGACGCCA
>Ga0222712_10007372_pt1 | contig 10662 bp, 12 predicted proteins | sample C33_657DmetaG_FD_165043 | JGI IMG/M metagenome (GOLD analysis project Ga0222712, IMG submission 165043) | Estuarine water microbial communities from San Francisco Bay, California, United States - C33_657D | ecosystem: Environmental > Aquatic > Marine > Unclassified | place: USA: California... | reverse complement strand
AAAAAAATACTGGAATAACATAGATAGATACCAATTCTATTACACGGGTTCAGATGATGCTGTACAAATAATAGATGGTACTAGGTTCGCTATGGCACCTGGATATTTGTACCTATTTGACCATAGTAAAGAACACGAGTACGAAAATAACAGCAATGAAGATTTAATACTGTTGGTAATAGATCTTTTTAAACCGGGAGTACAATAATGAAAGTATACTTTAAAAAATTAGATTCTGCTATAATGCCACCTAGCGTGGATTCTGACAGTATCAAGGGAGCCATGTTATTTCACTATGGCAATATACGTTACTTTGAAGTCAGTGATCAGTCTTATTTGGATGCTATACATAAATCATTTAAGATTCCTCCCAAGGAAGTGTTTCTAGTCGAAGGTCACGGTGAACTAAGACCTCATCGTGACAATGGTGTCTATAGCTGTATAAATTATTACTTACAACCAGGTGGTTATACTACTTCCTGTTGGGAACCTATAGAAAACGCTAGACGAGTAAAAGGTAAAAAGTATGATAAGAAAACAGATTCATACAAAGAAGTTGAACTAGCCTATGAGCCCGAAGATTTAATATTCATGGGTTCTTTTCTGGCAGAGGACAGTGACGTATATATGTTAAATATAGGAGAGGTTCATTCTGTTAACGGGGATAAACCAAAAAGACCAAGATCTATGATACAAATGCAGTGGCATTTAACCATGGATGAGTTAATTAAACAATTAGAACTTTAAGAAAGAATATTATTATGTTTTGTAAAACTGTATGGAATGGATTGCATATTTTACCTGATGGGTACATTAGACTTTGCTCGATAGGAACTAACTCTGATAAGACTCTGGATATGCAACGTGCCCGTGACAAGGACGGTAACATCATGAATATTTTAACTCACGAATTAAAAGACATCATGAACAGCGACAAGCATAGGGTAGTTAGAAGCACAAACGTCAACGACCCTAATGGCTGGAGTAAGCACTGTGATTGCTGTGAAGTTCGTGAAGTTATTACAGAATTCAATAGAAACCATCCCAATAAAAGTAGACGTATATATTTGATGAACATGGACACTGACGATACTGTCAGTGAAGATAACTTCGCGTCCAAAACTGACAGCGAAGGTTATGTTGACTGGATGCCAAGTAGCTTGGATATACGTTTTGGTAATCTATGTAACCAAAAATGTGTCATGTGTAGCCCAACCTTTAGTAATCAATGGTATGATGAATGGGAAGGTTATTTCGGAGAGACTAAACAAGGTCAGGGCCCACGTATTACAATTTCAAGAACAGAAGATGGTAAGAAGTGGGTAAAACCCAAAGAGTTCTCTTGGTATGAGAGTCCTATTTGGTGGGAAAAATTAGATCAGATGGCACCTCACCTACGACATATCTATGTTACAGGTGGCGAGCCAATGGTAACTCCTGCGCATGATCAGATGTTGGATAGATTAATTGAACTAGGTTATGCAAAAAATATCTGGTTAGAATATGATACTAACTTAACCGCAATTAATAATAAAATCACAGATCGTTGGAAGCACTTTAAACTGGTTCACGTTAGAGCAAGTATGGATGCAATTGGTGATCAGTATGAAATTATTAGAGCAGGTGGTAAGTGGGACAAGTTTGCCGCTAACGTTAAGAGAATGAAGGAACTGGAAAGAGAATCTAACAAGCAGGTTAGATTGCTGGCAGTGTCTACATGTTTCCAAATTTCAACTACTTATAGTATTATAGAATCAGAGCAGTGGGCCAAGGAAAACGATGTTGACTTCCATATGAGATTTTTAGAAGGTCCAGCTTATCACTCTGTAGCTTCGTTGAATGCCGCACAAAAGACTGAACTAATAAACTACTACACTCCATATATTGGAAAATCAGGTAAGGCACAAATAATTGTAAATTACTTGAAGCTCAATATTAATAAACATAGACCTCAGTCTGTGGCAGAATTTGAAAAGTTCATGGACTTCTTAGACACGACAAGGGAAACGAACTGGCGCCAGACCTTCCCCAAAGTAGATGCACTACTTAAACTAAAATAATAAATGGGCCGCAAGGCCCATTTTCATTAGTAGATCGTTGACACTAAATAGTTTTTTTGCTATAATTACTACTTAGACAACTGGCAAACATTGTTTAACAAAATTAAAAAAGTTGTTGACAATAAATTTGTTTTTTGCTATAATTAATGTTCAGTTAGCAAGTCATCGTACTGTTAACCTAGTTCTTTAAAAGTTTTTGCCTCTCTAGCTCATTAGGTCAGAGCAGTCGACTCATAATCGATTGGTACCGTGTTCGAATCACGGGAGAGGCACCATTATTTGCGAGTATGGTGAAATTGGTAGACACAAGAGACTTAAAATCTCTCGCCGAAAGGTGTCCCGGTTCGACTCCGGGTACTCGCACCAGCAACAACGGAGCATTGGCCGAGCGGTTAAGGCAACAGATTGCTAATCTGTCACTGGGCAACCGGTGGGTAGGTTCGATTCCTACATGCTCCGCCATTTTTTAACAAGGAAATATATGTACATTAAACCAGGTCCCAATTTTAAATTAAGCAAAGCAACCAAGACCAAACTAGCTCTTGGTAAATTCCGAGACGAACATGATCGCGCCGCATTTAAACGTGCCATGGTTCAGGCAGAGTTAACTGCCGCAGTTAAACCACCCAGTGGCAAAAAAGACAGAAACTAATATTCTGGCGTTAGTACAATGGATAGTACATAGAGCTTCTACCTCTAGAATGTGGGTTCGATTCCTGCACGCCGGACCAGACAATAAAAGCCCACTTAGTGGGCTTTTTCTTATTGTCCCACGATAAATATTAATATGTCCTACAAACGAATTATCAACAACATTTTTGCGTCCAATACGCAATACTTACCCTACTTACAACTATCGGCCACGGCTCTGGTGTTGTTATACGCTATTCTTTTACCACAAACAGGTATGCTATGGTTGCTAAGTGCATTAATGTATGTGGGCATAGGCGGACTTGGTATCAGTATAGGCTTTCATAGACTGCTAACGCATAAAAGTTTTAAGACCAGTAAATTCTGGGAATATTTCTGCGCAACCTGGGGTGCTCTGGCATTTACAGGCAGTGCGATTGGCTGGGTAGGTATGCACCGAGACCATCACAAGTACAGCGACAAACCTGGCGATCCGCATAGTCCCATGGTCAGTGGTCCTAAGATGTTGGTAGCCGCTTATGACTATGAACCAAATAAGTGGAAAATTCGTCACTTGATTTTTGACAAGTATCATATCTTCATGCACAAATGGTACTTTGGTCTGCTATTATTGTGGACAATATTCTGGGCAATCATCGACCCTATACTGGCAATGCACGTTGTTATCGTTCCCGCAGTGATCAGTGTCTGGAGCAGTACTATCAGCAACTATACAAATCATCGTTGGGGATACAAGAATTTCCAAACCAGCGATAACAGTCGCAACCTATGGATTAATGCAATACTAACCTTTGGTGAAGGCTGGCATAATAATCATCATGCTCGTCCTGGCAACTATGATTTTGGTACAGGCACCAGTGGCAAGTGGTGGGAGTTTGATCCAGCGGCACGAGTCATTGAACTTATTAGACGATGATTGTTTATACTCCCTTAGACTTACCGAAAATAGAGCCAGATAACTGGGATACGTTCTGGGAGATTTGGAATCAACACGCCGGTGCCCTAGTCAAGACAGTATATAATGGCGTACACAGTGACTCGCCTGTTGGTAGGAGCGATGTATGGCAGGGTCTGGATATATACAAAAATCCAAGAACATTAAATGGCTGGTCGGCACCTTTTTATGATATAAAAGAGAAATTGCCAAAATTGTATAGTACAATAACATCCTTGCCAATAAGTAATATACGACAAGTTAGATTAGTCAGTAGCAAATTACAAGTAGATCCGCATTCAGATGACGTCAGAGATATATGGGTAGCAAGGGCATACTTTCATTACACTGCACCTGTAGAACAATGGTATTTTACTAGGCCCGGTGATTTTCATGGACAAAGAACTTACATTACCATACCCAGTGAAACCAATTGGTTCACGTACAATGACAAATATTGCTGGCACGCAACAGATTATGATAGCAAATATCCTAAAATTTTGTTGCAGGTATTTGCATCCAGTGTATCTAAAGAACTTGTTGATACCAGCATAGAAAAATATAAAGAGCATACAATAAGGTACGATTAATATGACATTTGGATCTACAGCTAGAAATATAGGATTACTGACAATCTTCGTATTTGTTACCAGCATTGTTGGCTTGTTCTTTGTTGACTTCACATTGGCGAATCTAGCAGTTATGTTAGTAAGTTTCTATACGCTAAACATCCTGGGCGTATGGATGACTTTGCATAGGTACTATAGCCACAAAAGTTTTGAATTAAATCCTGTGGTTAAATGGATGTTTTCCACTCTGGCGTTATTGGCGGGTAGAGGTAGCATAGTGGGCTGGGTGTATCTGCATAGACTTCACCATGCTTACAGTGACCAGGAACAAGATCCGCATAGTCCACATAACCTAGGCTACAAATTGTTTGGCTTTGGCCACATGAAAAAGCAGGAAGGTGAAATGAAGATCTTTTTAGTAAAAGAACTTATGACATCTGCTCAGTTATTCATACATAAATGGTACATACTTTTGTTATTGCCCGTACTTGCCGTAGTCGCAGTAATTGATCTACAATTATTATACTGGATCTGGATTGTGCCTGCCATGTTGATACAGCTCAGTACCAATAACTTTAACTATGTTGGGCATACCACAGGTTATAGAAACTATGAAACCAAGGACCAAAGCAGGAACAATCCCTGGCTATGGCCTATTATACTAGGTGAAGCCTGGCATAACAATCACCACGGTGATGCAAAAAATTACAGTACTAAGCACAAGCCCTGGGAAATTGATCCACTGACATGGCTAATTGACCTAGTAAAAACAAAATAAATTATGATACCTAGAAAATTATTTCCACTAACAGATTTAAAAAAACTTAAACAACACTTTAAGCGAGACATCGTCGGCGAAGATCGACGCTTGCGCTTTGGTGTTATGCTACCCGACGAATCCATAGAATCTTACTTGGACAGATCTGTTATAGGCCTTGGTTATAGAAATCAATGGTTTGTTGTTGAACATGACAACAAAATTATAGGCACTTGCCATGCAAATATCTATGAAGGTGGCAAGACCGCAGAACTTGGTATCACTGTTTCCTCTGCGCATAGGAATCAGGGCCTGGGTAGTCAACTATTTGAACGAGGTACAACTTGGACACGTTCACGTGGCGCCGCTGATATGTATATGCACTGTCTAGCAGAAAATCGTGCTATACAGCAGATAGCAAAAAACCATAACATGTTGGTGCACTCAGAGGATATAGGTGAGAAAACTGCCCTTGCCACTTTGGATAAAAATATCTTGACAAGTTATGTTGAAGATCGTATACTTGAACAAATTGCATTGTATGACATGGCGTTGAACAAATATATGTCGTTTTTTAACTACACAGATATTGACAACAAATCATAAATACAATACACTAGAGGCTAGTTAAACAAAGCCCGATTAGCTCAGGGGTAGAGCAACCGCCTTGTAAGCGGTAGGTCGTCTGTTCGAATCAGACATTGGGCACCAAAAATATTTTTAGTTTTTTTGTCTAAAATGCAAAAAGATGTTGACAAGAAGACTAAATAAGTGTATAATTAAAATTCAGTTGTTAGCGATGTTCAAGTAGCACAGTGTTGTAAAGATACAACACACAGCAAAAGATAAAAAAGTTGTTGACAATTAATTGAAAAGATCGTATAATTAAGGCATACGTTAGAAATAACGTGTAAATTTTTAAGAAAGCGAAAGCAAATGAAAACGTTGATGTCAGTACATAATTTTAGTCATAAAGCCAAACAGGTTGGTACGCCCTCCTATTGGTTCGCGACAGAGATTATTAATGATCGTCAGCCAGAGAGTACTAGGGTCCGTGAAGGAGTAGGTTACGCATAAAGTGTAATCGGAGAATTCAAAAGGACCCTGGAACTAAAAACTCCAGGGTTTTTCATTTGTTACAAGGAACGAATGACAGAAACAGACAGTAAAAAGTTAAAAGAAGCTGAGTGGATACGACAGCATACCTTAACTACAGAACAGACTAAACAGCTGATTCTAAACAAGTTTAGGCGTGCCAGCGATATGCATTTAGCTTTGACAAAGAGGGAGATGTTAGTTCAAAAACATCGTTGATCTCAAAGTGTGATAAGGAGTAACGAGGACTCCGCCCCGCACTTAAAACATGGGGCAAACGGGCGGCCTGTAGGATGAAGCACCTCTTGTGGTGTGAAAAATTACAGCGTATTAAAGTACTCTAGTCTAGAGCAATCTAGAACACAGACCCCTAGAGTACTTTAATACACACATTGAGCTGACCTGGACTGAAATGTCGCAGACAGTGTGTTTAATTATTATGGAGCTATCGTCTATCGGTTAGGACATCAGGTTTTCATCCTGAGAAGCGGGGTTCGATTCCCCGTAGCTCTTCCAAGTTTTGGAGTAGAAGCATCAACGGTGATGCAGTGGACTGTAAATCCGCCGTCTTTATGGCACGCCTGGTTCGATCCCAGGATACTCCACCAATTATGGCTCGATCGTATAAAGGTCATTACTTCGGATTGTCTATCCGATTATCGGGGTTCGATTCCCCGTCGAGTCGCCAATATAAATAGTTTGATGAAAACTATCAACATAGCAGGCGTAGACATTGATATCGCCGATGGTAATATAGGTCTAAGTATTTCTGGTGGCGCAGACAGTGCGTTACTGGCATACATACTAGCAAAATATGCACCCGGTCCTTTGAAGTTTTACTCTTATGTCAGTGAAGACAAGTTCAGACGTGGAGAAAAATATTCCAGACAGGTAGTTGATAAAGTAATCGAGTTAACAGGAAACAATAATATATCGCATGATATAACATATTTCCAGACACAGGAATACAAGCAATTTATAAGATTTTTAATGATCAAAGTAATGTCAAAACAAGTTGATATTATGTACTGCGCGGTAACGGAAACTCCGCCCGAAGCAGTAATGGAATCATTTAATAATAAAATGGAAAGTTCCGTTTTTCAATTAAGGACTCCAGGAATCCTTAAAGATGTCTACTCTAGAAGTAATATGGAGTACAATCCTTTTAGAAATATAAACAAACAGCGTATACGAGCTATATACGAAGAACTGGAGTTACTGGATACATTATATCCACTGACTTTTTCTTGCGAATCGATGCTAGATGTTCAAGAGCATTGCGGTGACTGTTGGTGGTGTGAAGAACGTCACTGGGCGTTTGGACGCTACGTTTAAATAAATTTCTATATTTTATAGTAATCACTATGCAGATGTTAGTTTAGTGGTAAAACCGCGGGTTGTGATTCCGCTATCATGAGTTCGATTCTCATACTTCTGCCCACAAGTTTTCGCCCTATTAGTATAATGGTATTACACCTGTTTTGTAATCAGGTTACGGCAGTTCGATTCTGTCATGGGGCACCAAGTTTTGTTAAAGTGTCAGCAAGAGAATGTCACGCTATAAAGGTTTCTTCGAAGGACTGATATAGTTAAAGGGGACGGGTTCAACTCCCGGCTGATCGGAAGATCGGCGCAGATTGGTTGCTAACTGGACTAGTATCCCCAGTGACGTACCGAGTCCCGCTCGAGCTTGTTACACGGGTGAATGGTGCTTATAACGATGGTAGCACTACTTTAACAAATTCAATTTTAGGATGCGTTCAGCAAACTTTTATACATTTGACTTTTAATCAAAACCGTAAAAAAAGCATCCTGTTTTATTATGCATCTCTAATGTAATGGCAGCATGGCAGTCTCCAAAACTGTTCGTCGGGGTTCGAGTCCCTGGGGGTGTGCCAATTTAGGAAGGTAATGCAGTGGGGATGGTCCCGCGACTGGCCTTGAAAACCAGGTTCTCCGACAAGGGGATGGAGTTCGACTCTTCTGCCTTCCGCCAATTTTAACCATGTTCTCTATATAAATAGAATAATGAATTTAGATGAACATAACTTAAATATCCCCGGTTGGATGTCTGAAACAGACTTAACAATACTTAAGACGCTGGCGTCTTACGTTCCTTCAGGTGCCAACATATTAGAAATTGGTTGCTTTGTGGGTAGATCCACTTATGCACTATGCACAGGTAAAAAATCAAGTGTAAGATTATCAGTAGTTGATACATTTGAGGTCAATGAAACATATAAGTCTATCTTAGATGAAACTATGAGCGGAGACGCTGATTTAATTAATGACATAGTTGATATCGCAAAAAATGAAAATAGCTGGGAGAACGCATTTAAACATTGCTTACCGCAGTCTATATTGGATCAGATAGAGATTAACGTTTCTTCTAGTTACGATTATGTCTTACCAGAGAATTTTAATGACGAAGGTCATTTTAATATGACATTCATAGATGCCAATCATTCTATGGAACACGTTCTTCATGATATTAAAAAATATGCAGGTAGGCATACGTTACTAGTCGGCGACGACTTTAATCCGAAAAAGTTGGGTGTTGCCACTGCACTTGCATCAACACGAGAAATATTGCCTAGAAAGTTAATCATGCCAGCAGGTTCTAAGATTTGGATCATGGTTCCAAATGGCGGATACTGGCATAGACTGTTCAATGCTAAGGTTATATTTTGATATTATTCTATTAAAGACTTATCTAGCAATGAATCCAGGTCATATCTAGAAGTCACATAATATCTATATTCATTGCTTAGATTAACAGCGGAGTGTGTTCTTATATTATCAATGATATAAATTCCTCCTAGATCAAAACTAGTAACTCTAGTGTTCATCGCAGTAGGCGCCCACATCATTCCAACTTTATCGTTGGTGATAATAGGTATCTGTAGTTTAACAATCTTGCTAAATTTATCTTGATCAAGATCAATTTTATATTGTGACGACAAGTCTCCGTGTTCTTTGAGATAGCTCATAGGAGACATTACAGCAACATTGGTAGCAACATGCCCATCTTTTTTAAAAAATGGACTTAGTTCTTTTTCCAAAAGCATTTTTTTAAGCAACGGAGTCAATGTACACGTATTAATAACATCTGGAGAAAAGTCTGCCGCTGTATCCAGTTTGAAATCGGGACTATTAAAATAGTCATTAGCGGCCTGCATAAATTCTTTACTTATATTGCCTATTTTTTTATAAAAATATGGATGTTGCATGGGTGTTATACCTATTGTAGTAAATGATATTTATGTAATGAAAAATTAAAGAAATATAGTGAGTTGACAGAGACCGGTCAATTGTGCCTCCCTGCTAAGGAGTGCGTCCCGTAAAGGGGCACTAGGGTTCGAATCCCTAACTCACTGCCAAACAATAGCCACAGTAGCTCCAATGGTAGAGCAGAGGACTGAAAATTCTTGTGTTACTGGTTCGAGTCCAGTTTGTGGCACCAAAATTTATTCCCGGATTGTGTAATGGTAGCACAACAGACTTTGACTCTGTTAGCCTAGGTTCGATCCCTAGTCCGGGTGCCAATATAATCTCCGTAAAGTGTTACCTGGTTGCATCCGCGATTTGGGGTCGTGTGGTCTAGGTTCGAATCCTAGTATGGAGACCAAACAAGGGCCGTGAGATAATATCAAGACGATCGGCGCTGGAGCACCTACCCAGCACAAATTTTATATCCTGTTAGTTTATCGGTTTAGAACAGTGGCCTTTCAAGTCGCAGAGACGGGTTCGATTCCCGTACAGGATGCCAGTTTTAGGATGGGTTCAGCAAATTACAGCTAACTTTGGATGTCTAGCGACAAAAACCATCCTGTTATTTTTAGCCGCGTAGCTCAGAGGCAGAGCACTCGCTTGATAAGCGATAGGTCGACATCTCGGAATTGTCCGTGGCTACCAATTCTATTCCGCGAAATCCGAGCAAGGTGCATGGACCTGACTGTTAATCAGTGGTTAGGTGAGTTCGATCCTCACACGCGGAGCCAAAAATTTGGGGGCAGTAGTGGGCTACGGCTCTCCCTTGCAAGGAGGGTGTCTAGAAGGATTCGATTTCCTCGGTCTCCACCAAGTTTTGAGATAGACGATAGTTTTGAGTCCCTGCCAATCTAGACACAGTGGGGTTAACTGTGTTGACACTACAGTATGATTGACGCCGGTGTTAAACTTGACTATACGAGACAATCCAGTGAGTCTTCCCCGGAGGATAGTTGGGCTCTCAAAAACCTATAATGCGTGGTTAGTTAAATGGTATAACCGAACGTTGCCAACGTTCAGTCAAGGGTTCGATTCCCTTACCCCGCACCAATAATCTTTTAATTGACAACAAAAACTATTTGTTGTATAATTTGATTTTTAAACAAGGAGTATGACATGAAACGTTCAGGTAAACGTTAGTGTCATCCTAGACCCCGTATGGTCCTGGATGGCACGTAAAAGACAATAGTTACGATCCATCCCTTCAAGATGTTACTGGTTAGCATACCGGACTCTTAATCCGAGAAGTCTGAGTTCGAATCTCAGTGGAGGGACCATATGGGGGTATAATTCAACGGCTAGAATATCCGGCTTTTAACCGGTCTA
>Ga0222712_10007370_pt1 | contig 10664 bp, 14 predicted proteins | sample C33_657DmetaG_FD_165043 | JGI IMG/M metagenome (GOLD analysis project Ga0222712, IMG submission 165043) | Estuarine water microbial communities from San Francisco Bay, California, United States - C33_657D | ecosystem: Environmental > Aquatic > Marine > Unclassified | place: USA: California... | reverse complement strand
AAATCAGGCGGCGTTCCCGTTGCTCTACCTGGATTAGGCGCTGTTGTCCGCACATCACAGGTGGGTGCATTAGCATCACCCACAACGAGCGCGGTGGTCATCAACGGAGTGACCCCGTCTGCGTCAGGCGGCGGACCCACACGAACACCGGTGTCTACAACCTTCACCTTTACCGGAGCTCTTCAACCCTATCTCGCCCCGGCCGGAGCAACAACTGCTACCATCTTCATGTGGGGTGCAGGTGGTGGTGCGAACCTCTCGGGAGGCAGTAACACTGGAGGCGCAGGGGCCTACTTGACTGGAACGTTTGCGATTACACCTGGTGTAACCTATTACATCTTAGTTGGAGAGGGCGGACGAAACGCAGTAAGTTTTGGCGGCGGTGGAAACGGTGCCAGTGGCGGTGGAGTATGTGGCGGCGGAGGTCGATCTGCAGTCCAGAGTCTCACTCCCACGTTAACTGCGGTCAGTGGTTCAGGATCTGTCGTTACGTACACAACAATTGCCCCCCATGGACTTGTTGCGGGTCAAGCAGTCACGATCACAGGTATCACAACCACAACTGCTTACAATGGTTCGTATATCGTAGCAGGTACCCCGACGCCCACCACATTCACGGTAACAAGATCGACCACTGGTACCGCTACGTTCTCATCTCCCACGGTCTACGCGGATATCGTATGCGTGGGTGGCGGTGGTGGTAGCGCATCATGGGGTGGAAAGTCTGGAGGTACAGGAGCATGGACGGGAACGGCTGGTAATGGTGGCTCCGCCAATAACGACACATTTGGCTACGGCGCGTCCCAGTCAGCGGGCGGCGCGGGCGGCGGCGGGTCAGGTGGCGTTGCTGGAACTGTTCTACTCGGCGGAACAAGTGGAGAGCCGAATTGCGGTGGTGGCGGTGGTGGTTATTATGGTGGCGGCAGTGGTGGTGCAACTTCTTTCAACCCTGGTGGCGGCGGCGGAGGCTCCTCATACACTGCTCTTCTCACGAACGCAACGGGCGCAAATGGAGTTGGTGGGCCCACGCCACCGGGAACGTTGGTTCCAGGGTATATTACGGGTGTGGCTGCGGGGTCAGTTGTACAAGGATTCGGTGGCAACGGACTTGTGATTGTTCTTGCGTAGTTTCTCCACCCTATACAAAGATGCAAGTCAACTCAGCCCAAGATTACCTGACGCAACTGAAGCGCCAGATCATTGCCAAGTCACTGGCGGTAGCTCCTCCTCCCCTGAAGCGCAGGACGAACACTCAGTACATTGGTGTGCTCGCCAATAAGTCGGACCGATATGATATGTTTGTTGCGGGTGTTGGTATCAGCACAGTTGGTCCCCCTATACTTGGAAGAACTTTTACGTCTCTGTGCTGTGTTCCAGCCAATACTGCGACTACGACCTATTTAGTCTAATCGTGGATTTATGTAGTCTTAGAGTAACAATGCCCGTTCTGCGCCCGTCGGGATCCGATTTTACATCCTTCGTCAAGGCCGCTGCACAGTATGTTGCACCTGGACGTAGTGCTAAGGTCTCCAAATCAGGCGGCGTTCCTGTTGCCCTACCTGGGTTAGGCGCTGTTGTCCGCACGTCGCAGGTGGGTGCATTGGCATCGCCCACGACAAGTGCGGTGATCATTAATGGAGTGACACCGCGACCGACTACGGTGGCTGCTGTGGTGGCTAGAGTGCTTCTAGGCATCGTTTCTACGCTCGCAGGAAGCAGCCAAGGTTTCGCCGACGGCACGGGTGCGGGTGCGAGCTTCAGCAACCCGTTCGGAGTCGCTGTGCTTTCAAACGGGACCATTGTCGTGGCTGACCACGCAAACAGTCGTATCCGCCTCGTGACACCTGCCGGCGTAGTCACCACACTCGCGGGCAGCGGCACTGGCGCATTTGCCAACGGCACAGGAGCGGGCGCGAGCTTCAACCTCCCGACTGGAGTTGCTGTCACCTCGACCGGCGACATTGTTGTGGCCGACTATTTGAACCACCGCATCCGGCTCGTGACGCCCCTCGGCGTCGTCACCACGCTCGCGGGCAGCGGCACTGGCGCCTTTGCCAACGGCACAGGAGCGGGCGCGAGCTTCAACTTCCCGTTCGGAGTCGCTGTCACCTCGACCGGCAACATTGTCGTGGCTGACACGAGCAACCACCGCATCCGCCTCGTGACGCCCCTTGGCGTCGTCACGACGCTCGCCGGCAGCGGCACTGGCGCCTTTGCCAATGGCACAGGCGCAGACGCGAGCTTCTACAACCCGTCTGGAGTCGCTGTGCTTTCAAACGGCAACATTGTCGTGGCTGACCAAGGCAACCACCGCATCCGGCTCGTGACGCCCCTCGGCGTCGTCACCACGCTCGCGGGCAGCGGCACTGGCGCCTTTGCCAACGGCACAGGAGCGGGTGCGAGCTTCTACCTCCCGACTGGAGTTGCTGTCACCTCGGCCGGCGACATCGTCGTGACTGATCAAGCCAACAATCGTATCCGGTTGGTGACACTAGCCGGTGTCGTCACCACACTCGCGGGCAGCGGCGCGGGCGAATTCGCCAATGGAACGGGAGTGGCCGCAAGCTTCAGCAACCCGGTCGGAGTCGCTGTCACCCCGACCGGCGAAATTGTTGTGGGTGACCAGACCAATCAGCGCATCCGCTTGATAGTGTGATCAATACCTATTTAGTCTAATCTCATTAGTAACACAATATGCCGGGTGGTCTCCTCCAGCTGGTTGCGATTGGAGCACAGAATGAGCTTGTGAATGGAAGCCCATCTATGACACATTTTCGGGCCGTATATCGGCGACACACGAACTTTGCCATGGAGTCAATCCGTATGACCTTCACCAGTTCCAACCTGAACTTTAACCAAACAACAACCCAAACAATTCCCTGCCGAATTGATCGGTATGCACAGCTTCTTCACGATACGTACCTGTCGGTGACTCTTCCTGATATTTGGTCTCCTCTCTTCTACCTTGGAGCCTCTGCGCCACCTGCAGGATACGACCCAAGGTCCAACTCCATTGGCTACGAATTTCAGTGGATTGACAACATTGGCTACAATCTGATTGATCGCGTGGAGATCACGGCCAACGGACAGGTTCTTCAAAGACTGACAGGCGAATGGCTGAAATTCTACTCGTACCTGACTCACGATCCCAACAAGCGCAAGCTGGTGGACCAAATGGTTGGCAATGTTCCTGAGCTCAAGGACCCGGCAAATGCATATGATCGGATGGGCCAGTATCCCCATGCCGTACGTCCGCTGAACCAGCCTGGAGGGGTTCCGAACACACTGACACCTGAACCGTCCATTCGCTCTCGTCAGCTCATCATTCCTCTTCACTTTTGGTTCTGTGAAAATCCTGGCATGGCCCTTCCTTTGGTGTCTATGCAGAACTCTGATGTCTTTATCAACGTGACCTATCGGCCTTTGAACCAGCTGTATACCGTAATTGATGTGGACCCTCTGAACACGGCAACCTATGGTACTCGTATTCGCCCGACGGACAAGGGCTTCAATCCTAGCTCTCCAAATGCTCCCTACAACGCAATTGGCCGGTTTCTGAGCCCGCCGAACATTGACGGTAGTTCGTCCAACCCTACCCTAGCAACATTTTTCCCTGATCCCTACCTGGAAGGAAACTTCATTTACCTGACGGAGATGGAGATGGCTCAGCTGGCGAGTGCTGATCAGACATTCTTGGTCAAAACTGTCACATACACCAACAACCCTGGACAATACGGTGGCAACTCGGATATTCTCATTCCGTTCTTCAATCTGGTCACGCGCATTGTGTGGACCTCGCAGCGGTCCGATAAGATATTGGCAAACGACTGGGACAATTACACGAACTGGGACAACCCGAATCGCGCTCCCTTCACAACGAATGGCACAGCCAACGATGTCTATTCCTCGACAACAAATTCCACGGAGACACAGACGTTCCTGTACTCCAGCGGACAGCTGCAGATTTCGTCCGTGTATCCCCGTGATCCAATCACGAACGGACAGCTCCTGCTGGACGGCAAGGAGCGGTTTTCTATAAAACCCACACCCTACTTTTCGCTTCTTCAGATGTACAAGCACACAACCGGCGATGCCCCTCAAATTCCCGGCGTCTACATGTACTCGTTTGCTCTCAACAACGATCTGTATCAGCCAAGCGGAGCCATTAACGGAAGCTTGTTCAACAAGGTTGTTCTGCGCCTGACACTTCAGCAGCCGCTTGTGACGGCAGCTGGAGTGGCTGCTCAGGAAACTCGGTTTGTAATCAAGTCCACTGTGAATACACCCACTCCCGTGTACATTACAGCGGCCCAGTGCGCGCTTCGTGATCCTGTCACGGGACTTCCGCTGTACCCCGATGTCCTCTCAGTGTCGGTCAATCCAAATGGAGAGAATGCGATCTTTGCCTACACCTACAGCCTTGGTGTCTATGTAGAGTCTATCAACTTTCTACGGATCGTCTCCGGTCTTGCGAATTTCGTGTTTGCTAACTAACAATGACTATTGTGATCAACTCCGCCACATGGGGCGACGAACGATCGGCAACCGATATTACCAAAAGCATTCAAGACAAGGCGTCAGGCGGATATTTGGAGACGCTTGCAGACAATAGTCTTGTGCCGTTTGTGGACATTTTTGGAGCAAATACATCTGTGACACTGACAGATTCGGACAAGGCGCAAATTGCCCGTCAAGCAGCGACGGTGTGTGGAAACTCGTCAGATACACAGTGCATTGCGTACCAAACAAATCAACTGGAGACAGTGGCCCTGCAGAGAAAGATAGATGAACGACAATCCTCAGCTAACATTGTCACGGGTCGTCGGCTGACAGTGACCTTCACGGACCGAGAAACGGGCGTTCAGCGAACGGTTGCTATTCCGGATGGACAAACGGCAAAGATCGGAACACCGCCGGTCTTGTCTCTTCCCACACTGCCAACCGCGTCGGGGACTGTGCTGGGTGGACTCTCTATGTTTGGATATGCGATTGGGATTGCACTGTATGTATTCAGCATTGCCATTGCCTGGCGAGTCATGATGCTGGGCGGACATGAGCGGACTGCCTATGCATTGACGCTGTTGGCGATTCTTGTCCCGTATTCCGGACTTGTGACAACTCCAATTGCCGTCGCAGTGTTCAATCAAACGGGGAATAATGTGACATCTGTATAATGTTCCAGCTCGTTTGGATTGCAGCAGGGGCTATTGTCGGGATGCTTATTGCCTGCGTCCTCGTTCCTCCTACACGTACTCAGGTCTCAGTGCCGTCTCCATATGACAAGGGCATCTTTCACACGGATACTGGGTGTGTTCGGACACACGCAATTGAGGTCCCATGCGGACAAGAGGCAGACTCCTTCAACCTACTCGCAAGTCTCACTAAGAAGTAATGCTTGACTTCACCAAAGCCATTGCGCGCGCAAGTCCATTCTTTTCCTTTATCATTGGACTCGGCATCTCGGTCTTGCTCTTTCACCGTAACTACGACACTCGCCGAGTCCTCGGGGTGCCCTTGGAAGATGTCGATACCAAGACAGTCAAGGTGGATGGAAAGTGCTATAAGTATCGCGTGGAAGATGCCACGTGCGAAATCCCGTCTCCTTCATAAACAATGGAGGATCAAACGTCGCTTGATGCTCTTCTCCCCTCGCCTGGACTTCCGCAGTCTATGCCGCCCATGATGGGTGTGTCTGGTTCTGATCACATTCAGCGCACGCAGATGGCGCCTTCCTTCAAGCCCTCGCTCCCCATGATGCGCATGATGTGGGCCAACCTGACCATGTATATCTCCTTCTTTATTGCCACGGTCATTCTCTCACTGTCCGCCCCCCGTGATCTTCTCCTTCGCTACATTCCGAATGCATACACGTCGGGAGGCGTTGTGTCCTGGCAGGGCGCAGGTGTTCTTGGCGGTGCGGCGGTTGTCCTCTCACACCTACTCAACGTCTTCCTGCTGAGTTTTCTTGGTTAGTGGCTAAAACGGAAAGAATATACAGAAACACCCCGAATACACTACAAGATGTTTGAGACCACTATTCTTTGCTCCACGGATATTGACGACATTCTCCGCGCAGCCGAGGTTCGTAAGGAAAACGACCGCAAGTATGCAACCCATTTGCTGGAAACTCTCATGGCAGCTGCTCGTGCATCCAATCTCAAGCAGCGGTTTTGGGAAGCAGTCTACGACAGGCGCTCGTCGCGGTTTCTGCTGCATCAGCTACACATCATGCAGAGCTACGGTGCTCTCACCTACAACGTAGAGGACATCATCAACGAGTATGATGTGCTTGAGCGTCTTGCCGTGGCCTGTGGAAAGAAGATCGTGTCAAACTATGCGATCAACGGTTCCAATCTCAATGTGTATCTAGAGTTTGTGCCCGAACTTCAGAGCGCGGTAACTCCAACGACATCTGACGCACTTGAGGAGAGGCGCCTTGAGAAGGAGACGTCGTGGTAGATTTTCCGAATACACTATAATGGATTCGAAGCGGTGTATCTTCCCACCCATGCCGTTGACGCAAGCTCAAACAGAAGGAGGTGACACACGCCGATTCAGACGGGATGAACCGATCTGCGTTCGTGTCGGCCCCACGGACGACGATATCATTTTTACACGCTATATCCGTCCCGGTATTAATCTGAATCCTAGACAGCCCGGCGTTTTTGATCACCACACAAAGTTGGTCCAAGATGGTCGTATTGTCGATCGGGCGTATGGGGCGACCGAACGGATTGATACGTGGTATAAAGTCGGCAAATTCGCTCACCTTGTAAGTCCAACTGCAGTCAGGAAGGTTGCTGAAGCAAAGAAGCTGCCAGAGGATCTTGAAAAGTACATCACCGGAGAGCGCCCGAAGTTTCCCAAGGGGTTTGGTACCAGTGGTGGACGTAAGACACGGAAGTCTCGGTTAAATAGAACTCGCCGTAGATGAGTAATGCAGTTCCTCCGCCCGAGGTATCTGAGTGAGCCACCGGCATGGTTCTATCCGCGAATTCTCGTGGGTGCCGGTGAAATGCTCACACCTTCCTTTTTTCGTCGTTATAACATCACACATGTAATCAACTGTGCCTTTCCCATACACTCTCCCGAGTGGTTTCGGAAAGCGTACCCTTCACGTTACGTATGTCTCAGTGCGGAAGACGCACCTGACGTCAATATTTTGACATGGTATGCTGCGTTTGAAGACGCCCTATCTCGGTTCCTGCGAGAAGGAAACGGGACTGTCTTCGTTCATTGCCAATGTGGAATCAATCGCTCAGCATTCTTGGCCCTGACGTATATCGTTGAGAAATATGGACTGCCCTACGAAAAGACATTGTTAGGATTGAAGAAACAGCGCCCTTGCATGTTTACAAATTCGGTCTTCAGGAAGCAAACTGAAGAGTTTACAAATGGACGTCTTCAGAATCCGCAAGACGAGGGACCCGGTCGCCACCGGATCGTCAATGGGAACGCTGGACTCGGTTCATCAGGATCAGGTGCAGTCGTTACGTGATTTGGATGGAAAGCAGGCGGTTCTCCAAGCCAAGTTGGCGGAACTTCGAAGTCAACGTGAACGGTTGAGCACGTCTACGGAGCTGACAGAAATTGTCAAGTGTTCGCAGGTGGATTCTCAGATTCGCGAGATAGACCAGGAACTCATGAGAAGCAACCCGGTGGAGGAGTATTACATGAAAAATATGGACATCTTGCTTGACTATTACGGAAAGGAGGCTCCATCGGTGCCACACGTAGCACCTCCGCCCAAGGAGGCAAATACATTCCTGAAATTCTTTGTCGCGAATACGACCCCTGCAGATACCGGATTGTCCAAGAAGCAGATCTTTGACGAGTATGTTTCTCGTATGAAGCTGAGCAACGGCCCCGATGCAACTCAGTTGCTCACTGAACATTGTGGGGCGTGCAATGTGGCTCGGGAAGAGATTAGTTCTGAAGGCATTCTGGTCTGTCCGAGCTGTGGATCCGAAGAGTATGCATTGGTGGTGTCGGATTTTCCTTCGTTCCGTGATCCACCCAAGGAGCGGAACAATTACGCCTACAAGAAGATCAACCACCTCAACGAGATCCTCAACCAGTTTCAGGCAAAGGAATCTACCATCATTCCCGAAGAGGTCATGAACGAGGTCATTCTGGAGATTCGGAAACGCCGGATTGACAACATTGCCGATCTCTCCGAAGAGGATACGCGCCAAATTCTGAAGAAGCTGGGCCGCTCCAAGTACTACGAGCACCGTGCTCACATTCTAAGCCGACTGAACGGAAATCCGCCCCCGACCATCACCCCGGAGATCGAGGAGAAGGTCCGGGCGATGTTTCAAGAGATTCAGGCACCGTTTCTGCTGTACTGTCCCAACGATCGCACAAACTTCTTGAGCTACTCGTATATTCTCTACAAGTTCTTTGAGCTGCTGGATTTGGATGAGTACAAGGTGTTCTTTCCTCTGCTGAAATCCCGTGACCGGCTGATCGCGCACGACTCCATATGGGAGAAGATCTGTTCTTACCTTCACTGGGAATTCATTCGCAGCGTATAATAATGCCAGCTCAGCTTAAAGTTAAGGATTTGGTGGTGGGTAACAGGTACAATGTGTTCTTTGTCGATAGCACAATCAAGAGGTCAATGGGCGCGACCCCCGATATTGTCCAGTCGACTGGAACGTTCAGAAAGATTGTAGATGGTGAAGCTGTTATTGAGAAGGACGAGAAGGATAAGAAGGGCAACCCAATTAGAGGATATTTTGGTGACAGATATAGGTTCGAAGAGGTGCCGTCGGCAAATCCCGAACGTCCGAAGGAGTTCACGGAGGAACAATGGGAGAAGGCATGTGCGCGCGCAAAGAGAAGGTATGTTCCTGAAACATGGGAGAATCCTCCGTATGAGGGGAAAACGAACCCGGATGGATGGCGGTTCAGTCAGTGTTATACGTCTGCACTCACTTTGTTTCCTCCCCCGCCCGAGCCTCCTGCGGGACCTGGGTTTAGGGCAGTGCGGGCACTCAAGAAGGGAGCAAAGGGGAACCCGGAAGGTGGTCGCAAGACCCGCACCCGCAAGACGAAGCGCCGTAACCGCAAAACTCGTCGCAGCGTTTAATAAATGCCGAGTGGGGTAGAAAAACTGAATGGTGTGCTTAAGAAAGCGCAGGAGGCGCGGGCGCAGGAGATTGCAGAGACGGAGGCGTGGTGCGCGGCGGCGGAAAGGGCGGTGGCGGAGTTGAAAGCGGCGGCGGCGGCGGCAAAGGCGAAGGCTGAGGAGATGGAGGAGGCAAATGCGAATCGCAATGCGGCTCGCGGAACTGGGTTTCGTGCAGTCCGTTCGCTGAAACGGAAGGGAGGCCGCCGTAACCGCAAAACTCGTCGCCGCGTATAAACAATGATGTCAGATCTGGAAGAAGATCTGTGACTACCTAAACTGGGAATTTATTCAGAGCGTGTAATAATGGCAAACATTCCCGACTTCTGCAAGGGGCTTGAAGAGAAGTTCCAAGAGGAGGTGAACAACCCCCCTGCGATGCCAGAAGAAGTAAGCTTCAGGCCGACGGATTACAGTTCCATAGAATATCTTGTAAATGACATCAAGGAACTTGCACAAGAAAACCACAACCGCAATATCGACTATATCGACTCTCCATACTGGAGAAGTCTGACAAAATTCCGCAACTCGATGGGTCAAATCATTGCCGAAAAGTATACCATGTCTACAACAGAGGGTCGAGATCCCGCCGGATTGAATCGCACATTACGTAGTAATATTAACGACTACACGAAAAGGATCGGCGATGCACATGAAGCTGTGATTAAGTGTATCAAGACACTTCCACAAGCCAATCGAATCCGGCAGGAAGTGGGGGACTGGTCTCTTCGACCTGGCGGACCTGTTTATAATCTAGCTAAGAAACGTGCCCAGAACGACGGATTCAAAGCCGGAATACGCGGCGGTCGTCACACTCGCAGGCACCGTGCACGGAAAACTCGTCGCACCTGTAACTAATGGCGCAACCTGCCAACATAGTACCTGCGGACAAACTTATAGTGGGGCACAGATACGCAATTATTCATTCTCTTGGGCATTATCCTACGGAAACGGGGACATTTCGAAATCTTGTCATCGCACCAGATAGAGTCCATGCCGATTTTGACCATCTCAGTACGGAACGGAATCCACTTACTAAGTGCGCATATAGAGAAGGCGAATGGACTTTCCACGAGATCGGTCATACTCTGCGCGAAGTACGTGCTTTACAGTCCATAGGTCGTCAGCGCCCGAAACTTACCAATACCGCAATTACAGAAATAGGTAAATTTTTGACGGAAAAGGAGGACCTTTCAAGGCAGTTTAAAGACGAGGATGACAAAAACAAAGCCAATGGAGTATCTCAGGCTAGAGGTGGCCGTCGTCGCAGCCGCCGCAGCCGCCGCAGCCGCAAAACTCGTCGCAGCCGTAAGTAATGGCAGCAGCGGTTCCGCCTGCAGCATATAAAGTAACACGGTACGACTGTGCGACGCAATTGGCGGCGATCACAGCCTTGGCCGCACTCGCAGATAGTCAGCAAGCCGGTGATCCGAAGCCGTTTGATTCCCGGGTTCTGCCGTGGATTCACGGTTGTGACGAGAGCCACAAGTCTGTCCGTCACATTCGGCATTATGTTGCCCAGAAAGCCAAC
>Ga0222712_10007369_pt1 | contig 10667 bp, 5 predicted proteins | sample C33_657DmetaG_FD_165043 | JGI IMG/M metagenome (GOLD analysis project Ga0222712, IMG submission 165043) | Estuarine water microbial communities from San Francisco Bay, California, United States - C33_657D | ecosystem: Environmental > Aquatic > Marine > Unclassified | place: USA: California... | reverse complement strand
ACGCCACCAAGATGGAGAAATTCGCCGACGACCTCTTCGCCGAGGAGTGCCTGCGCTTCGTGGAGCGTAACCAGGACCGTCCGTTCTTCCTTTATTGGTCGATGGTCGTGCCGCACGCCAACAATGAACGTTCTACGGCCTTGGGCGACGGGGCGGACGTCCCTGATTACGGACCGTACGCCGAGAACGCCTGGCCTAAGCAGGACAAGGGGCAGGCCGCGATGATCACGAGGCTCGACGGGTATGTCGGGCGCATGCTGGCCAAGCTCAAGGAGCTCGGCCTCGAGAAGGACACCTTGGTCGTGTTCACCAGCGACAACGGACCGCATGACGAAGCCCGGCACGACCTGACGCGCTTCAATCCCAGCGGTCCCTTCAGCGGCATCAAGCGTTCCCTGACCGACGGCGGCATCCGGGTGCCCTTCATCGCCTGGTGGCCGGGACGGATCAAGCCTGGTCGCGAGACCGGCCATGTCGCCTACGCCGGTGACTTCTTCGCCACGGCTTCACAGCTTGCCGGCCGGCCGGCCCCCGTCGGACTGGACTCGGTCAGTTTCGTCCCGGCGTTGACCGAACAAGGAAATCAGGTTGCGCATGAATTCCTCTATTGGGAGTTCCATGAAGGTGGCTTCCGCCAGGCCGCTTTGCTGGAGGGCCGATGGAAAGGTATCCGTACCGGAGGTCCTGATCGAACCGTCCGGCTGCATGACTTGAAGAACGACGTAGCCGAGCAGAAGGACGTCGCCACCGAGCAGCCCGAGATCGCCAAGCGACTCGGCGAATACCTGAGCACCGCGCGCACCGAGTCCCCGGATTGGCAGCCCGTCTGGCAGGCCGGCAACGGCAAGAAGCAGAACAAGAAGAAGTGACCATGAAATGCCTGCTCTGCCTATTACTCACGACCGCCGGGCTGATCGCCGCCGAGCCCGGCTTGGTCCGTTCGGAGTTCATCTTCGAGACCAACCCCGTGCCGAGCTGTCATGCGACGACGATCGTCGAGGCACGTGACGGTACGCTGGTCGCGGCGTGGTTCGCCGGCGAAGCCGAGGGCAAGCCAGACGTCTCGATCTGGACGTCCCGGTTAGTCGACGGCAAGTGGTCGGCACCGGCCAAGGTCGCCGAAGGTACGCAGTCGGATGGTAAGCGCTTCCCTTGTTGGAATCCCGTGCTCTTCCAGCCCAAGGAGGGCCCGCTCCAGTTATATTACAAGGTCGGCCCGAATCCGGTCGAATGGTGGGGCCTGCTGCGCCTCAGCGATGACAACGGCAAGACCTGGGGTGAAGCGCGTCGTCTGCCGGATGGCATCCTGGGCCCCATCAAGAACAAGCCTGTGCAGCTGAAGGACGGCACCATCCTTTCGGGCAGCAGTGCCGAAGGATTGAAGGTCGGGCCGAGCTGGCAGATCCATTTCGAACGTAGCCGCGACAATGGGCTGACTTGGGAGAAGGTCTCGGTCGAACAAGGGCAGGGCAGTCCCGCGTCGATTCAGCCCAGCATCCTTTTCCTGAAGGAAGGAGGCCTCATGTCGGTTGGCCGAACCCGTAACGCCAAGGTCTTCAGCACCGTCTCCCGTGACCAAGGCTCGACGTGGTCGAGGGTCGAGCTGACGGACCTGCCCAATCCTAATTCCGGGACCGATGCCGTCACGCTCAAGGACGGACGTCATCTCCTGATCTATAACCACACCGCCAAGGGTCGTAGTCCTCTCAATCTGGCCGTCAGCAAGGATGGTATCACCTGGGAGGCGGCGATGATCTTGGAAGACGAGCCTAAGGCCGAGTTCAGTTATCCTGCCATCATCCAATCGGCGGACGGACTCGTCCACATCACCTACACGTGGAAACGTAAGCTCGCCAAGCATGTCGTCGTAGACCCTACGAAGATCGTGTCCAGGCCCATGGATGGCATGGCTTGGCCGAAGGCCGCCGAAGCGCAGGGCGGGCAGGCCGGCTTGGAGCGTCTGAAGTATAACAATCCCGGACTCGTCGTGGATCTTGGCGTCGGCCTCTGGGCCTGGCCGTTGCCCATGGACGTCGATGGTGACGGCAAGTTCGAGCTCGTCGTCAACTGCCCCGACAAGCCTTCGAACGGCGTGTATGTCTTTTCGTCTGGCGCGGACACCGCGAAGCGTCCGTTGCCCGTCTTCAAGCCCGGTGTGCGCATCAGCAAAGGCCTGCAGAACGTCGAGCTCAGCTGGGGCGCTGACGGCAAGCCGAGGGTCCTGTCCCCCGCCGTCGAGTATCCGGATTTTGCCAAGTCCGGGCTCGAGTCCGGCAAGAAGCTGCCCCTCCCGACGAACGTCCATCCCAACAAGGTGAGGGCGAACATGTGGAAATACGTGGACTATGACGGCGACGGGAAGACCGATGTGATCGTCGGCGTCGGTGATTGGACCGACTATGGCTGGGACAATGCCTACAACGCCCAGGGCGTTTGGATCAAAGGACCGCTGAGAGGCTTCGTCTATGTCCTGCGCAACGTCGGCTCCAATGATAAGCCGAAGTACCTCGACGCAGTCCGCGTGCAGTCAGTCGGCAAGGATCTCGAGGTCTTCGGCTGGCCCTCGCCCAATTTCGCGGACTTCGACGGGGACGGGGATCTGGACCTCCTTTGCGGCGAGTTCCTGGATGGCTTCACCTACTTCGAGAACATCGGGGTTCGGGCCGAGCCCAAGTATGCGGCCGGACGCCGGCTGACCTTACCCGCGAGCGTGACCACCGGGGCGCGCTCGGCGGCGTGGAAGGCTACGCTCGAAGCCAAAGCGCTGCCGGGTTCGCCGCGTCCGCTGACCATGGACCTCGAGATGATCACCCCCGTCGCCTTCGATTGGAACAAGGACGGCAAGCTCGACCTCATCGTCGGCGACGAAGACGGCCGCGTGGCTTACCTCGAGAACACTGGGAAGTTCACCGACGACCATACGCCGCTGTTCCTGCCGCCGAAGTATTTCAAGCAGCAGGCGGACGAGATCAAGTTCGGCGCCCTCGCTACTCCGGTCGGCTTCGACTGGGACGGCGACGGCGACATCGACATCATCTCCGGTAACACCGCGGGCTATGTGGCCTTCTTTGAAAACCTGAGCGGGAAGGGTGTGGCGACGCCCAAGTTCGCCGCTCCCCGGCTCCTTCAGGCGGACGGCAAGACCCTGCGCATCATGGCGGATCGCAATGGCAGTATCCAAGGTCCGGCCGAGGCCAAGTGGGGATACACCACGCAGACCGTGGCCGACTGGGACGGCGACGGCCTACCTGACCTCCTCGTCAATTCCATCCTCGGCAAAGTCGTCTGGTATCGGAATGTCGGCACCCGTCCGGCGCCGAAGCTCGCCGCGGCCGCGCCGATCGAGGTCGAGTGGGAGGGCGCCCAGCCTGCGCTGGCCTGGGGTTGGATGAAGCCGCAGGGCAAAGCCTTGCTGACCCAATGGCGCACCACGCCGGTCGCCGTCGATTGGAATAAGGACGGCCTCATGGATCTCGTCATGCTGGATCAGGAGGGTTACCTCGCGTTTTTCGAGCGAGCCAAGGTCGACGGTAAACTGGTGGTCAAGTCACCCCGGCGGGTTTTCTGTGACGAGAGCGGCGAGCCTCTGCAGCTGACCAAAGGCGTCGCCGGACGCAGCGGACGCCGTAAGCTCTGTGTCACCGACTGGGATGGCGACGGCCAGATGGACTTCCTGCTCAATTCTTCCAGCGCCAACCTGCTTCGTCAGGTCGGGACCAAGGACGGCAAGTGGCTGTTCAAGGACGAAGGCCCGCTCGTGAAGCAGAACATCGAAGGCCATGACGTCAGCCCGACCACCGTGGACTTCGATGCGGACGGCGTGCCGGATTTCCTCGGCGGCGCCGAGGACGGCAAATTCTATTTCCTCAAAAACCCCCGCTCCGCCAAATAACATGAAACGCAGCCTCGGTCTTTTCGCCTTCGTCCTATCGGTCGTCACGCTGGCGGCTCAGGCGGCCGAGCGTCCCCTGACCGTCGGCGTCATCGGACACACCGGTCAGGGCAACTATGGTCATGGCGAAGATACCGTCTGGCTCAAGATTCCCCAGACGAAGATCGTGGCGGTGGCGGACGCCGACCCCAAGGGTCTGGCGGACGCGGCCAGGAGGCTCGGCGGCGTGAAGGCCTATGCCGACTACAAGGTCATGTTGGCGGAGGCCAAGCCCGACGTCGCGGCCATCTGTGCCCGACATATCCATGAGCATCGGGACATGATCGTCGCCGCCGTCGGAGCCGGCGTGAAGGGCATCTACATCGAGAAACCATTCGTCCGCACCTTGGCCGAAGCCGATGAGATCTTGAAGCTCTGCGCCGAAAAAGGCGTGCGGCTCGCCATCGCGCATCGGAACCGCTATCACCCCGTCGTCGAGGTCGTGAAGCAGCTCGTCGCGTCCGGTGAGATCGGCGAACTCAAGGAAGCACGCGTGCGCGGCAAGCAGGACCACCGGGGCGGCGGGCTCGACCTCTGGGTCCTGGGCGGTCACGGTTTCAACCTCGCGACCCTCTTCACTGGTGCGGCCATCTCTTGCGAAGCGACCATCCTCATCGAAGGCCGACCGGCGACCAAGGCCGACATCCGTCCTGGAGACGAAGGCGTCGGCCTCATCGTGGGGGACGAGATCCATGCGCGCTACGAGACCAGGAGCGGTATCCCTTTGTATTTCGATTCCAAGAAAGGCACGCCGGCCAAGGGTACGCCCTTCGGGGCGCGTCTGATCGGCACCAAGGGGGTCATCTCGCTGCAAATCGACGAAGAACCGCTGGCCATCCTGGAGCGTGACGGTCAGAAGACTCCCATCACCACCGCCGGCCTCGGGAAGCCCGAACCCATCAAGGACATCAGGCAAGTCAACGGCGGCCATCATGGTGCCGTGCGTGACCTGCTGGCCGCCATCGCGGAGAAGCGTGAGCCGCTCTGCGGTCCGGAAGCCGGGCGGGAGACCGTCGAGCTGACCTTAGCCGTCTTCGCTTCGTTCGTCGCGGACGGCAAGAAGGTCGCGCTGCCCCTTGCCGGCCGGGCCCATCCCTTACAATGAACCTCATGCGCAACCCTCTCGCGATTCTGCTGCTTACCCTCGGCCTCGGCGCCGCGGAACTTCCGGTCATCAAGGTCGCCGTCTACGACGACAAAGGCGCGACCGGGAAGGGTATCCCGTGCGTCACGGAGATCATGAGCAAGACGGCCGACATCAAGCTCACCCGGCTCAAGGGGGCGGACATCGCGGCGGGTGGGTTGAAGGGCTATGACCTCGTCATGTTCACCGGCGGCAGCGGCAGCGCCGAGGCGGCCGGCCTCGGCGAGAAGGGGCGGGAGGAGGTGCGGGATTTCGTGCGTAACGGCGGAGGGTATGTCGGCATCTGCGCCGGGGCTTATCTCGCCTGCAGCGGTTTCGAGTGGGGCGTCGGCGTCCTGAACGCCAAGACCGTCTCGTCCAAGTGGCGGCGGGGTCAGGGCGAGGTGAAGGTCGAGGGCGAGGCCTTCGGCGAGAAGCTGGCCGATCGCGGGGTGCGCTATGCCAACGGCCCGATCATCAAAGCGGACGTCCGCAAGGAGCTGCCGGGTTTCGAGACCTTGGTTTCGTTTCGCACCGAGCTGGCGGAGAACGGCACCCCGGTCGGCGTCATGGTGAACGCGCCCGCCATGGTACGGGCTGCTTACGGGCTTGGCCGGGTCTTCATTTCGAGTCCGCATCCCGAGCAGACCGTCGGCTTGGAACATTTGGTCGAGAAAGCGGCGCGCTGGACCGCCCGGAGCAAGGGCCCGACCGAGGAACTCTGGAAGCGACTCGAAGCCATGGAGGTCGACAAACTTTGGCTGCCGGGCGCGATCGTCGATTGGAAGACCGGGCTCCCGACCGGACAGCCCATCAAGGACGCCAAGAGCAAGCACACGCACTGCAGCCAGTTCGTGGCCGCCGTCGCGGATCGACTGACGATCCCGTTGCTCCGTCCGCCTGAGCATGGCGTCGTGCTCCTCGCCAACGCCCAGTTCGATTGGTTGGCGTCCGATGCCGGCAAGAAGGCCGGTTGGGTCCGTCTCGTCGATGGCGCCGCGGCCCAGTCGGCGGCGAACGACGGCCGGCTCGTGCTGGCCTCTTTGAAGAACCCGGACGCCACGCGTCCGGGGCATATCGCGGTCGTCCGTCCTGGTTCGAAGGACGCCGAGGCATTGGCCCAGGAGGGTCCCGACGTCATGCAGGCCGGCGGGACCAACGCCCTACGCACGACCTTGCGGAAAGGGTTCGGCAATCATAAGAAAGAGTATGACCAGATCGCCTTCTACGCGCACGTGGTCGAACTGCCGGCGGTCAAGTAAGACTACTTCTTCGCCTTCTTGCCCGGACGCGGTTCCTCCCCCCAGTTGTTGCGGGCGGGGCCGGTCCAGGGGTCGACGAAGCTCGTGGCGGCCCAGTCGTCCCATTGGCGGATGAGCAGGCCGGCGACGGCCTTGTTGACGCCGATGAGGTCGTGCTGCTCGGTGCGGTCCTCCTCGATATTGTAAAGCTCCCATCCGCCCTTGAGCTTCATCACGGCTTTCCAAGGCCCGCTGCGCACCGCGCGATTCCCTTCGTGTTCCCAGAAGATCGGCTTCACGCGGTGGAGCGGCTCACCGAGGAAGGCCGGACGTAGGCTGAGGCCCTCCATCGGCAGGATGCGATGGCCGGCGAACGTCGCGGGATAGGTCGCGCCGGCCAGGTCGACGGCGGTGGCCATCACGTCGATCAGGTGGCCGGGCTGCGGCTCCAGTTTGCCGTACCGTTCGACCGGGATGCCCTTCGGCCAGTGGGCGATGAGTGGGCTGCTGATGCCGCCCTCATGGGTAAAGTGCTTATAACGGCGGAACGGAGTGTTGTTCACCGTCGCCCAGCTCATGCCGAGGAAGACCTTGGAATCGGCCGAGCCGAGGACCTCGCCTTCGCTGATGCCGCGCGGGCCGCCTTCGGCGTTGCCGCCGTTGTCGCTGAGGAAGAGGATGAGCGTATCATCGAGCATCCCTCGTTCCTTCAGGCCGGAGACCATGCGTCCCACGCTCTGATCCACGCAGTCGAGCATCGCGGCGTAGACCGCCATCAGGTTGTCGTAGCGATCCTGTTCCTCAGGGGAGAGCGAATCCCAGGCCGCGACTTCTTCGGGCCTGGGCGAGAGCGGCCATTTCGGGTCGACCAGGCCCATCGCGACCTGTCGGGCGTGGCGTTCGGCGCGGAGCTTGTCCCAGCCACCTTTGTATCTGCCTCGATATTTCGCGATCGTTTCGGCGGGAGCCTTTAGCGGGAAGTGCGGGGCGCCATGGGCGAAATAAAGGAAGAAAGGCTTCTGCTGTTGTTTCGCGTCGTCGACGAACCGCAGGGCCCAGTCGGTGAACATGAACGTCGAATACCACTCCCCGGTCCCGACCTTGGGGTCTGCGGCCGGCGTCTCGGAGCCATCGAGGTAGACGAATTCCGTGCCCGGCTTGTGTTTCTCGTTCGGGAAATATACCTCACCGAAGCGCGTCGTCGTCGACCGTTGGAAGCCCTTGTTCCAAGGCGTCGTGCCGGCCTGCTGGCCGAGGTGCCACTTACCGACCATCGACGTATGGTAGCCGGCGGCGCCGAGCACCTGGGCGATCGTGACGGCGCGGTCATGGAGCCGGCCGTGGGTGCCGCGCGATTCCGGCAGGCGCATGCCGTCGAGGTGACCCATGCCGGCCTGATGCGGGTATAGACCCGTGAGGAGGGAGGCGCGGGTCGTGCTACAGCGGGCCGTGTTATAGAACTGGGTGAAACGGACGCCTTGCTGGGCCAAGGCGTCGATGTTCGGCGTGGGGATCTCGCCGCCGTAGCAGCCGAGGTCGGCCCAGCCCATGTCATCGACCATGATGAGCAGGATGTTGGGCTGGGCGCCGGGCAGCGGGAGCCAGGCCAGCAGGGTGAGGAGCAGCGCGGGGGTTCGCATGGCCGCACCTTGGCGGAATGACCGCCGGAAGCAATCTTCGCCTGCATCGGCGGCTTTACATGCCGGGCGTCGTCGGCAGGCTGGACGCATGAGACCCCTGTGCGCGTTATTGCTTTCGCTGGCCGGCCTGCTCGCCGCCGAACCGGCCAAGAAGCCTAACATCCTCTTCATCCCGATCGACGACCTCAACCATTGGGTCGGCTTCCTCGGGCGGAACATCCAGACCAAGACGCCGAACATCGACCGACTGGCGAAGATGGGCGTCGGATTCACCCGGGCTTATTGCACCGCGCCCTCCTGTAATCCTTCCCGGGCGTCGCTCATGTCCGGCCAGCGTCCGAGCACCACTGGTTGCTACGAGAACAACCAGAACTGGCGGCCGGGAATCAGCGAGGACAAGCTCCTCAACTCCCATCTCGCGAAGAACGGCTACCTGACTTTCGGCGCCGGTAAGCTCTACCATGGCGCCGGGGACCGCGGCGGGCATTTCGACGAATATTTCCCGGGCAAGGGCGGGGCCTTGAAGCTGCATCCGGAAGCGAAGGACGACGGCGTCGGCGGCATCAAGTTCGCGCCGTTGGCCGTCGCTGACGAGGACATGCCCGATCATGCGGTCGTGAGCTGGTGCATCGAGAAGATGGGGCAGAAGCATGACAAGCCCTGGTTCATCTCGGCCGGCCTCGTGAAGCCGCACATGCCGTGGAACGTCCCCAAGAAGTGGTTCGACCTCTTCCCCTTGGAGCAGATCCAGCTCCCGCCGCATCTTGAAGGCGATCTGGCCGACGTGCCCGCCGCCGGCGTCAAGATCGCCAAGCCGACCGGCGACCATGCGGACATGCTCAAGTCGGGCCGCTGGAAGGAGGCCGTGCAGGCCTATCTCGCCACCATCGCCTACTGCGACCACGAGGTCGGCCGGCTGATCGATGCGTGGGAGAAGTCGCCGGAGAAGGACAATACCATCATCTGCCTCTGGAGCGACCACGGCTGGAGCCTCGGCGAGAAGGAGCACTGGCGTAAGTTCGCGCTCTGGGAGGAGCCCACGCGGACCGTCTTCATCTGGAAGGCACCCGGCGTGACGAAGGCCGGCGGCCTCTGCGCCCGGCCGGTCGATTACGCCTCGATCTATCCGACGCTCTGTTCCTTGGCCGGCATCCCTGCGCCGGCGCACCTAGAGGGGGCTGACATCACCTCGCTGCTGCGTGATCCGGCCGCGGAGTGGAAGCTGCCGGCGTTGACCACGTGGATGAAGGGCAACCATGCCGTGCGTACGGAGGACTGGCGATACATCCGCTATGCCGACGGCACCGAAGAACTCTACCACGACGCCGCGGACCCGTTGGAGTACGTCAACCTCGCGGCCAAGCCGGAGATGGCGGCGAAGAAGGCCGAGCTGGCGAAGTTCATCCCGACGAAGGATGCGCCGGACCTTCCGCGCGGCAAGGGCGGCGAGGCCGAGGAAGACGGCGGGGCCCCCAGGAAGAAGGGCAAAGCCAAGAAGAAGGCCAAGTGAGCCTCAGCGCACCGTCGCCTGGCAGACCATCTCGAGGATGCGCGGGATGCTGTAGTTCTCGTAGGCGCCGTTCTTAGGCGGGGCCGGCGGGCTCGTGTGCGTGCCGAAGTCATCGGGCGGCTGCGGGATGCGCGTCAGATCGGGGCTCCATTGGCCGTCTTTGCCGCCGAGTTTGTAGATCACCAGGTCGAGGGAGGGCACGACGTAGAGGCAGAAGCCGCCGGCGCCGGTCTTGTAGAACGCATCGCGTGGGGCGCCGACGATCTGGCCCGCTTGGTTATGTTCGAACTGCAGGCTGAAGGGGAAGTGCGGGTTGTAGGGCAGGGACTGTTGGCAGAGCTTGATGTAGTCGGCCGGGATGAGTTGGCGGTCCTGCCAGCGTCCGCCCTGCGCGAGGCAATAGCCGAAGCGGGCGGCATCCGTGGCGCGGAGGGCGATGGAGCCGGCGCCGTTGGCGTGGGCCATCGTCACATCGCCCCGATAGAGGCAGTATCCCCAGGGACCCCAGCCCATCGGCTTGGCGAACTTCTCGTCGATGTAGGCCGGCAGCTCCTTGCCCGTCACGCGACGCAGGACCATCGAAGCGATATGCGGAGCGGGGGAAGAATAGGAATAGCCTTCGCCGGGGGCGGTCCAGAGCGGTACGCGGAGAGAGGAGCCATCGACGTCACGGATATCCTGGCCCTTGGAAGGCTTGAGCGGCTGGGCCGTGCCGCGGATGACGCCGGTAGGAGTCTGACCTTCGCCGTTATGTCCGGACGTCATGCAGAGCAGGTGGCCGAGACGGATATCCGCTTCGCGGGGATCGCGGAGCGGGAACGCCTCGGGCAGGAATTCCGGCGTGAAGACCTTCGTGTCGAGGCCCTCGGGCAGCTTCGCCTTGAATTCCTGCAGCATCACCCCGCAAGCGATGCTCGTGAAGCCCTTGCCCGTGGAGGCCATGTCGGGGTTGGCGTTGCGGTGGGCCTTGCCGAAGTATTTTTCGAAGACCAGGTAGCCCTTGGAGATCACCACCAGGCCGCCGTTCTCCGTGTTGGAGCGTTCGACGGCTCGGTAGGCTTGTTCGAGACGATCGAGGTCGATGCCGGCAAGGGCGCGGGCCTCAGTCGCATCCTTCGGGGTGCGCCAGCCACCTTGGGCATCGGACGGCGGGAAATAATCGGCCGCGGTGGCGGAGAGGGAGAGGAGGGAGAGGAGAAGGGCGCGTTTCATTGAGTATGGA
>Ga0222712_10007365_pt1 | contig 10668 bp, 4 predicted proteins | sample C33_657DmetaG_FD_165043 | JGI IMG/M metagenome (GOLD analysis project Ga0222712, IMG submission 165043) | Estuarine water microbial communities from San Francisco Bay, California, United States - C33_657D | ecosystem: Environmental > Aquatic > Marine > Unclassified | place: USA: California... | reverse complement strand
CGAGCTCGCCGTTCGAAGTTCTCATCAAAACGCACGCGTGTCGCGCACAGGGCGCGAGCGCGGATGTCGCACAAGTGCTTCATGATTTCACAGTTCGTTCTTTCGGCGCCGACGTCGCGGGCGAGGTGTTGGGTGATTTTGGAGAGTTTCAGCGGTTACGAGACGCCGTCGTCGAAGCGACGAGCGTCGCGAGCGCCGGACGGGACGAGGAAGGCGCGCGAGCGTGCTTGCTGGCGTATTATCGCGCGTTGTGCGCGATTGCGTCGAGGTTTCCAATCAGTGATGATGACGCGCACGCTCGAGTGTGTTTTGCGTGGAGCGACGCGCGCGGCGGGACGGGGGCGGCGCCGGTGGAGGCGCGAGACGCGCAGTACGAAAAGTGCGCGGTGTTGTATAATCTCGCCGCGAGTTATTCCCGCGACGGCGCGAAGTTTGCGTCGGAGTGTGATGATGGTGAGTCATTGAAGCGCGCGTGTGCGGCGTTTCAAACGAGCGCGGGGGTTTTTGAGTACGCGCGACGAACGAGCGAGAAGAAGCTCGGCGAGCGAGCGCCGACGACGGATGTTTGGTACGAGTCGTTTGAGTTGATGAAGGATGTACATTTAGCGCAAGCACAGGAGTGCGTGTATGAAAAGGCGAAAGGGAAAAGCGAAGGGATCTTGGTAAAGCTTGCGAAGCAGACGGGGATGTATTACGACGAGGCGGCGAAGCGAGCGAGAGAGACGCCGAAATTAGCGGCGTATTACGACGACGCGTTCACGGGATACTTGACGTTGAAGAGCGCGTTTTTCGAAGCCGAGGCGTTGAGAATCGCCGCACGCATATCGCTGGCGGCAGATGAAAGCGACGTCGGCACTGCGATAGCACGATTGACGCAAGCGAGAGATGTGATTCAGCGAGCGCTTCGCGAAGTGCGCGTCGTCGCGAGCGACCCGACGCTCGAACGAGTGAAGAAATTTTTAGACGAGAAGATCGTGAAAGCCTTGCGCGCGGCGGAGCGGGATAATGAGTGCGTGTACATGTGTCGCGTGCCCAAGCCGGAGGACCTGCCCGCACTCACGGGGGCGAGCTTGGTGAAACCGACGGAGTTGGCGCCAGAATTGTTGTCCCCGATGCGCGAGACGTTGTTCAAGAGCATCGTGCCCGACAGCGGCGCTAAGGCTTTGAGTCGGTACACCGAAATGGTTGATGAATTGATTCGCAACGAAACCGAAACACTAGCCATGGCGAGCGACGAGGCGCGATTGGCTCTTCGTGAGATGGAATTTCCTGAGACTCTCATCGCACTGTCGACGCCGGTCCCACTCGGCGAGGATTTAGCTGAGCAAGTCGCGGCGTTTCGATCATCGGGCGGTGCCAAGGCGATCTCGGCGTCGTTGAAACGCGTCGGCGAGCTCAATCGTCAATGCGCTGGCGTAGTCCAGACGATTCGTGAGACGCTCGAGACGGAAGCTGCAGATGACACAGCTGCGCGAGCGCTCTTTGGTCCGTCGGTCTGGCGTCGCGAACCATCGAGCTCCACCAACGCGCACGTGATGCAAGCGTTAAGGCGTTTCGAGGTCGACTTAGAAGTCGCGACGAAGAGCGATGCGCAGCTAAAAAATCGTGTCGCTGGCGCCGATGGCGTGCTCGAAATGATTTCCCCAGAAAACTTGCGCACCAACGCGCCGACGCTCACGCAGCCGCTCGCCTTGGTGGAGGACGATGCAACCGTAGCGACGGATATTCAGGCCACGTTGGAAGATCTCGAAAGTATTGGCAACGAACGCGCTGGAATTGAAGAGTTGATGCGCAAAACAAAGGCTGAGGATGACATTCTATCCAAACTGATGGCGCAATCAGACGAGAGTTTGGACGCCTTGTTCACTAAGGAAATCGCCAAATACGACAAAGCAAAAAATTGCGTCATGCTGAATATCTCCAAGCAATCCGACGCACTGTGCAAACTGCGCACGTTGCATGCCAAATTTGTCCAAATTTACGACGTCGACGCCTTGCGACGCGCCATTCGAGCGCACGAGCACGACGTCCGCCACGCTCTCTCAGTCGTCTCTGATTTGCGCAACGGCATGGAGCAAGGCGTGCGATTCTACACTGGATTTCTCGATGCCGCTAGACACGCGCTGGAGGACGTGCAGGAATACGCCAGTGCGCGAACAGTTGAAAAAGAAGGGTTGAGCGAAGAGTTGCGTCGGGAAAAAGAGCGCACGGAGGAACTCGCTCGGCAGATGAATCGTGCTCGCCTCTCGCCAAGCCCGCCACCGCAATACCCTCAATACGCATACGCCGCGCCGCAATACGCTGCGCCGCAATACGCTGCGCCGCAATACGCTGCGCCGCAGTACTATGCGTCTCAACCGCCGCCTCCGCCTCCGCCGCAGTACTACGCCCCGCAAGATCCGTACTCGCCCAGCGCGCCCTTGCACCAATATGCGCAACGTCGGTGAGTTTGCATTTTACGGGCTAGAACATATATGGAGCGTCGCGGACTGCTAGGGTGCGGCGAGCTGACACATTTGTAATGTACGATTGTTTGTAAGAATGTTGTTTTACAAGATCAACTGCCTAATGTCTAAAAATGTGTAAGTGACCGTAAACGTGTCAACGTCGTGGTCTAAGAAAGATCAAAGCTTCCCGAGCCTTCGTTCATGGCGTATTGTAAACGTTGAAACATAACCTCTTTGCTAGAATACGGGGGCAACTTGAGGTAACTCGCACACGTCATCGCCGAGGGTAAATCGCCATCAGCGAGCGGCGTTCCAGCCGATAAGATGGTGACGTCAGAAGAAAGACCAACCGCGCAAGATGGTTGTTTGCACACAACCGTGAGGCGAGGCTGGAGGGCGGCTAAGCCTCCAGGGGGGAGCCGAGGGGCGCCGGTGACAAAGCGCATAAACGCGCGTTGTTGATCCGACGTAAAAGAGCTGAGAATCTCGCAAAAGTTTCGGATGGGTGGCGCTTGTGCGCTGTAACCGTGATCGAAATTGATGCAATCCAAAAGCATTTCCGTCGTCCATTTTTCGCCTTGACCGCAGATCAGTGCCTCCAACTCGGTTTCGTTAAACATTTTCAAACGAGCGAGCGGAAAGATTTCCTCCACACCAGAGCGAATTGATTCAAAAAATGAAGACACTCCAGAGCCCACGCATGCGTCGACAACGGCGTCAACGTATTCGCGCAAGTTTGTGGCGGTCACTGGAACGTCTGAGCCGCATTTTGTGAGCTCAGTGGACTGTCCTGGGAGCACGAACGTCAGAGAGAGATCTGCGATGTTCACTCCATCTACGGTAACTTGACTCCAGTCGGTCTCTGGACGACCTTCGCGCTTCATGAGCTCAATCTTATTCGCAGCGTCGTCAAGCCGAATCAAGGTATTGCCCAGTCCCGGATCAAGCTCGACGAGATCGAACAACCCGAGAGTTCTGCCCAACATGGCGCGGTAGAACGCTGGCGCGAGAGCCAAGTCCAACATGCGCCCGTCCTGCAGAACCTTGCCGATGGCTTGGCCAAGAACCTTGAAATTCTTCACACAGTGCACGTGATCTTTCGATCCATGCTGAATCTTGGTCGATGGAGCCGGGAACAAACCGTGAGAAGAGACGACGTGATCCTCAGGGTTTGCGCCGCCGTCATCGCGCCAGAGATGCAATTTACGTCGCTTGAACTGCTTCGAGAGCAAAGTGAAGAATTCGAGCGTGGGTCCGGTACCGGTTCCGACTTCTTCAAAGAATTCAACCTCAAGAACCATTTTTGATGTGTTCGGGATGGCAAACACCTTCTTGGCACTCTCAAAGATTTGTTCGCGATTGACTCGCACCTTTTGCCTTTGCAAACGCCCGATGCGAATCTCTCGCCCACCATCCGCTGTCAAGGCGCCGTCGCTTCCGTCGCCGTGGAGGTGATGAAGCATTCGAGAAAGAGAGAACGAAACGCATTTGAAGAGTTTCTGGCGCAGCTCGAAGGGGAACAGCCACGGACACGCTCTCGCGAGAGATGTGCACCACGACGGCGTCGAAGCGCTACAGAGAGTAATAGTGTCTTGCAGCTGAATCGTGAGCTTACCAGTGAGCTTACCATGGATGAACGACTCTTCTGGCAGGGAAACGTTGCGAGCAGCCGTCAAAGGCACGCTGCGATCCAAGAGCAACACGCGAGGCGCTGAGATACTTAACTCGTGCAACACAGCCAACACCGCGAGCAAATCGTTGAACTGCGACGAAGTTTCTTCGCGCGCCACCGCGTTCTTCACCCTATTCTTGAGAGCCGGCATGAATGACATCAAAGTCGATCTCATCTCGCTGTTGCCGAGCTCAGCGATCGACTCAGCGATCTCCGACGCCTCGCTGCTCGACTCTTCAATGAGACCGCCGAGTTTCAAAGGTGCTAGAGCGACGTCGTTTGCCTTGGCGGTGCGATACATCAACGTATTTACCGATTCCCAACTTGACTCCGTCAAAGTAGTCTTGTCCACACTTGCCGCCATGGCAATAGCTTGTAAGATGGATGTTGACGAGTGTAAGTCGACACCATTCGATGAGAACACGAGCCGATTAGACATGTTCGCCGCCGCCGCCGCCTGGGCAAAAGAACTAGCAGCTGACGGTGCCGCCGCCGCGACGGCGGCACCTTCGTTGCCTTCGTCTCTTGTCAAATCGAGGTCACGCGTTTCCACGGGCTCACCAGTTTCTTCACCTAAAACGGGTTGGTCGTCTTCGTCGAACTCATCGCTCATGTATTCATCGTCATCGCCACCACTGACGCCTTCGCTGTCATCTTCGCTGTCGTCCTCATTGTTGCCCTCATGCACCGGGGGCGGAGTTTGAAGTCGAGCAGATCGTCGAGGCGCAGTCTCAACAGCTTCTCTCTGCGGTCGCTTATTCACTTTGGGGTACAAAAAGTCTTCAATAGCACTGAGAGTAGCAAAAGGCTCGACCAAAACGACATTCGAAGAGTAATCGGCGAGCTCATTTTCTGCGGCGTTTGCGCGCTTGAAACGAATCTTGAAAGGCCGAACCAATCCAGCAAGGCTCGAATCTTCGCTCCCTCCATTTGAAACGCGTCCCCCTCTGCGCGACATCGCCGACAAAGCTGTGATCGCAATCGACAAGTCTTCGCACGAGGACAAGGCATCTAGTAATCGCTTGACCAAGGTGTTGAACGCGTCGGATTCTTTCGTTTGACCGGCAGCCTTGATGAACGCCACGTAATTGTGCACCAACTTTTGAGCATCGTTTGAATCCTTCGGAATCAAAAAATCTTTCAATGCACCAACAGCGTCGCACTCTAACAACTCAAACGTGCTTGCACCCGAAATGGATTCTAAGAACTCAACAATCACGCTGATGTCGCTTGACGTTCGCAGAGCGGCGCTTGCGGCGCGCAAGCGTTGAACGGTTGGATCATCTAGCTTGCCGCCTTGTTCGGTAAAAAGCTTGCAGTACAACGTATGTGCCCGTGCGAGTGCAGTTTGGTACTCGGGACTATCCATGGATGATGCCGCACGGAGAGCTTGCCCTCGAAGGCCACCACCGAGCGCGGGCACGAGACGATCGCTAGGCGTCTTCGTGGAGTCACGAGTCTGCGTAGCCTGTGCAGCGCCAACATCCCTAGAGCTCGACAAACGTCCGTGCTCTTCTGATAATCGCTGTAGTGCGTGCACTGCGCCTTCCTTACGGAGGACCTTGGCGAATACCGTGTTCGATTTCTCCATGCCCAACTCAACTAAATCCAACGTTCCCTGCACGCGCTGCGCGTCCCTGCTCATGAGCTGACTGGCACAAAACGAGGCGAACGGCATGGTCTCAAGAACGTCCTTGAAAGAACCTTGCGAAGCGAGATGCGTCCACTTCGTAAGCGCAGATAGGCACTTCACCTTGACGCCTTGCGGTACGCTAGAGTCAACTGCTTGCATCAAAACATTAGTCAAATTTTTCGCAAATTTGATCAATAACTCTGGTTCTTCAGCGGTGAGAATCGGAATATTTACCGCACAAGTAGCATCAGGCTTCTTGTCTTTGCTGTTCTTCAATGACCGAGGCGACGAACGGGTCTTAGGCGACACTGCCGGCAACAAGGCGTCGGCAAGCGTCGCGACTTCGAGCAAGTGCTCCGATGTCACGATCGGCGAGGAAGCCATACCACCGCTCGCAGGCGATCCAGACGTCGGACCGCTGCTGATCGTGGTTAATACCCTGCACCCCGACAATGCGATGTTCAACGTCTCTGGTAAATCTCTGCGCAAGAGGTCGACGGCGACGTCTGGGTTGTTGCGTGCGCAAATATTAAGCAGCTTGATCAACGAGTGGTGAGTCGCTGGACTCACCGTTCGAGACGTGCTCGGCGAAATGAGTTGCATCACATTCGCCACCAAGCTTCCGTTGCACAAAGCGGTCAACTTCGCCGAGTCCTTGGACATTTTCACCGCAAGACTCGTTAGGCACACGCACGCGCAATCCACAAGTCGTGGGTCGTCGTGGAGCAAAATATTCGTCAAGATTGGAATCGCGTCCGACGTGCCGTCCGTCAAAGCCGAACTCGGGAACTGTCTGCAAATGTTCGCCGCGGTTTGCAACCCGACGCGCTGCATGCCGATGGAGAAGAAATCCAAATACGACAAACACGCGATGAGGGCGCCTTGTCGCGCGCACTCGGCGCCGTAATCCTGGCTCAACTTTTCCAACGCCTGCAGCGATTGCTCCGCGAGATCGATGTACTCAATCGTTAGCAACCGAGAGCAAAACTGCGGGAGCGCTCCTTGATGCACGATCACCCCTCGAGAAGGCGGCATGACGTCAGCCATCGTGGTCAGCGCGCGCGCCGCGAGCAGCATGATATCCGGCATGTACTCCAACTGCATCAGCTCCACCAAAACTTGCACGAACGCAACCAAGGGTATGCTCATCATCATTTCTTCTCCAGAAATCACTAACATCTCATTCAACTCGCTCAACGCCGCCATTTGCGCTGAAGGATCACCCATCGCTCGTAACCCGCGCAACAACTCTTGCGAGCGCGCCGACCCGCCGCCTCGAAACAACCCGCCCGCGCCGCCGACGCCGCCCGATGCCGACCCTAACCGACGCAACAGTGCGCGCAAACCCGCTTCGGGATTACCGCTTTCCATCGCATCATCGAACGCCCCCGCCGCATCGCCCATCCGTCGTCGTCGTCGCTCGTGATGATCCTCGCCCTCGTCGTCTTCATCTTCATCGCCTTCATCTTCATCTTCATCATCATCATCATCTTCCTCCTCCTCATCTTCCTCCTCCTCCTCCTCCTCTCCCTCGTCGTCGTCATCACCCATCTCATCCTCTTCATCCTCCCCATCGTTCGACCCCCCTCGGTGATCGCCTCGATCGTCGTAATACTCCTCCCAATCCTTTCCGCTTCCGCTTCCGCCCTCGCCTTCGCGTTTCGCGTTCGCCCCTCGTTCACCTCTCCCTTCCTTTCCAACCCCTTTCCCCGCTCGCGCGCTCGCCCGTTCGCGTTGTCGTCCTTCATGTCGCTCACTTCTTTCACCTTTCATCGCGCACTCTTTCGCGGACTTTGCTACACTCGCGCGCGCGTCGCTCGCGTCGCTCGCGTTCGCGCTTCGCGTCGATCGCGCGAGCGCCTTCGTCGACGTTTCTCGCGCGTGCAGTTCATTCCCCGCTCGCGTGCGCTTGGACGAAAGCTTGGATGGAATTTTCGACGTCGTCGTCCCGACGGCGTGTCGCGCTCGATCGGCGTCGAAGCGCGCTCGCGTCGTCTCGCGCGCGGCGTCGGTGGAGACGCTCGCGATCGCGCGCGCGCGTCCTTTGGTCGCACTTTGCGCGATCGCTTGCGCACATTCGACGTCGTTTGGGGGTGTTTTGAGAGATTTCTTCACGTGCGCGCCTTGTGGTGGCGTAGGAAGCGCGGTGCGCGGCATGAAGCGCGGCGGTGAATGAGGATGGAAGCGAGCGCGGATGACCGCGACGACGACTCTCGACGACTCTCGACGACTCTCGACGACGACGAGGATGAATACGATCATCTCCCCAAGTGAGCGTGAAGAGACGATGAAATTATATTATAACACCCCAGAGGCGATGATTTTCACCTCTTTAATCGGTCGATCGCCTCTGGACGTTGGGTTCGCTTCGATCGCGCGCACGACGTCCAAACCTTCGACGACTTCGCCGAACGCCACGTGCTTACCGTTCAACCACGGCGTCGGGGCCAGGGTGATGAAGAACTGCGAACCGTTCGTGTTCGGCCCAGCGTTTGCCATGCTTAAAATCCCGGGTTGTGAATGCGCGATCGCGAACGTTTCATCCGCGAACTTCGCGCCGTAGATGGATTTCCCACCCGTACCGTTGGCGTTGGTAAAATCCCCGCCTTGCACCATGAACCCCGGGATGACGCGATGGAAGATCGAGTTCGCGTACCCGTACCCTTTTTCCCCAGTCGCTAACGCGCGGAAATTCTCCACCGTTCGTGGGGCGGCGTTGCCGAATAAACCAAAGACCACGCGACCGGCGCTCGAGCCGTCGACGGCGACGTCAAAGTACACGCGCGTCGTCACCTCTCTCAGCTTCTCCCCGTCTCGTTCTGCCGTCATTGAATCACTATCAAGCGTTTGTGCGTTCGCGTTCGTCCGCTGATCGCTCGGAGCGTTCACGAACGCCAGAGCGGTGGCGGTGATGACGATCGGGACGTCGCGGCGCGACGCCGCGCTTCGCGCGAGCTCGCGCGAGCTCGGACGCGATGAACCCCTTCGCCCCGTCGACGTCGTCCCTTGCGATTGCGCCGCGGCGAAGCGCATGACGAGCGATCGATGGACGAGCGATGAGCGATGTGACGTGAGCGCGTGCGTGTGATTCATCGCGATCGATCGATCGATGAGGTCATCGATGGAGAGCAAAAAGGCGACGCGATCCCATCATTTCATTTCATGGCGCAACGAAGTTTTTTCGCGCATTCGAGCGCGTTTGACCGAGGTCAAAAAACGAATGCCACGAATGATGTTCAACGCCGAGCGAGCGCGAGGAAAGGCGCGCGACGAAAAATTGTCCCATTGAAGCGCGCGGAGGATGACGCCGCGCTCGCGAACGATGATGATGATGATGAGCCATTGGAGTACGCGAAAGAATACGCGAACGAATGGACGTCCAAGGAGGCGAAGGCGCGAATACGAGTGGGCGCGAGCGAACGCGCGAGACGAGACGTCGCACACGTCCCGTTCGTCGCCCCGCGAGTGGCCATAGGGGTGGCGAGCGAGTTGATGAATCGCCCGAACGAAGCGTTCGCGGACGCGTTGGCGTTCGCCAGGAGTTTAACGACGAGCGATGACGTCGTGAGAGATATCGCGAAGAAGACGGAAAAAGAGATCGATAGGTTGGAATCGATCGGGGTGCGCGCGACGACACCGGTACGGAATGCGATTAAGGATATGATTCCGAGAGAGGTGTACGATGAGTATTTGACGCCGGCGTTGGAGTACGCGGAGATCGAGCTCGAGGAAGAAACGAGACGCGCGCGCGATGGAGCGGTGAATGAGGCAATCGTGATAAAAGATGTGGGGTCGTTCGATGAGGCGGCGGTGAGCGCGGCGGCGGACGCCGTGGCGGCGGCGATGCGCGGCGCCGAGGTCGAGGTTGGCGCCGAGACGGCGACGAGCGAGACGGAGACGCCGAACGCTTCGAAGGCGAAGCGTGCTCCGGATAACGCGGAGGATAATTTTGAAAATATTGCGGCGGAGGCGATCATGTCATCGAGCGCGGTGTCGGCGACGTACGCGGCGCCCGCGGAGGATCCGTATTCGGCGACGCCGCCGACGGCGGCCAAGCCCAAAAAGACGCCAGCGAAAAGAAAGACGGCGAAAAACGTGGCGCTCGAATCCGTCGATGAGTCGATGCAAACTTTAGCGTCGACGGCGGCGCTTGACGCCACCGTCGGGTACTGGCGCAAGATTTCTGACCGGTGCCCGGACGAGGACGAACTCATGGACGTGATGGAGATGAATCTGGTGTTTCGCCAAGCCGCCGGATTGCTCAACTATTTGACCATCGACCGCCCGACGCCAACGTCTTGGCGCGTCGCCACGAACGCTGGCATCATCCAAATCAGCGAAGTGTACCAAGCCGACGGCTCGCAGTCCACCGTCGCTCGTCGAGATTTACGCTCGGGCGACCAAACCGGCGCCGTCGTCGCCGACGCCGACGCCGTGTCCCTCGCCATTTCTTGGTCTTCCCCACTCTCTGGTTCCCAGCGCGAAACCTTTAGCATCGACCGAGAGACCGATACTTTGCTCCGCGTCGTCCGACTCGAGCTCGAGAGCGGGAAATCGTGGTCCGGGACGTACGTCTACGCTCGCGCGTGACCGCCTCGCCCGCGTCCGCGCTCGCGCGCGCAGTGTCATCCCAATCCATCTCCTCTTCCATCGCTCTCCCACGTCGTCGCGTACTCACCCTTTCGCGCGCTCGTCTCTCGCGCGCTCGCCCGCGCCCGCTCGCTCGTCCCCGGCCTTCGTCCCGTATACCCATACATCCATCTCCAACCCTCTATCACTTTACCCTTATACCCCCCCCCCCAAGGCATCACCCCCCAACGAACCCTCAAACGCACGCCTGACCGCATTGCTTTGTTCCTCTTCGCTCGCGTCGATGTCTTCCCTCGCGCGCGCGTCGAGCGCTCGATCGCGCACGT
>Ga0222712_10007364_pt1 | contig 10669 bp, 17 predicted proteins | sample C33_657DmetaG_FD_165043 | JGI IMG/M metagenome (GOLD analysis project Ga0222712, IMG submission 165043) | Estuarine water microbial communities from San Francisco Bay, California, United States - C33_657D | ecosystem: Environmental > Aquatic > Marine > Unclassified | place: USA: California... | reverse complement strand
AACCCACCATCAGGCGTTACACCCACCGCAGTCTGTAATAGCTTAATTGAACGCCCCGGACCCGCATTGACCCCCATATCAAAAACCAAGTAATCAATTCCGCTAGGTAGCTCATCAGCTCGCACAACGTCCCAATACTTCTTCTTGTATAGGGGTTCCACATCCGCAGGGGTGAGCTTACGCATATCGTCGTGGGTGACCTGATGCCCAACGTGCTGTTCCCAGTTAAATTGAGTCACGCCAAGCATGGTCGAGCCTTTACGCCCGTCTGGTAACTTGTTGCCGTTATCACGCTCGTCATCGGTGAAGCCACCCTCTGAGGCCAACATCTGCTCAAACGCTAATTTCCAATTGCTAATCATTTACTCATCTCCGTGCTTGCTAAGTTAATGCGAGTCTTCGCTTGAATAATATCTTTAGGTGGTATCTTAAAACCCACCGCAATGTAGCCTACAAACCTGCCTTGCTCTGGCGGTATAGCGCCTCGACACATATACGTCACGCCGTGCTTGACAGCGTACTCACCGATCTTTGAGCTTGGCACAAACGTTTCGCAATGCACCTCGCCTTGAAACATTGTGATGACTGCACGGTTGCGTTCAGGCGAACTGGTAAACAAGGCGTTGATTACGCCTTCAAGCGATTTTTCACGACCCTGATTGCTCATTGCCAAGATGGTTGTGCGGCTATTGGACTGAAGATTGACAGAGTTAACAACCACCACATCTGCGCTTAGGTCGTAAATCAAAGACTTGGCAATAGCCTCAACCAGCAACGGCTCTTTTAGTTCAGTCTTCTTGCTACTGATTGCACCCAGAATAACCTGCCGTGAGTCCCAAGCGAAGTATCCAGCAAATGCAACAAACGCAATTAGCACCACCGAGATCAGCTTGAACGGACTGTCTACCCACTTGATAAGATCAACAACCTTGTCTGTAAAGTCTGGGTTCCTAACAGGCGCAGGCTTTGCAACCCGTTTAACTGGCGCTCGTTTAACCGCAGGCTTTTTAGCCGTTACCATTACTTGTCGCTCTTTTCGGGCGTTTTGCTTTTCATGTCAATAACTTTTTCTAGAGTTCTACCCCCAAAATAAAAAGACATAATTACCATACCCCAAGTGCCAAGCAATTCAACGTATTTTTGGTTGGTCTCAATATCAAATGCTGACAGCATGGCAAACACAAAGTAGCCCGCCAAGATTGCAATCAACGTCATAGGGCGAATGTTTTTACTCAACCAAGAGTCAGACCGCATGTCGTTTTCTTGACGCTTGGTAAGCTCGCCTTGCTCTTGCATGTCAGCCTGCATTTTTGCAAGCTCACCGTTCTGCTGCATCTGCATAAGTTCAAGTTGCGCTTTGGCTTTCTGTTCAGGGTCAGGGAAAAACTTATCCAAGACCTTCATGCCAATACCGAGGATATCCATGATTGGAAACATATCAGAACCTCACGTTTTTAAACCAAGCCACTATGCGCCAAAGCCACGCTTTGAACGCTTCCCACTTTGCTTTTAAGTAAGTCATTTATCTGCCTTTGCATCAATCTTGTCGTAGAGTCGAGCGATCATCTGCTCAAGGCGGTCAAAGCGTTTTTCCATCTGGGCTTCAAGCGTTTCAACTTCAGACTTCTTGGTGTAAGTTTCTGAAACGTGCAGGCGCAGGTCGGCAATCTCTTTCTTGAGTTCTTTGACAGAATCCCATAACTGACGGGCAAACCAACCACCAATAGTCAGTAGTGAACCTGCACCGATATTGATGATTATTTGCCAGTCCATCACTTTCCTTTAAACACTGCAAAAATAGCCCACGGTATTAACCACACACTACACAGCAGCACTACTGGTAAAAGTAGCACCGCTGCAAGACAAGTTATTAAGCGTTGTATGTCGAACTCGAAGTGAAGGTATGGATTGTGTAACCACCTGAGCTAGTAACCGTACCGCCTGTGCCACGCTGTGATCCGAGGTAGCTGATGATTACGATGCCTGAACCGCCTGCATATGAACCGTAGGTAGCTGACCCACCGCCGCCACCGCCACCCAAATTAGCTGTGCCTACCGTTCCTATGGTTGTGTCTGTTGCTCCAGTGCCTCCACCGCCTGCCCCTCCAGTATTGACAGCATTAGGCGTTGCTGAAGAACCGCCGCCACCACCAGCATAAGTTATGGCGGAACCACTAATTGAACTAGATGATCCAGCGCCACCGCCCGTTGTGTTACTTCCTGCTGCACCAGCGCCACCGCCACCAGAGTCACTTGCTGCTGTCTGACTGCCGCCAGCATTTCCTTGTCCTGATGTACCTGCGCCACCAGACGATGCAGCATTGCCGCCAGAACCCCCGCCAGAGCCACCCGCTCCACCGTTTGAAGCAGCAGTGTTTGACCCGCCGCCGTAACCGCCGCCTATGGCTATTGCAATAGTTGATAACGAAGAATTACTACCTGCTGTTCCAATACCAATTGATGCAGTGCCAGCGCCTCCCGCACCAACGGTAATTGTATAAGAAGCACCCGCAGTTAAAGAAGTTGTAGTTGCAAGCAAACCACCTGCACCACCGCCGCCGCCGTAATATTTTCCGCCGCCGCCACCACCCGCAACAACAAGGTAGTTAACCGTATACCCAGCAGGCTGACTAAATAAAAGCCATTGTGAAGTTGTAGCATCCCACCATTCTGGTGAACCCGTTGTGGAGTTTTGGCGAATCATGCCTGACGCAGGAACAGACGGACGTTGACCCGTAGTACCTACCGGAAGTTTTAAATAGTCTGTACCCTGAATATCAAGTGCCATGATCTTTCCTTAATTAAGCAGCAACCAATTCTTTCCACGAAGTCGTGGCTTCATTCCACTCGTAGCTCTTACCGTCAGCAGGCATAGCAACAGGCGCTTCCCACAAGCAGGTGTCATCGTTCAGTAGCCACGACGCAAATGGTTGAGGCGGGATAAACGCATCACGCACAGCATCGTAGGTGTAACCTAAGCCCGCATAATTTTTTCTCAGCGGAGTGCCGCCATTAGTGTGTACGCCACCGTGGGTGTTGTATGACGTTTGGACCCACTGACCGGGGCTTGAGTCAACGAATGTCGTAAAGAATTCTGGTTCAGCAACGATTACTGACACCACTTTTGAATCAACTACCTTTGCAAAATGACCCATGATGGTCTCCTTAATTAAGCTGTAAATGTACCGCTTGATGTGAATGTGTGAATAGTGTTGCCACCGCTTGATGTGACTGTGCCGCCTGTGCCTCGTTGTGCGCCAGCATAAGAGATGATGACTATGCCTGAGCCACCTGTGCCAGCGGTAAGATTAACGCCGCAGCCACCACCGCCGCCACCCGTATTAGCAGTTCCAGAAGTGCCATTAGATATAGATCCTGCACCGCCGCCACCTGCGCCACCAGAACCAGCCCCTGAAGATACCGCACCACCACCACCACCACCCGCATAAGTAACCGATGATCCAGAAATAGAACTAGCCGATCCTGCGCCACCTGTGCTGCCTGATCCAGCAGCACTAGCCCCACCACCGCCGCCACCCGGTTGCCCACCGCCTCCGCTGCCCGCTGCACCCGCATTGCCTTGACCAAAAGTTCCCGCTGCACCAGCGGTAGTGTTGTACGAGCCGCCACCACCAGAACCACCAGAAAGTGAAGCCGCAGATTGAGCTGCGCCACCGCCGCCACCTAAAGAATTTACCGTTGCAAATACTGAATTTACGCCATTTGTTCCAGCCGCACCGCCTCCGCCCGTACCGCCTGCACCGCCTGCTCCAATTGTTACAGAATACGCAGCGGCAGAGCTAACGGCTAATGTTCCAGTTAAATAGCCTCCTGCACCCCCGCCGCCGCCGCCTGTTACGCCGCCACCAGCTCCACCAGCAACAACTAAATAACTGACGTTATAAAGTAACGAAGTAATTTGAGTCCACAGAGTGCCATTCCACGCTTCCAATTGACCAAGCGTACTATTCCACCCCAATTGCCCGTTTACAGGGCTAGATGGGCGTGTTCCCGTTGTCCATGATGGTGGGCCGAAACCACCGCTGCCAGAAACTATTGCTGTCATGTTCTTTCCTTTACGCCGTAAATGTGCCAGATGTGGTGAAGGTGTGGATTGTGTTGCCGCCTGAGCTAGTTACGGTTCCGCCAGTACCACGTTGTGCGCCAGCGTAGGAAATGATGATTATGCCGCTGCCACCTGCTGCACCATTTTGCCAATTTGGGTTATTAAAACCACCGCCACCGCCACCGCCACCAGTATTTGCTGTTCCAGCTACACCGCCACTAGCAAAACCGCCTGCACCGCCGCCGCCAGAACCACCAGAACCGTTTGATACGCCTCTATTGTCGCCGCCACCACCACCGCCGCCTGCGTATGTTACAGATGCACCAGAAATAGAGGATGCCGTGCCTGCGCCACCGTTACCTGCTGCGCTTGCCGTAGCATTTGCGCCAACAGCACTAGCACCGCCACCGCCACCGCCCGCTGTAGTTCCAGCATTTGAGCCAGAGCCACCAGCATTACCTTGCCCTGAAGTCCCTGCGCCACCAGCGTAATTTGATTGATACCCACCGCCGCCGCCTGATCCGCCGCTAGTACCAACCGCAGCAACGTTACCGCCGCCGCCGCCACCTGTTGATGTAATACTACTAAATACAGAATTTGAACCAGATGTACCATTTGTTGTAGTAATAGCGGTGCTACCTGCACCTCCTGCGCCTACGGTTACCGTGTAAGCCGTGCCAATAGATACATTAGTTGAACTAGTAAGCAAGCCACCTGCGCCTCCACCACCTTCGCCACCGCCGCCACCACCAGCCACAACAAGGTAGCTAACAGAATACGCATTGATTGCGCCCCAAGCACCGGCAGAATAAATCTCAAGCTGATTAGTCGTGCTGTTATACCGAGTCTGTCCATTTACTGGCGAAGCAGGACGTTGTGCAGTCGTACCAACAGGAAGTTGTGCCGCACCAGTCGCAGAGTCAGCGTTAATTAAGATGCCAGCCGCAGCAGGTACTTGCATGACAAAGTTCGACGCAGTATCAACAGCGTTCAGTGAAACTGAGCCGCCGGATGGTGCATTAAGTTTTACGCTGCCTGCCATGTCTATTCCTTATGCCGTATATGAACCGGACGAGGTAAATTTTAATATCGTATTCGATCCGCTTGTGGTAACTGTTGGCGATCCTGTGGTTGTGCCAGAGTAGTATGCAGTTGGTATAGATAGGATGACTACGCCTGAGCCGCCTGATCCGCCAGTAGTAGAGGAGCCACCATTTCCTGCACCGCCACCGCCACCGCCTAGATTAGCTGTACCCGCCGTACCGCTTGAACTTCCGCCAGCACCGCCGCCGCCAGCACCGCCACCAGCAAAAGCGCCTCCGCCGCCGCCAGCGTATATAACAGATGCGCCCGTTATTGCAGATGCGGTTCCTGCGCCACCAACGCTGCTAACAGCCCCAGCAAAACCAGCTTGGCTTGCACCACCGCCGCCACCAGCATAAGGATTAGCGCCAGCACCACCAACAAAACCTTGACCAGAAGTTCCTGCGCCACCCGCAGCGGATGATCCATCATTTCCACCACCTCCGCCTCCAGAACCACCGCTTGCTCCTGCGGTAGCAGTAACTAATAGTCCATCCCCACCAGCACCTCCGCCAATTGATGTAATTGTTGTTAAACCACTTCCAGAGATAACAGAGTTTGTTCCGCTTCCACCATTGCCAGAACCGCCAGCACCTACAGTGACCGTGTAAACGGCTGTTGGATTTAAAGTTGCTGTGCCAGATAACAATCCGCCAGCACCGCCGCCGCCTCCACGCCCATTAAGACCGTTTGCAGTGCCTCCACGCCCGCCGCCACCGCCGCCAGCCACAGTCAAATAGCTTACAGAATAAGTCGGCGTAGCACCTACAGCCCACCAATTACCTAACGCATAAAACTCAGCATAGCCAAGCGTGGTATTGAATCTCATCTGTCCTGTCGCAGGACTTGCAGGACGTTGTGCCGTAGTACCTGATGGCAAGTACAACCCACCAGTCGCCGAGTCTGCATACGACAACACACCATTCGCTGCCTGCACGTTCACAGACACATTCGATGCTGTGTCAACAGGGTTGACCTCAACCGTACCTAGAGCGAAGGCTTTGAGGCGCAGTCCCATTACACAATCGCCCAAACTGAACCCGAACTTACCGTGACCACAACGCCAGAGTTGATGGTGATTGGACCCGCCGAGACAGCGTTAAAGTTTGTGCCGATGGTGTAGTTAGCCGCAACGATTGAAGAGTTAACCGTGATGCCGTTGCTAGATACCATTGCCGTTGACTGCAACTCACCAGTGCTTGGCTTGTACAGTAGGTTTGCATTGCCCGTGTAAATAGTAGACACAGAGCCAGAGGTTGCTGCGGCAAACGTGGGGTAGAGATTGGAAGAAGATGCTGTGTCGTTGGCAAGTGTTACGCCGCCCGCAGGGGTAGACCATGTAGGTGCGCTTGCGCCATTCGATGTTAAGACCTGACCTGCTGTACCCGCTGCCGACAAAGCCAGAGCAGATGCAGTCGAGTAAGGAACCGCCCCAGCTACAGCCGTGAGGTTAGCGTTCGTGCCGCCGTTTGCTAGAGCTAAGATACCGGCAAGAGTCACCGCACCGCTTGTTGCTGTATTGGGTGTCAGTCCAGTCGTACCGGCACTGAATGTAGTTGCAGTAGCTGCCGACACCACGTTCGTACCATCGCAGTACAGAATAGAAGTCGAGCCGTTAGGAACCGAAACCCCAGTACCAGCAGAGGTCTTCAGGGTAACTGCGTAGCCGCCCGTTACCGAGTTCTTGATGATGTAGACTTTAGAAAACGTAGGGCAGATAACCGTAGCGGCTGCGCCCGGTGCGCCTGAACATTCAAGGATTGCACAACGCGCTTCGTCTGTAGTTCCATCGGCTGTGGTCAGCGTGTGACTAGCGGTAGTCCAAGTGTTAATTGTGGCAAGACCGGCAATGGCTTGCTCAACCATTGACGTAATGTTGTTGTTGACTACGTCTCCCCACGAGCCATTGAGTTCACCTGTAACGGGGAGGGCTAGTTGAAGAATCGGGGTATAAGCGGTTGTCATAGTAATCCTTACGTTACAACGTCTGTCCAGCCTGCGGACTGTGTGTCATTGATATTTTGCCAGTTTGCGTTCTGCGAGTCATCTATTAAATTCCACAAAAACGCCGAAGCAGCCTGATCCGAAGCTGTCGTATTCTCTTGTACCGAAACCAAGAACACGCCCAATAAACCTAGTGTACTTATAACACTTGCCGACTCCGTTACAGCCGCACCAAAACTAGCTTTTGCCGTACTATCATCTGTGGCACTTGCCGCTTCATCAACCAAGGCCCCTACGGTGTTAAACGAGTTTACGCTATCTGTCGCCGTAACTACTTCTGTTATCGGCACACTAAACAAGAACCCAACGCCTAAAGAATCTGCCGCTGAACTTGTCTCGCTGACTGATCTTGCATAAATAGCACCCGCATCTACTGCATCAATCGCCAAACTTGTTTCACTAACCGCTGCACCAAAAGTAGCATTGCTTGCAATTACATCTGTTGCCGTTACTGCTTCCGATACAGAAGAGCCTAATGCCGCCTGACTACTTACGCTATCGGTTGCTGCGGCGCTTTCGCTTACATCTACTCCAAAGGAGCCACCAGAAACAACCGTATCTACTGCGCTAACCGATTCACTTATTGCACTTACAAAAGTTTGACCCGCTGCGTCTGCGTCCGTTGCAGTTGAAGTCTCACTAACAGGGCGGTCATATACTGACATGCCCCATCCAGCTTGCCCCCAAGTACCAGAACCCCAGCCGCCATCAGGCATATCAAGCCTCTAGCTGGTCTTCAGTAAACCACCGTTGCTGCGCGTTACCGTTTGCGTCTGTCCACTCAACCAAATACTCAACATTGCCTTCGTCATTAAAGCGCAATGCTTGGACAGGACCTGAAGGGACGACAGCTTTAGCCTTAACGACTTCGCCTTTTTTAAACATGATTAGCCCGCCAATGAAAGTGTGTAAGTCACAGTGAGAACGTCACCCGAAGCTACCGAACGGTCTCCCGGCGAGCCAAAGTCTGCCGCTGAAAACAACGTACCTGTTGTGCCGCTCTTTGTATTGTCACTTGTTAAGAACGCGCCGCCAACAGTTGCCGTGGCGTTAATCGTAAATGAAGCAGGAGACGCTGAATTGGTAGCCACCGAGGGGTTAGCCGTAGTAGGAGTTCCAAACGTGCATACGGGGCGTGTAGCGTTGCTATACGGAACAACCTCTGTCCACCCTGCATGAGAAGACATGGTATCACTTGCGGCAGGTGTGTTTGATGCACCAGCACCGTATAGCCCAAGATACCAAGTGGCTGTATAAGAACTGCCTGTGAAATACTTGGCGTTCATGTCTTGCAGACCAACGTTGACCACGAGGTTCTTTGACTTGGCTTCCCATTTCAGGTTGCCCTGTGCGTCAAAGCATTGAATCTTGTACACCCCAGTTGCTGATGCTTTGTCTGCAGATTGCGAACCAAGCGTTACGGTACTCGCCACTTGGTCTGACATAATTGATTTTTCAGTTAACATTTTTGGTCCTTATGAAAGCCTAATAATGGCGGTAGTACTACTAGCAGCGGGAAATTCAACAGTAAATGTTGACGTAGAAGTCTTGTTAGAGCCAAAGTCTAATACGCAGATACTTGACCCGCCAACCTTATAAATCAATGCACCACGGGCGGTTAAAGAAGCTGTCCATGTCACATTAGCAAACGACAAGAAAGACGTTGTACCGTCATAACTAACCGTAGGGGTTAACACTAATCCACCAGCGGTATACCCAGATGAAACCACTTCGTTATCTGTTGTGTACGCAGTAGTTGATGCGTCAAAAGATGCTGCGTTGTCGTATAAAGCAATCTTATACACATCCGTTGTCGGCGTAGCAAAGTCAAAGCTTGCGCCCAGTAGCCCCACCTTAAAACTTGTGCAAAGAAAATTTCCAGTAAATGGCATTATTTCACCGGTAACCTTATTTGACCAGAACGATAAGCATCACGGCGTAACTTGCCATCACCCAAGTTCTTCAACAAGGCTAATGACTCCATGTACATTTTTTCATAGTAAGCGACCATATCCTGTTCGCCTTTTTGAAAAATCACAGCTTCGCGCAGCGCACCATAAAGCAATGCTGACTCAAAGTTGTCTCCTACCCATGACGTACCGGCAGTCACAATTGACTCTGGGTAGTAGAAGTAGTGAAACTCAACGCTATACGAAGCATCTGGAGTCGGTCCGACAATAATGGTTAGCTCATTCACCGAGCTGCTGTTCGGTCCAAAAATAGCGTAGTACTGTGGCTTACCTGTATCTGTAGGCTGCGGGTAAGCTTGACGAATAAAGTTAACGTCTTTGTTTAACAGGTACTCGTACTCACCGGCAGCGTTAATAACTGCCAACGAAAACACAGACAAGAAGTCACCGGGCAGGGCTAAGTATTTGTTATTAGCTGTCAACGTACCCGTCACGTTCTTACGCAAAGACGGTAGATCAACGGCATTATAAATACGCTCTTCAGCAAGCTGCACAAAATTGGGTATCTGCGAAACAAACACTGACTCAGTGGTTTCGGTATAGTCCTCAATCGCAGTGACAAGTTGAGCGTAATTCATAGTTAGCACATAGGTCCACGAGCCATACGACCCTTGGTTGCTGCGCCGTTGCCACGGGTTTCAATGCCAGTGGTTTTAACATCATCACGCCCGGGGTTGCCTACGCTTACACGCATAGCAAGGGTACGGGGGTTAACTTGTTCGGACGAAAGAGTATTGGGGTCAGGCTTACGGCTAATTGCGTCTTTTACGTTCACAGTGCCACCTTTCATTGTGTGAGGTTCAGCGTAGATACCCGCATCACCAACTTCTTTGCCCATCATTTTTGCGCTAAATTTAGCCATGATGATCTCACTTTTGGTAATTGGCACGAGCCATATTGCGACCAACAGCTCGCATAGCTTGACCGGTTACGCCAGCGGATTTCTTGCCGCCTTTTTCAATGCCCGCTGTCGGGCCTGAATCGCCAAGGTTTTTACCCTTAGTTTTACCCTTGCTTGCTACGCCATCTGCGCCACGTTTATATGCCATGATAGGCTCCTAAGTAACTGTTATTGTAACCGTACCGATTTGACAATCAACCACTAAATTATTTGGTGTTAGACCATTATCCCTTGCACCGCCAACAGGGTTCCAGCCCCACTGAAATATTCTACTACCGCCTTCAGGGACACCATAATCTGCTACATTTGTTGACCCAGTTAACCCAATCTGCAAACCACTATTGCCTGAAACTTGGTAACTAATATCTGGTCTTGGTTCACGCACAGCCTGTGGGTCATTTACCGGATACATACCTAACTGCAACTGTGGTTGATCCGGGTCCCAACAACTTGGGCAAACTTTAACGTTATACAAATGCGTTTTTAAAACTTGCTTACGTAACTCTTTTAGCATGTACCGCTGACCGCATCGGTCACATTCCGCAATACTGTGTTTGCCAGAAGCATATTTAGAGGGCATGACTCACCTCAATAAAAAAGCTGTCTAGGTACAAACCGTATTGCTGCTTTCTCACGATCCTCATC
>Ga0222712_10007362_pt1 | contig 10671 bp, 14 predicted proteins | sample C33_657DmetaG_FD_165043 | JGI IMG/M metagenome (GOLD analysis project Ga0222712, IMG submission 165043) | Estuarine water microbial communities from San Francisco Bay, California, United States - C33_657D | ecosystem: Environmental > Aquatic > Marine > Unclassified | place: USA: California... | reverse complement strand
ACTGTTTGTCCTGCTGTTGCAGTAATTGCCTTACGGCGAATAATATTAGAATCAAATGTAGTTACATTCTCATCTGAGTCAATCCAAATCTGACCAATCTCTGGAGATGTTGGAGCAGTTGTTTGATATAGGGCTCCAGGCTGTGTTGAGGCATCGATCTGATCAATTACAAATGCTGTTGTAGCAACTTGTGTAGTATTAGTATTTGCTGCTGCAGTAGTTGTAAACATAGCACCAGTTGAGTCAACTTTAGCTAATACGGTTCCAGCACTGTTCTGCCACTGTTGGAGGTCTGCAGTTTGGAAGTCAATACCTCTTACCGTAATTGCAGGAAACGATGCGTTTTGATTAACAACGCTAAGTTGAGAGTTGTTGAGTGGTGATTGGCTGCCAAATACACCAACACCAGAAGTTACTATTGCACCACCAGCAGAAACTCTAGCAAGAATAGTTCCAGAAGAGTTCTGCCATTCGGTAAAATTAGCGGTTTGAGAAGCAATAGCACGAATTGTTAATTGTGGTTTTGTAGTAGCAAATGTACCAAGTTTTAGATATCCCTGTGTACCAGTAGTATAATCTGGACCAACGTTTGCTTCAGACAAATATGCTCTAGTAGAAGCAAATTGCCCACTAGATGTTACATATGTATTTACTGTTCCTGCACTGTTCTGCCACTGTTGGAGGTCTGCAGTTTGGGATGCTGCACCCTTAACAGTTAATCCAATTACTCCTGGCAAACTTGATGTAATTATATCTCCGCCTGCTTTTGAAACTTTATTTCCCAGGGCAGTTGTAATACCTGCAGCATATGATGCATCATCGTTAATAGCTGCTGCTAATTCATTTAGAGTATCTAGGGCTAATGGGGCGCCATCTACCAAATTACCTAATTGAGATAATGGGATCTGTGCATTTCCATCTAGTGTTGCAATTCCATCTGCCTGCCCAACTTCTGAAATTGGCACATATGTTGAATCTGATGTATTTCCTAGATTTGATACTGCTGTATCGACATAGGTCTTTGTAGCAATTGTGCTATCTGTTGAAACTGTAATTGTATTGGCTGTGTTATTAGGAGTTACTGTGATTCCGCCGCTGCCTGTTAATGCAGTGCCAATAGCATTTCTAGCATCTTCATCAGTGTATGAAGCTACTGGGTTTGTCTCTAATTGCTTTACTCTATAATCAAGGCTTGTTGTAACCGCCGAGTTATTGACACCGACCTTTTCTTCAAGTTTCTCAATGGCATCATTTAGATTCGCATGCTGAGAAGCATGAGAAGGATTGTTTACTGGGTCGGAACCTGCAGGATTTGTAAGGTTATCCAACGAGGTAGGGAAATTAGTAGCCATATCTCTCCTATTATACCCCAAATGGGTTCCTGAATTAAGTTACTCTTCCCTTAGTATATCATTAGATAGTTTAATGGCGGCAAGCCGAAATTTAAAGTCTGGCTTTTCTTCCATCTTAGAAAGAGTCTCCATATCATCTGCTAGGGAATGCAGTAATTCTGATATAGGACCTTCTATTGCTTGTGCCGCTTCTCTTACTACAAAGTAATCATGAAAAGGTGGTGGTAAAGGAATGTCTGACATATCTATCCTACAAAATGTTTTACTATTGCTGCCGTCGCAAGAATAGACCATCCGATATTAAAGTAAATAATGGTCGGAAGGGTTTTAACTGTTGAAGTCAATATAAGAGCAAGGCTGGAAATTAAAGCAAACAAATATAACCACCAAACCTGGACTCCGAATAGAAGTCCAGGGAAGATGATCGCAAGTTTTGTGCTAAATGCCCAAAATTCAATTGTGTTAGTCTTATTCCAATAAGACTTTCGTCCTAATTGCTTAGTTACTTCAATAATCTCATTAGGCTTTATCATTTGTAAGACTTTTTTGCCCAAGCATGGTCTCTATACCATCCAATGATAGTTCTGACTGATTTACTAGAGGCTCTCCAGCCTTCTGCAAGAATTTCTTTAGATGTTTCTGAAACCCAGTTGTCTCTTTTTATTGGAATTATTTGAAATAAAGGTGTTCCCATTTTAATAACTCCTTCAAAATCTTCTTTTAAAAATAAAGAATAGTTTCCTGGAAACAAAGGATATTTATCTGTATCTACAATACCAGTCAGTGCATAGAATGGAAGATCTGGTCTATTAAATGGCTGAGTAATAATTACACTATATCCTGGTGGTGTTTTTAAATAAAGAGGGTGACTTAAAGTATAATGAACATCTGAGTAGCCTTTAAATGGTGGCATGTGACCTGCTTGTTCTGGCTCTCTTGTTGACAATATATGGTCTTCTGCTTCTTTCCATCTTACTGATTGGATTCCCGTGTTTTTATCAAGTATAACATAAAGGTCTGCCCACAATTCAAATATGTATCCAGATATTAAAGAATCTGTAAATGGCATGCAAACCTTAAAAGTTTTTAGTGAATTTAATGGATTTTCATCCGTATTGCTAAATCTTGAAGTGCTCTTAAACCATTCTGGTAAATATTGTTTTGCTGGCTGAGGATGTGTAATATCCCACAATCTTTCAGATACAGCAAACTTTATTTTTTTATTTTTCATTGTGAATGTTGTCTTTTAGCCATTGATACATAGTAGGAGAATTGTCTGCTTCTTCCTGCCAAAGTTTACGGAATATATCCCATGTCTTCCATGTTTCTTTGGTGTACTCATAATAGTCAATACCATCATAATGCTTCCAGCGATCTACTGTATCTTTATTTACTGGGAAGTAATTAAGGCCTGTAGCAATGCAGTGGATTCCACCTACTCCGTCGTATCTTTGACGGTTAATGTGGATATCTGCAAGATCATTAAATCCTACAACCATTGATGGGTCTAACGACGGAACTTGTGGCTGGAATGTCTTATCTGTAACATCTCTCCAATATTGGGTATCTGTTCTATTAGATAGAGCGTAATGTTGTGCAACAAATTCCTTAAAGCCTAGATACTGACGACGAGTCATAGAGTTATATGCATCTCTATCCCATTGTGTAACTGTTCCTCTTGATAATGTCTTTACGAGCTTATCTAGGAATTCATGGACAGTAAATAGACCATTAGATTCTAGTGGCTCAATGAATCCCGCTGCAAATCCAATTGCCACAACATTCTTAACAAATGTACGCTCATGAATTCCAACTCTAAACTTAATATACTTGTATTCTAGAGCATCAACATCACGATCTGGATTATGAATAGTCATCTTATCTGAACGCAGATGATCCTTAAATTCTTGTAGTGCATCTTCTTTAGATACGTGCTTATCGCTAAAGACATACCCTGTTCCGATTCTTTCCCATGATGGGATATTCCATACCCAGCCATTATTAATGGCGGTACAGTTAGTGTAAGGCTCCATTTCCTTTTCTTTATCTGTATAAGGAATACGAGTAGCCCATGCGCTGTTATTTGGAAGCATATGGCCAAAGTCATTCCATGGCTCTTCTAATGCCCCTTCAAGAAGCATAGACTTAAATCCTGTACAGTCAATAAATAGATCTGCTGTAATGTTTTGACCATCTGAAAGCTTTAATGACTCAACTCCATTTTCGTCCACAAAAACGTCTACTACTGTTTGAGGAATTACTGTTACTCCACGAGGAATACAGTAATTGTTCTTTAGCCACTGGCCAAACTTTGTAGCATCAAAGTGATAGGCTACATCTTGCTTAAAGTTAAAGTTGCCAAGCTTGCCTGACTCATTCCAAGACAACTTATTTTCTTCCGCCAAAGTAAGGGCGGGGAAAAATGTACGAGCATAATCTGCTACATCTAAATCTGGGAACTTAGCCTTCTTGACATACCAGTCGTTAAGACCATTAACTGTTCCTTCTGTAAATACTTTACCAAACGGATAATGAAATCCGCCTGCATCCTTCTTATAAAAATCTGTAAACTTAATAGACATCTTATATACGGCATCTGTTGCTGGCATAAAGTCTTTTTCATCAATTCCAATCCAATTAGCCCATCCTGTAATCCCGCCAAGTGTTGATTCTCCAACACCTACAATTGGGTAATCTGGGGATTCAATTACAACGATTTCTTTATCTGGGAATGCTCTTACCATTGTTGCAGCAGACATCCATCCAGCGGAACCGCCGCCAACTATTACTATTTTATTTAAATTAATCATGATTATCTATTCTACTAGGTTTAACAGTAATTTGCTGCTAAAATCAAAATGTCTCTATTTAGTAAATTATACTATTTATAGAGACACTTTGTCAATATGTTATTTATGAAAGAGGATCCCAAGATAGAGACTCTTCATTCCATCTATAAAACCCTTCAGTTGGTTTTGGTCCAGATGGGGACTCCCAAGTTAAATCATCTTGTAATATCCATGAAGGATAAGGTTTTTCTGTATTAAATTTATTTAAGACACGGTTGTATTCGTATCCGTATTGAGGTTCATTTGTATTAGCATCTACAAGAATGAATTCTCCATCCATCAAAGATATTGAATCTTCGTCAGCAATAATAATATTTTCTACTAGTCCGTCTAAACTAATTTTTGCATATCTACTCATGATGTGTAATACCTCACAACTACCGCTCCATTATCTGGGGCTCCGTCTGAACCATAATATGATGCTCCGCCAAAACCATAGCTAGTTAATGTTCCATGTGCATATATTGGATTTGCATTTCCAGTAGGAGAATTCGAGTGGTGGTCTGAACCAGACCCTCCTGCTCCGTAGTAAGCTCCAACTCCTGTAATATCACTAAAGTGTCCCATTCCTCCTGTTGTTCCACCACGCTTATTAATAGCGTTGTCTCCCTTTCCGCCAGCTCCTCCGCCAGCGCCGCCGATGTGAATTGTTGAGTTTGGTGACTGTGCATCTCCACCAGCATTTCCACCATAAAATAGTGGAGATCCTAAAGTTCCTAGTCCAGTTGAAGAAGTCTGTACCGTTCCAGCTCCGCCTGAGTAATATGAACCATTATGTGATGAAGCTCCAGCACCATTAGCTCCAGAACCTCCGTTGCCACTACTACTATTTGTTTGAGATCCACCACCTAGAGCATATACTGATCCAAAAGAAGTGGTGCCTCCTGGTGAGGAACTACTTGATCCCGCTCCTATTGTAACATTTGATGTTGACAAAGGAAATCCAGTTAACTTTACAACTGATCCGCCGCCTCCGCCTCCGCCGTGATGGATACCTTTTCCGCCTGCTCCAACTACCAATAAATTACCTAATGGAGCAGCATTGTTTGGCATAACCCATCCTGGTGATGCAGAAGATCTAATAATTGAAGTGTTTGCAATAAAACCAATACCTAAAACTAAATTATCATGTGATGAAGCAGGTATATTTGCTAGTGGGTTATCAAATAAAGTTGTTGTTTTTGTTGCAACCTTATATAAAACTATATAATCATTAACTGGAGCAATTACATCAATTCGTGTAAATCCTGAAGGCAAGTTCACAACTTTTCCTAGCGGAACTCCTGTTGTTGAGCCTCCCGATACAAAGTATGCATATCCTGCTGACTGATTTTCTGTTGCTAAAATATAATCGCCTGGGCCGCCTGCTTGAGTCCAAGAGCGATTAAATGTAGTCATTTTAATAGAAGCAATGAAACTTGCTCCTGGAATGCCTCCACCACCTGCTGGCTTAAATGATTGAATTCCCATTATACGTCAATCTCCACTCCGTAAGCATTAAATGTTACAAGTCCTGATGACGATTGAATTGTAATAACATCATTCGTATCTAGCGTGATTCCTAGATTTAGCGCTACTGAAAGATTTGCATCTACCTGTACATCATATGCAATGTAATGGTCTGTTGTCAATGTTGCACCATCTGGGCGAACCGAAATGCGATATGTAGCAGAGTTAGCATCTCTATTAGCAACTGTAATACAATTGATAATGGCCTGCTTTGATCCGCTTACTGTGTATAAATTAAAATCTGTTGCTGCTGCTGGTGACTTTTGTCCCAGAATCTTGTATGTCATTGCCATGTTGTTATACTCCTACCAAAAAGAATGCATGTAGTGATGCTCCTGCACCACTTACCTGGTTTATTGCTGAAAGTTTTGCTGTATTAATATCTGCTAAAGCTGTTGCTCTATCTAATCCGATATCTGCCAAAGATGCTACTCTTTGTGTTTCTAGAGATGCTATAGATGTTGTTCTTTTTGTTTCTAGTTCTGTAATTTTAGCTGCGGTAGCAGCAACAATATCATCAACGCCGAGCATATTTGCTAGCTCTGTCATAGACTTAGCAAGATAAATCATATCCTGTGTTGTCGTAGCAGAGTTCGTCATTGAAGTCATCTTTGTCTTCATTGCGTTGATCTGCGTTGCTAGGCTATCATAAACTACGGTCATTTGTTATCTCCTTGATAAAGTATAGCATACCTTCTTTTAAATACCCAGGTCCAATTCTAGGCTAACAATTCGGGCGTCAAAGCTGGCAACCTGAGAAGATAGTGCTCCTAAAGAATTTGTAACTGTTGTAGAGAAATTAGCGTCGTCTCCTAGAGCCGCCGCTAATTCGTTTAGTGTATTTAAAGCTGTAGGGGCTGAGTCAACCAAATTAGCTAATTGTGTTATTGGTACTTGTCCATTTGAGTCAAGAGTGGCTATTCCATCTGGGTTACCAACAAGGGAGTCTGGCACATAAGTTGCTGCGGAAGTAGAGGCAAGCCCACTAACTGCTGTATCCACATATGTTTTGGTAGCAAGGGCGGCGGTATCAGCAATCCCATGAATATTTGTAGTAGTATTATTATGTGCCGTAATTGCTGAAGTTAAATCAGTGGCAAGAATATTTGCAAATGCTAGCGCTGAAAATGTTGCTACGCCATTACCTATCTTAAACTTGTTAAGGGTTGTATCAATGCCTATTTCGCCTGGCTGTAAAACTGGATTATATAGAGCCCAATTTGCTGTTGTATCTCTGCGAAGTCTAAATGTTACGTTTGTAGTTGTCATGCGGGATTAGCGTCTCCTCCGTCATAACTTACTCCTGCCGCCTGTCCAGTTGATACAACTGCGCCATCATATGAATGAAGGTGGTCGAAAACAACTGCTGGATCTGTAAACAAAGCCCACTTAACATTATCCCATTTCCAGGTAATACCATTACTTGTAAATGTTTGGTTTAGTGTTGGGCTTGTTGGGAATATTGTAGCCATAGCAATATTATACCCTAGCTGCGTATGAAGGTACTGATACCTGAGACTGTGTTTGTGCAATTAAAAAATATTGTCCACTATTTAAATAGTGTGCATATGATGTAGCACTTCCTGGGGTATTTGCTACAGATAGAACTTCTGTTGGTGCCCAGTATTGAGGAGTCTCAACTGGGGCAGGAAGGAAGCCAGTAGCAATATAAGTTGCCTTTGAATACTTACGATCAAACTTGTCATATAGATATAGCGCATCTTCAGTATATGTGCGACCATTCATATGACCTAGTGTATCAAATGCCTTTGTTGCTGACTTAAAGTTCTTAATAGTGGTATATGTATTAGTTGCTGGGTTATAGTATCCGAACCAGTAGTCAAATGTAGATTCAGTTCCCTTATCTACCGCCGTCTTTCTTTCTCCTGAGATATAAACCTTGCCCTCATATGAGAATACAAATGTACGGTCATAAGAATTTGAAGGCTCTCCAGGCATCTTAGCAATAGGAGTCCAAGTATTAGTTGAGCCTGTCCACTTATATGCAAGGTTTCCAAAATAATGTGTTGTAGGAACATTTGATGTTTCTAGGTAATGTGTTCCAAATGTGTAGACATTCCCATCTCCTGGAGCAGCAATAAGAATATTCATTGTATTTAAAGCATCAGGGTAATTAGACTTTGCTGTCTCTGTAAATGCTGATGTAGCCATATCCTTTTCAATGAATGTTGTATACATTGTTTGATTATGTGACTGGACTCCGCCTGCTGAATTATATTGTCCTCCGCCTACTATGTACATTTTATTATTTGTATAGTCAAAGGCAAACGATGCACCCTTGTAATTATTTGAGTAAAGATCAACTGCTGCCATTGTTGTAGCATTTACAATCTTGCCTGCATAGTATGCATCTGTAGATACATCGTATGTTGGGTATGACCAGACGTAATCTGTTCCGCCGACATTTCTACATGTTAGCGCATTAGTAAGTTGAACGGCGGCTGTAGTAGGAATTGTTGGAGTTGGTGTAGTATTAGTATTTGAAATCAATCCTGAAGATACTACAGCATTTGAATTTGCTGGCCAGTTAATATACTGGTTATCTGAAACAAGAACAATCTTAGCCCAATTCTTACTTGGGTTAAAGTTCCATGTTGTAGAAAATGACGGACTAACAAAAGATGAATCAATTACATTTCCGTCTCCGTCTAGTAAATTAATATAAGTAACATTAGTTGGAGCACCGTTAGAAAAGTCAAGGCTGTATAGACCAGCATTTACAAGCATACCGACGTTTAGGATAAATATACGCTGCTTTGTTACTGCTGATGCCGATGGTGCCTTGAACGTCAAGTTACCGCCTAGGGCGGGCAAGGAGTTCTTAGATACTAAATCTAGTGTTACTGCCATTTTTTACTCCTTTATTCATCTGGTGCTGATACTACTTCTACCCACTCTTGATCTACTTCTGACCAAATATGCTTACCAGTTAATGGTTTAAGGCTTGGGGCTTCCCACTCAAAAGTTTCTTCATTTAAAGTCCATGACTCCCAAGGCTTTGCGCCTAAAAATTTATTATGTGTTGCAGAATATATAGAACCTGGTCCAGCCCAGCCTGTTTCTGTTGTAACTTCAACAAATGTTCCACTCAATTCTTTTAAATAAGATTCATTTGAAACTATTACGAAATCAACAATGTTTTCTGAATTAATTTTTGCATAATTACTCATGGTATATAGTACCTCACTACGACAACTCCCTGATCTGCTCTATATGGGGTATCGCCGCCGCCACCTGAATTATGGCTGTGTCCACCAGCTCTTCCTCCAAAACCATAACCTGAAAATCCTGCGGTGTATTGTTCTCCACCAGAGCCACCATGGTGACCCGCTCCACGTCCTCCACCAGCATATGAAAGATTTGTACCAGTAATATCTGAATTGTGAGCAAGCCCACCATTTCCTCCACTGCCTGTAGAACCATCTTGTCCTGGGCCTCCTGCGCCTCCACCGCCGCCGCCACGAAGATTATGATTCGAACCTCCTGTATTTCCTCCGCCAGCATGTCCACCAAAATATGCTGGAGATCCAGTTGTACCTAGTCCAGTTGATGCGGTTTGTACAATACCTACTCCAGGAGAGCCAGATGTATTATGTGATCCTTTGCCGCCTCCGTTTGCGCCAGTACCACCAGATTGTCCATGGTGGGTGCCGTGTCCACCGCCAAGTGCATAGACATTTCCAAAATATGTTGGGTTCCCTGTAACTTGACCGTTGACTTGGCCTCCAATTGTAACTGAAGTAGTTCCTACTGCTTGATAAGCTGTAAGCTTTACAACTCCACCGCCGCCTCCACCGCCGCCTCCGTGGTGCTCTCCGTTACTTCCTCCGCCTCCGCCTACCAACATTACATTAACAAGTGGTAATGCATTGTTTGGTAAAACAAAGTTCCCAGAGGATGATATAACAGAAGGAAATGAAGCAAAACCCGATAGGGCATTTTGAAATTCTGTTGTTGCTTTAACTTTTGCTTTATATAAAGAAATCATATCGTTAACTGGTGCCACAACATCAATCCTTGTAAAAGAATGAGAAACGTTTGCAAGTCTGTTTAGTGGTACTCCAGTTGTTGTTGCTCCAACAAAATAAGCATATCCATTTTCCTGATTAGTTGAGTACATTGCGTAATATCCTGGTGTTCCGCCTTGTGCCCATGAGCGATTATAGGTGTTCATATGGATAGAAGCAACAAATGTCATATTTGCCTGTCCGCCTCCTCCGCCTACTGCTGGAAGTGTATTAAATCCTGGCATTATGCATCCACCTCTGATCCAAATAGATTGAATGAAATTGCTGTTGCTGCTCCATAAACTTCTACAATGTCTCCTGCGCCTAGTGTCATTGAAAGTTGAAGTGCTTGTGATACACCAGCAGCTGACGCTGTGTCATACACAAGGACTTGCTTGTCATTTGCAGCAGCTCCTGCAACTCTTACTCTTACACGATATAGAATGTCATCTGTTGATAGATTTGCTACTGTCAGTGATGAGCAGATAGCCTGCTTTCCTGCGGGAACCGCATAAATCTGTGTGTATGTTGCGTTTGCTGAAGGAACTGTTTGTCCCAATACTTTGTAATTAATTGCCATTTTATATCATGCTCCCTATAAATAGTACGTTGAAACTTGTTGACGCTGCGTTAATTTGATTCATTGTACTTGTTCCAAGTGTTGTAATGTTGCTAATTGCTGTTGCTCTTTCTGCTACTACATCTGCTACTGCTCCGACTCTTGCTGTTTCCATTGATGCAAGGGAAGCAACCTTCTTTGTTTCAAGATCTGCAATTTTATCTGCAGTTGCTGAAACAATATCATTTACGCCTAGCATTCCGCCTAATGTGTCTAATGCTGATGCTAGATAAACTAAATCTTGTGCGCTATATGTTGTGTGACCAATTGAAGCGGCAATCTCAGATTTGATAGCTGTAATTTCTGTGGCTAAC
>Ga0222712_10007361_pt1 | contig 10672 bp, 8 predicted proteins | sample C33_657DmetaG_FD_165043 | JGI IMG/M metagenome (GOLD analysis project Ga0222712, IMG submission 165043) | Estuarine water microbial communities from San Francisco Bay, California, United States - C33_657D | ecosystem: Environmental > Aquatic > Marine > Unclassified | place: USA: California... | reverse complement strand
GTAAAGCTGTCACCTGGATAGTAGAGAAGATTATTGACTAGTACCCCGCGATTTTCAATCACCGGAATGCTCGGATGGATTACCGCATGCAGATCGCCGAAAAACTCTAAGCTGAACGGACCTAGTTCGTAGTAGTCACCGTGGTAAACCACAACGGTGTTGTAATTGGTAAGGCGCTTTGCAACATCGCTCGGACAGTAAATCAAAGCTTCAGGGTTCAAATCGATGATGCGATCTAGTTGCTCCTCATAGCAGTGGTCATCGTGGGCGTGGGTAATTACTACCGCGATGACTTCAGTTAGCTTGTCTTGAGGCTCGGAGTATGCCCCTGGATCTAAAACTAGCTTTTTGCCAGCCTGCTCAAATATCAGGCAGGCGTGTGTCTGCTTGGTAACCTTCATAAGTTGAGAATACAAGTTGAAAAGCATTTATTGGCTATAATTGGTAATACCCCCATGGGGTATTCAAGGAGAATCAGCAAATATGTCCCATCCACTTGAGCACGACTGCAAGGCCCATAACTCGGCAAAAGACCCTCGTTGTGTCTGTGATCACAACCCGGGTGGGGAATGCCACTGCCCGCCGAATGAATGTAAATGTGACCGCCAGCATCACCTAATTGGTGAAACTCAGGAAGGTCACAACTGCTGTGCTACCGGAGGCGAGCATCAGCATGCTGATTCGCATTCGCATGACCACGCGCATCACGGTCATGAAGGACATGACCACAGTCACCACGATCCAAACATGTTCAAAAAGCAGGTTTTGTTCTCCTCCTTGCTAACTATCCCTGCCGTTTACTTCTCACACACGGTGCAGATGCTGCTGGGCTACCAAGCAATTAGTTTCCCAGGGTCAAACTACATCCCGGCGGTTGCCGGCATCATCTTGTTCTTTAGTTCGGGCAGAGTATTTCTAACCACCGGTTGGCAGGAGATTCGGGCTAAAAAGCCCGGCATGATGGCGCTAATTGCTATGGCATTGACTGTTGCTTTTGCCTACTCGCTTTTCTTGACTACCTCCGATTTACTCGGATATAACTTCGGGCACATGGACTTTTGGTGGGAGCTAGCCACTCTGGTCACCATCATGCTGATTGGTCACTGGATAGAAATGTCAGCGGTGATGAGCGCATCAAACGCGCTTGGTGAACTAAAGAGCTTGCTTCCGGATACCGCACTCAAAGTGACAGGTAAAAAGCAGGTAACCGTTCCGGTAAGTCAAATCAACATCGGTGATGAAATTATGGTTGGCCCTGGCGCATCCGTTCCGGTTGACGGAGTGGTGCTCACCGGTTCGGCAAAACTTGATGAGTCGATGCTCACTGGAGAATCAACCTTGGTCGAAAAAACTGAAGGTTCCACCGTTTTTGCTGGAACCACAGTTAGTGCCGACAGCAATCTAAAACTCGGCTCACTTGTAATTCAAGCCACTGGTACAGGTGCGAACACCGCATTTAGCCAGATTCTAAAACTGGTGGAACAGGCCCAGCAGTCGAAATCTAAAACTCAGCGGCTTGCCGATCAGGCAGCTGGCTGGTTGTTCTATGTTGCTTTTGCAGCCGCTTTGGTAACCGCTATCTATTGGTGGCTCAATGGAACCCAGAGCGCTGATTTCGTTTTAGAACGCATCGTAACTGTCTTAGTGATCGCCTGCCCACATGCTCTTGGGCTAGCAATTCCGCTGGTCACGTCAATAACCACCGCCAAGGCAGCTACCTCTGGCCTACTAATCCGAAACCGTCAGATGTTTGAACAGGCGGCAAAACTGCACGCCGTGCTATTTGATAAAACTGGAACTCTTACCTACGGAAAACGTGGCGTTAGTGCGATTCGTATTGCCAACAAATCTAAGCTCCAAGACGAGGGTAAAGTTCTTGCGCTTGCTGCTGCAGTGGAATTTAACAGCGAACATTCAATCGCTAAGGCCATAGTTCAGGCAGCTAATAAACGCAATCTGAAGCTAAACCAGGCTAAGGGCTTCGAGGCCCTAGCTGGTAAGGGAGTTAGCGCTCAGGTCGGTAAATTTGAAGTTCTCGTTGGCTCTCCGGCCATGCTGGTTGAGCGCAACATCCGAATGGAAGTAATAGATCTGGTTTGGGCTGATCAAGCCACCGGTTCTGGCAGCACGGTTATCTGTGTCGTAGTTGATGGAGTCCTCGAGGGCCTGATTAAGCTAGGTGATTTGATTAGGGAATCAGCTGCCCAGGCTGTTTATGAGTTGCAGCGAGAGCGAATCCGTGTCGGCATGCTGACCGGGGATGCTAGCGGTGTAGCCAATTATGTTGCTAAGGAAATTGGCGTAAGCGAGATATTCGCCGAGACGCTTCCTTGGCAAAAGGCAGAGAAAATCAAAGATCTTCAAAAGGATAAGTCAGTTGTTGGATTTGTCGGTGATGGTGTGAATGACGCTCCAGCTTTAGCCCAGGCTGATGTGAGCTTTGCGGTTGGAGCGGGAACCAACGTGGCGATTGAATCAGCAGGCATCGTGCTAATTAGCGATGACCCGCAGGCTGTTGTGCGAGCGGTAAAGCTAAGTAAGCGGGTCAGGGCTAAATCACTGCAGAATTTGTGGTGGGCTGCCGGTTATAACATTCTGGCAATACCTTTAGCAGCTGGCTTGTTCATGCCGCTAGGTTTAGTTCTAACTCCTGCACTGGGAGCCGTATTGATGTCAGTATCAACTCTGATAGTTGCCATTAATGCCCAGACTCTCAGAAAGAAGTAATGGGGAAGCTAGGGATAGTTATAAATCCGAGCTCAGGCCGCGGCAGGGGTAAACGCGATGGCGAATTAGCCAAAGCGGAGTTTGAAAAGCACGGTGTTGATCTTCTCGATTTATCTGGTCCAGATTTTGTTACTGCAAGTAAAAACGCAAATGATGCAGTAAAAGATGGATCCATCGATGGTTTGGTAGTTGTTGGGGGAGACGGCATGTTTCATCTAGCTGTAAATGCTACGGCGAAGACTGATGTTCCGATTGGACTGATTGCCTCTGGCACCGGAAATGACTCTGCCAGAGCGCTTGGTATTCCGATTCATGATGTAGCAGCTTGCGTTAAGAGAATTGTAGAGAAATTCGACAAGACCAGATTGGTTGATCTAATTGAATCGATTTCAGATTCCAGACATTTTTATTCTTTCGGTGCTGTCAGTGCCGGGTTTGATGCCTTGGTCAATAAGCGGGCAAACACTTGGCGCTGGATAAAAGGACCAATCAAATATCGTTTTGCTATGTATCGCGAACTTGCCGCATTCAAGCCAATTTCATATCGAGCCGTGATTGATGGAGTAGAAAGAATATTCAAAGCAAATCTCTGCACCGTGGCTAACTCACCAAGTTACGGGGGTGGCCTTTACATCACCCCTAAGGCAGAGGTTGAAGATGGAACCTTAGATTTATTTATTCTGAATTCGATTAGCCGGCTTGAACTAATCAGACTTTTTCCAACTGTCTATGAGGGCAAACACGTTACTCATCCAGCTGTCGAGATAATTCGAGCAGAGAAGGTAATTCTTGATTCACCCGGTATGCCGGCATATTCTGATGGCGAGCATGTTGGGCAATCCCCAGTAACCTGCCAGATAGCACCAAAAGCTCTTCGGGTTTACGCCTAGGACTCTGGGGCTGGTTCAAACCCTCCGGCTCTGGCATAATAGAGAGGTTGCTTTGACGGCCCCATCGTTTAGCGGCCTAGGACGCTGCCCTCTCACGGCAGTAGCGCGGGTTCAAATCCCGCTGGGGTCACCAATTCCGCCGGCAAATGCTTGGCGGAATTATTTTTAGGACACAGGCTAGGGTTTAACTGATGCAGCTAACCGAATTTCAACCGCAGTTTGTCCGCTCTTTAGCCAGTGGACTAATCGATCAGGTCTGCTTCGTCCCTCACCTACCAACTCCTGGGGGCGATGTGCTTGCCACCAAAACCTTCAATCAGGTCGGCGGAGCGTTGAATCTAGAAGCCACAGTTAGCCGACTTGGGCTAAAAGCAATTCACAGCACCCCGCTTGGCCACGGGCCTCGAGCCGATCAGATTCGTGAGGCTATGCGAAGAGAAAACGTTGAAATCGAGGCAATCGAGGATTATTCGAGCGGTGACAGCGGATTGTGTATGACATTTGTAGAGCCGAACGGTCAGCGCAGTTTCGTAACCCAGAGTGGAGCCGAAGGGCTTAGGGATATTCGTGAGCTAGAACAGTACGACTACTCAGCGGAGAGTTGGCTGGTAATTTACGGCTACGAACTTGTCTATCCAACCTCTCGAACTGCTTTTCAGCAATTATTTGACTCAGGGAGAATCAACAGCAAGATTGTCTTTGACCCAGGGCCAACCACCGCTGAGTTATCGGAACAATTCTTGACCTGGTTGGGTAAAAACGCAACCTTGATTTCCTGCAATCAAAGTGAATTTGAAAAGCTTCGTTCGTATCTCTCACCAGAGGTATGGTTACTACTTCGCAAGGGTGCTGAAGGAGCCGAGCTTCATCATGGCGGTCAACTGGTCGCAAATGCACCAGGACGAAAAGTTCCGGTAGTTGATACCAATGGGGCGGGGGATGTTCACACTGGTGCTTTTCTGGCAGCCTTAGCAGCTGGCAACTCAGCTCAGGAATCGCTCGAATTGGCCTGCCGCGCAGCTGAATTTTCGATTCAGCTAGAAGGTGGCTGCAGCGGCCCTACTTGGCAGCAGCTGCTTGAGCTGCGTTAGATTTACGACCTAGAGTTACCGACAAAAGAGCGATTGTAATAACCGGTATCAGCGCAAATAAGTTCAATCCAGCAAATGCTACTGCAGTCAGGATGCTTCCGGCTACCGCTCCACCGGTTGCCCCGGATAAATTCATCAGGGAATCGCTAACACCTTGAACGTTGGTTTTTTCATCCGCCGGTAGTGAAGAAGATAGCAGTGCTGAACCGGCTACAGTTGCCGCTGACCAGCCAAGCCCCAACAGAGTAAGGCCGATGGTTACCATCCAGCGGTTGTCTTGTCCAAACCCGGCTGTAGATAGTGCCGCTAGGAAGGTTAACTGCCCAATTACGATCATCGGGATCTTGCCAACTTTGTCAGCAACAATTCCCATCACTGGGGACAGCGCATACATGCCGGCAATGTGAAGGCTAATGGTGAACCCAACAACTACGATGTCGTAGCCGAGATTTTGCATGTGTACCGGTGTCATGCTCATTACTGAAACCATCACCATATGAGATAGTGCGATGCTTATCACGGCATACCGAGCGAGAGCATTTTGCTTCAATGTGGACAAGGCAGACTTCAAAGAAATCTTGTGCTTGGGTAATCCGGCATCTACTTGAATCTGCTGTGCGTATTTCAGTGGATCTGGCTTTAGTCCAAACCAGAAAACCGAGGTAGACAAAATCTGTGCGGCAACAGTGAATAGAAATGGTCCGGTGAGCGAGGGCAAACCTAGAAAGTTTCCAAGGGCTTCACCCGGACCGAAGAGGTTTGGTCCGGTCACTGCTCCAACGGTAGTTGCCCAAACCACCAAGCCGATAGATCTTCCGGTGCGACCGGTTATCGGGATATCGGTAGCGGCAAATCTAGCTTGCAAGCCAGTGGCCGAGCCAGCACCTAATAGGAAAATAGCCAGAAGCAGCAGGGGGAAGAACCTGATTGTTGCCGCCAATATAACCAACATCGCGCCACTGATGGCAAAAGCGGCGCCAATTGCCAAAGCCGGTCGACGGCCCTTGGCATAGGCAAGCCGGGAGAGCGGAATAGCCCAAACGGCAGCGCCGAGAGTGCTAAATGTGGCTGCGGCACCAGCCCAGGCCTCGGTTCCACTGAGATCGCGGGCTAAAAGGGAGCCAATTGAGAGCACCGAACCTAGTCCAAATCCGCCTAAAACCTGGCCAAGGGCCAAAACCCTGATGGTTCGGCGGTGAATTTGCTCAATATTGCTCACCCTGCCAATCTACGCCACGCTGGTAAACTTGAGGTTCAACCTCATTTATTAGGTGTCCAAAGATGGCCGAAAAACCCCTAACCCTTGCCGAAAAGATTTGGCAAGACCACCTGGTGGTCAAGGGTGAGTCTGGCGCACCTGATTTGCTCTATATCGACCTGCATCTGGTCCATGAGGTTACCAGCCCTCAGGCTTTTGATGGATTGAGATTGGCCGGCCGTCAGGTTAGAAGACCAGATTTGACCATAGCTACCGAAGATCACAACACCCCAACCATCGATATCGACAAGCCAATCGCTGATCCAACCAGTAGGACTCAGATTGAGGCACTGAGGAAAAACGCCAAAGAGTTTGGCATCAGAATTCATTCCCTGGGGGATATCGACCAGGGCATTGTCCACGTAGTCGGCCCGCAACTTGGCCTAACTATGCCTGGGATCACCGTGGTTTGTGGCGATTCACACACTTCTACCCATGGAGCATTTGGTGCCTTAGCCATGGGTATTGGCACCAGTGAAGTGGAGCACGTTCTAGCTACCCAAACCTTGCCTCTGGCTCCATTTAAGACCATGGCGATAAATGTCGAGGGAACGCTTCGCGAAGGGGTTACTGCAAAAGATATCATCCTTGCCGTAATTGCCCAGATCGGTACCGGTGGTGGCCAGGGCTATGTTCTGGAATACCGAGGCAGCGCTATCCGATCGCTTTCGATGGAAGGCAGAATGACAATCTGCAACATGTCGATTGAGGCCGGAGCAAGAGCTGGCATGGTCGCACCTGATGAGACAACTTTTGCTTATTTGAAATCCAGGCCGCATGCACCAACCGGGAATAACTGGGATGAGGCAGTTCAGTATTGGAAGACTCTAGTCACTGATGAGAATGCTGTTTTTGATAAAGAAGTCTTTTTAGATGCCTCAGCATTAGATCCGTTTGTAACTTGGGGGACAAATCCGGGCCAAGGTGTATCACTAAATGATGTTGTGCCGGATCCGGATAGTTTTAGTGATGCCAACGAACGTGCTGCAGCAATAAGGGCACTGGAGTACATGGATCTAAGACCTGGAATCAAAATGAAAGATATCAAAGTCGACACTGTATTTCTGGGTTCTTGCACTAATTCGAGAATTGAAGATCTTCGGGCTGCTGCAAAGATTATTCAAGGAAAGAAAAAAGCAGACAACATTCGAATGATGGTGGTACCAGGGTCGCAGAAGGTGAGGGTTCAAGCCGAAAAAGAAGGTTTGGATAAGATCTTCAAAGATTTTGGGGCTGAATGGCGCTTCGCCGGTTGCTCAATGTGTCTGGGTATGAATCCGGATCAACTATCCCCAGGCGAGCGTGCAGCGTCAACTTCAAACCGTAACTTTGAAGGACGCCAGGGTAAAGGCGCTAGGACACATTTAGTTTCGCCTTTGGTAGCAGCGGCTACCGCAATTCGCGGGACTCTCTCCGCCCCAGCAGATTTAGGAGAGAACTGATGGAAAAATTCAGCACTTTCACCGGGGTCGCGGTTCCACTTAGAAGATCAAATGTTGATACCGATCAGATTATTCCTGCCGTTTATCTAAAGAGAATTACCAAATCAGGTTTTGAAGATGCCTTATTTGCCTCTTGGCGAAATGATCCGGAGTTTGTGCTAAACCAAGCTCCTTACGCTAAAGGTGAGGTGCTAGTTGCTGGCCCTGATTTTGGCACGGGCTCCTCTAGAGAGCATGCGGTATGGGCGTTGCGGGATTATGGTTTTAGAGTCGTGCTCTCAGCTAAGTTTGCCGACATTTTTCGCGGAAATGCAGGTAAACAGGGGCTTGTTACTGGGCAAATCACCGAAGCTGAAACAGAACTACTCTGGCGGGCAATTGAGGAAAATCCTGGTGTTGAAATCACCGTGGACCTTACTACCAAGGTCGCTAGGTTAAAAGATATCTCGGTTAGTTTTGAGATTGACGAATACACGAGGTGGCGTTTATTGGAAGGCTTGGATGACATTGCGCTCACGCTGACTCACCAATCAGCGATCGATGAATTTGAAAAACGACGTCCAGCTTGGATGCCGAAGACACTACCAGCGAGGAACTAGATGAGTCAGATAACAGTAGACGGTGGAAAACCGCTAGTTGGTAGAGTCGATGTCCGCGGAGCAAAGAATTTAGTCACCAAAGCCATGGTTGCTGCGATTCTGGGCGAGAGCGCAAGCGTTCTAAAAGATGTTCCAAAGATTAGTGACGTTGAAGTTGTTCAGCGCTTACTTGAACTGCATGGTGTGAAGATCGACTTTGATGACTCAGGTGTTATGAAGTTAGATCCAACCAATGTCAAGTCAGCTCGCATGGTTGATATCGATGCCCATGCCGGTTCCTCGCGTATCCCAATTTTGTTCTGTGGTCCACTCCTACATCAACTAGGCGAAGCCTTTATTCCTGATTTGGGAGGGTGTCACATCGGTGATCGTCCGGTGGATTATCACTTTGATGTGTTGAGAAGTTTTGGTGCTGTGATTGAGAAACTTCCAAACGGAACGAGGCTTTCTGCCCCTGAAGGTCTAAAAGGGGCCAAGATTTCTCTTCCTTATCCAAGCGTTGGCGCTACCGAGCAGGTCTTGCTGACGGCAACTAAAGCCGAAGGCTTGACTGAGTTATCTGGCGCAGCAGTTGAACCAGAGATCATGGATTTGATCGCAATTTTGCAGAAGATGGGTGCGATTATCTCAGTAGATACCGACCGAGTGATTCGAATTGAGGGAGTGAGCTCGCTCAACGGCTATACCCACCGCGCGCTTTTTGATCGTAACGAGGCGGCTTCCTGGGCGGCCGCAGCGCTAGCCACCGGTGGTGAAATCATGGTGGGCGGGGCCAGGCAACTGGAGATGACTGCCTTTCTAAACGTGTTCCGCAAAATCGGTGGCGCTTTCGAGATCGAAGATGACGGCATCAGATTTAGCCACCCTGGTGGAGAACTACAACCGGTGGTTATTGAAACTGATGTTCACCCCGGCTTTATGACCGACTGGCAACAGCCACTGGTTGTCGCTCTTACTCAGGCAACCGGCTTGTCGATTGTTCATGAAACTGTCTACGAGAACCGCTTTGGCTTCACCGAAGCGCTAAATCAAATGGGAGCCCAGATTCAGATTTACCGCGAATGTCTCGGTGGTAACCCATGTCGCTTCGGTCAGCGAAACTTCTATCATTCTGCGGTTATCTCAGGCCCAACCAAGCTCAAGGGAGCAGATATTAGAGTTCCCGATCTTCGTGGCGGTTTTAGTCACATGGTGGCAGCGCTTGCCGCAGAGGGAAGATCTAATGTCACAAACGTTCAGCTCATTTCGCGCGGCTATGAGCACTTCCTCGACAAATTAACCGCCCTGGGTGCTTCATTTAGTTATACGGAATAATCTGATGGCTAAGAAATCATCGCAGTCACTTCAAATGCCGGAATTAAAACCCGGCAGAGAAATAACCTGGCAGATGCGCGTTTTGGCCGTCATACTTCGGCCCTGGGTGAGACTGCTTTATAAAGTAAAAGTCACGGGGATGGAGAACCTGCCAAAAAGTGGCGGCTATGTCCTTGCGGCTAATCACGTGACCACTGTTGATGCACTTGCCGTTGCGTACATGATGTATTTCCGATTGCATCGAGCACCCCACTTTTTAGCTAAAGAAGGCCTATTCAAGACTCCAATTGTTGGGCCAGTGCTACTAGCTGTCGGGCAAATTCCGGTTTTTCGTGGACAAAGAAAAAACAACGATCCGATGGAAGCCGCCTACAAAGTTCTTCGGGCCGGCCACGTCATTGGAATCTTTCCTGAGGGGACTCTTACTCGCGATCCAGATCTTTGGCCGATGCGAGGAAGAACCGGCGCAATTCGATTAGCAATCGAAACTGGTGTTCCGATTGTTCCAGTTGGGCAATGGGGAACCGAAAAAGTTATGGAAACCTACTCTTCAAAACTCATGCCAAAGCCTTGGCACAAGGTGAATATCGTCATCGGTAAACCAATAGATATCTCAGCTTATGTAGATAAAAAGACATCCACCGAGGATCTTGTGCTTCTTACCGAGCGGGTTATGAACGAGATAACCAAACTAGTTGAACAGCTTCGTGGTGAGAAAGCGCCAAGTAAAAGGTTTGTACCAAGTGAACATGGGTTACCAGATCACGGTAATTTCAAGAAGTTTTTAATTATCAAGGCAGAAAACGAGCGGCGGGCAAGCCTCGGGCTAGCCCCACTACCTGCCAACGCCAAAGTGAAATTTGGCAAAATTCGTTATAAGGGGAAGGGCTAGACGATGGCAAAAATTGCAGTGATCGGCGCTGGTTCCTGGGGAACCACTTTCGCCAAGGTTTTAGTTGATGCTGGTAATGAAGTGATGCTCTGGTCTAGAAGAGAAGAGTTAACTGAAGAGATCAATAACACTCACCGCAACGGGGATTACATCCCTGGCATCAACCTGCCAAAGGAACTAGTTGCCTCGAGTGATATCAAGGAAGTGTTGTCTTCAGCCAGCCAGGTTTATATCGCGGTTCCATCACAGAGCCTTAGAGCGAATTTAGAAGACTGGGGAAAGCTAATTGAACCGGATGCGATTATTGTTTCGCTGATGAAAGGTGTGGAGCAGGGTTCGGGGCTTCGTATGAGCGAGGTAATTATTGAAGTACTCGGGTTCGATCCCGATCAGGTATGTGTGGTTTCCGGCCCGAACCTATCCCTGGAAATTGCAAGTGAGCAGCCAGCTGCCTGCGTG
>Ga0222712_10007360_pt1 | contig 10674 bp, 11 predicted proteins | sample C33_657DmetaG_FD_165043 | JGI IMG/M metagenome (GOLD analysis project Ga0222712, IMG submission 165043) | Estuarine water microbial communities from San Francisco Bay, California, United States - C33_657D | ecosystem: Environmental > Aquatic > Marine > Unclassified | place: USA: California... | reverse complement strand
AGGTCTGTTTGTTGATGCCAAGTTCACGACTAATGTCCATGACAGATCGGCCATTTTCTTCTTCTTTAAGGGCTTTAACGATTTGACCCTCGGTGTATCTGCTTTTTTTCATTTGACTGGGGAAATTCGGGTTTTTTGCCGAATTTTATCCAGTGCGAATTTTAGGTCTACTTACAAGTAGATTATCCCTATTGATTGCAATTGTAGGTTTCATCGGAGGGTTAATTTGGCATTTCCAGACAAATTTCAACATAGAGCCACTAATTTTAGCTATCATTTCAATTTTGGAAATTTTAGGCTTTTTCCTAATACCAGAATCAGGCAATGATAACATTGAAATTTTAAAAGACAAAAACGAACAAAACGTCAATGTCACGGTTGGTGATATAAATTCAGTTCAGTCTAAATCCGACAAGCCGGACAGAATAAAAATTAATAGAAGTGAAATCATAGACATAATGCAATCCAAGACCACAGTTCTCTTCATTGACGACGATACTAATTTTAACGTAGTCAAAATATTAAAGGATAGTGGATGGAAAAAATCTAAAACCGTTCCCGACATTAAAACACTGGATGTGCCAGCAGTAAGAGACGCAGACATATTATTTGTTGATATAAATGGGGTTGGTAAATTACTAAAATTGGAATTTGAAGGTCTTGACTTAGCATTAATGCTGAAACAAAAATATTCAGAGAAAAAAGTCATAATATACTCCGCTAACAGAAACAGTAACTCATTTCATCAAGCTTGGGATATCTGCGACTTTAAACTTGAAAAGAATGCACTACCTTATCAATTCCAGAATTTAGTTGAAGAATACAGTATAGAAAAGTATATTTCAAAACTATGAGCACATATTATTATGCTATAAATTCTGATGGTGACTATTTGTTTGATAATTTCCCGAACAATTCACAATATTTGATTACAAATTACAAGGAAAGTTCGACTCCATTTCAGCTCAAAATTGATGGAAATCTTCTAAATGCAAGAATTGGAAAAAAAAGCAATTCACATGGGTCAATTTATACTTTAACAACAGAAAAAAAGTATGTAAATCGATTTAAATTATTTAAAGAACTTGTAGACTTCAGCATCATTTCACTTAAACCACTTGACCTATTTCATAAAAAAATTGTTCAACAACAAACAGAAAAAACAGAAGAATTAATTCATAACATTACTTCATTGAACACATATAGTATTCAAGATTTATTTGCACTAATACCTCAGAAATCATTGTCTGAAAATATTAACACTCAAAAAGATATTATTAAATCCGCAATTACTGAAAAGCCAAATGTAACTATTTCAACACTTCAAAAGCTTATTAAATATAATTTAGCAATGAAAGTTGAATTTTCAGTTTTCGAAAGAACTCAAAAGCCGAGTATTACTAGCAAAAAAATTTCGCATTCAATTAGAAGTCTCATTTTATCAATACTTCAAATCTTCATTGATGATTTTGAAGCTAAAAAGATCGAAGTTTCTTTGGATGCTGGTGAAGCAAGTGAAAAAAGATTTGAGATTGATGACGATTCATTGTTTGTTTCCTTGTTTTATATTCTAGAAAACTCCCTAAAATACTGTTGTCCTAATACAAAATACAAAATATTTTTCAAAGAAGAATCCACTTGTTTTTCAATTATTTTCGTAATGATTTCAATAAAAATAGAAAATCACGAAATAAGCAAACTGACAGAACACAGCTATAGAGGTAAATCTGCAATAGAAATCAATGCTGAGGGTAAAGGCATAGGTATGTTTAGAATTACTAAAACATTAAAAATGAACAATGCTGAACTTGAAATCACACCAAGAATTAATGACTATACCCGAAAAATTGGAAATGTCATATATGAAGGAAATCAATTCAAAATTAAATTTCATGGACAACAGAACTGGTTCAAAACAAACCAGACATAACAGCACGATCACTAAAATGTATTCCCTTATCTGGTCGTCACGAAATGTTATAACTCACCATACTGTTATAATTAAGAATTTGAGAATCGCAATTCGCTCTAATACGAACTGGGTATAATTTGCTACACCCTCCCCAGTCCAATGAAAACGGCAGACAATCGGAGTATCAAATCGGGAAGCACAGAAATCTCCACGTTGAAAGACCTCGAACAATGAAGTGGAAGACCGTATAAAACACGTGTGATAATGGCCCAAAATTTCTAACCAACAACTTCTTGTATTACGGCAAAAACCAAGGAATTCAGATCAAGTGTATCCAACAGGTAAACCCACCCAGAATGCCTACATATGTAATTAGTCTATACTTCTGTATCAAAGTGTACCAATTTGTTCGCCACTTTTTTCTTTCGAAATAATGATTTTAATTTAGTCGCCAATGGGACCAAATACTGCGACACAAATCACCAATGAAATGCTCATGGAACAGTTGATGGAAATGAAATCGATGATCATGAATTTGCAGTCCGAAATGGAAAGCTTGAAGAATCCAGTGGATGATTTCACAACCAAATGGGTAAGCACTTCAGACGTCATGGCGATGCTTCGTGTGAGTCGCAGAACAATCGACAATTACATCAAAGCGGGCAAGCTCACCCCCACTCCGATTGGAAAGCGAAATTACTTCACCATCACCCAGGTAAAGGGATTGATGTATACTCCTCCAATTCCTAAAACCCGGTCCTTATATGACGAAGTTCAAATCATGATGCAACGCTTAGCACAAATTGAAGAAGCCGGCGAGGACTGGTAGATCACCATTTAATCAAACAATCCACCATTCAACAACTTTACCCTAAATAGGTATGTTTACTGCCATTTATTTGGGGTGTTATTCTTTATCATTGTCACAGCATATTTCCTCAAATAGAGGACTACCGTTTAGCAAGTGAAGAGGTAGGCGTATATACAAATGATCTGCAACCTTTGTAAGAAACAACAACAGACCACATGAACACAGAAAGACTACACCAAATACTAACTGAAATTCAAAAAGAATTCAATCAAAAAAACTTATTAATACAACTGCATGCAGTAAGGGACAACTTGACAAATCAAGTTAACCAACCACAACAACCAGTATATCAACAAAATTTAGTTGCTGCATTATCGGAACTATACGACAATTTGACCAACTCTTCCTATAATAATTACAGCCCAGGATGGAAACAAATAATTGAAGAGCTTGGAGGATATAACTTGTTTGGAGATGAATTGAAAAATTCAATTGAAGACATTTTCAGCAGAAACCAAATTACACCCGCAGCTGCACTAGAAAGTATAAATTCAATTGTAACACAAATAGAACTGCTTAAAGTAGCAATTGACGAAATACTTTCAGGGTTTACAAAGCTTAAAATTGGAAAAGAGGATTTGGCTGCTGGACAATGCGAATTGGGATATTCAATTCCAAGAAAAGTAGTAGAAAACAAATTGAGTTCTTTATCTAAGGAAGTTGCAGAATTAAATTTCATTTTAGGGGCGCTTTCTGAAACTATTACGGGAAGGAAGGAAGAATTTGAAGTCAAAACAATTTCGTCTAGCGATTTCTTACTTTATGTAATTATAAGTTTACAGGTAGCTGAGGCATTATCAAATGCACTTGAAAAAATAATAAATAACTATAAGACAATTCTTGAAATCAAAATACTTCGCAATCGACTTAAAGAACAGGGTGTTCCTGAAAAAGCGACTAAGGAAATAGAAGAACATGCAAATTCCTCAATGGAAGAAGTAATTAGAAAAATTGCGAATGAAGTAATCACTCAGTATCACAAAGGACAAGACGAAGGAAGAAAAAATGAATTAGCAAATGCCACAGTTATTGCCCTAAATAAAATTGCAAATCGCATAGACAAAGGGTTTAATATCGAAGTAAGAGTTGAACCTTTGCCTCCAGCGACAGAGAAGAACAAGGACGACAAACAATATCAAGCTCAATTGACAAATATTTTAAACATTCAAAGACACTACAATATATCAACACTAGCGGACAACCAATTTTAGAATTAAAGGAATCTGAAAAACCTCAACCAAAGAAATAGCGCGTGGCCATGAAACTTTGGTGGTAAGATTTGAGGAAATTTCAAACTTCGGGCAATTAGTGACACATAGACAATTTCTAGGCTGAATAATTTTTCCATTTGCATGAATTTTTCCATTTTTTGCATGCATATTAAAAAAAACACCATTACTTTTGTATCAAAGAAATGGATTTACTCCGTCAACATATCAAGCCGGGTGAAGTATATCGCCGTTCTGACCTGGAATATTACTCCACGGCCATAGACAGACATTTGGCGACACTCACAAAAGACCGCACATTGATAAAATTGAACCAAGGCCTGTATTACGCACCAAAGCAATCAAAATTTGGCATTGTCCCGCCCGATGATCGTCAAGTACTAGAACGTTTTCTAAAAGACGATGACTTTCTTTTGGTGTCCCCTAATACATTCAATTTACTTGGGCTTGGCCTCACGCAGCTATACAATACAACTTGGGTATATAACCATAAACGAAAAGGCGAGTTTCAACTCAACGGTAAGACATTTGAATTCAAGTTGAAGTCGTCGTTTCCCAAGAATATCACAAGAGAATACCTACTTGTTGATTTATTAAATAATATTGAAGATCTTGCGGAAGACCAATCCCAAACTTTGGATAAATTACCTAATAACATTGACAGCTTTAATGCTGACGCTTTAATGAAAGCAACCCAGCTCTATGGAAATGGTAAAACAAAACGTAAATTAAAATCAATCGTTCGAAAGGTATTCCAGCATGCTTGATTTCATACATAACGATCCTGAATTCAAAGAACTTATCTCCATTGTATCTAACCAAAAAGGTATAGACATTACATTGGTTGAGAAAGATTATTGGATCATGCATGCCTTGTACTCATTGCAACAACAAGGAATTGAATTTGAATTAAAAGGAGGAACTTCATTATCCAAAGGCTATGGCTTAATTCATAGATTTTCAGAGGACATAGACATTCACATTCGTACAAATTTTGGCTTATACATTGAAGGGAAAGAAGACAAATCACAAGTGAAAGCTGCACGCAAAGAATTCTATGATGTGTTTGCAAATTCGCTTTCGATAAATGGGATTATTGAAATTGTCAGAGACCATGAATTCGATGATAATGACAAATTCCGTAGTGGTGGCATAAGACTCTACTATGAAAGTCATACCCCTACTTTGGAAGGGCTTAAAGATGGGATTTTGTTAGAAGCGGGATTCGACACCGTAACACCCAATAGCCCCATCGACATTTCTTCATGGATATGGGAACACCTGATTTCTATCGGCGCACAGCTCAATTACATAAACAATACTGCAACAGGCGTACAATGCTATCATCCAGGTTACACCCTAGTTGAAAAACTTCAAACCATAGTACGCAAATATCGGAACAGAAATAACCCTGGAGCTTCTGATGATAAAAACTTCATGCGCCAATATTATGACGTTTATTGCCTGCTTGGCAATTCCGAAATACAAACCTTCATTGGAACTCCTGAATATTTGGCCCACAAAGCAGCAAGAATAAAAGGCGCTGACAACCAAATTCCACTTAAAGATCATCCAGCTCTTTTATTGAGCGATTCAGAGATAAGAGAATCATTCCAAAAGCGGTACCAATCCACTTCCAAACTTTATTATAACGGGCAACCCGAATTTGAACAGTTACTTGCAAGAATTGCAGTTCACTTGCCCCGTTTATAAAATATTAAAACTGTACGGCAGGGGAATGAAACACTACATAGGCCAATATTCCATTGAGTATTGATTACACAAAATCTAGAATAAAGTCTTTTTCTATTTTAAATAGAACCATCGATTTTTGCTCAAGAGAATATCCGTTCCAAGTATATCACATGTGGGTTATGATGATTTAAAATCAAATACAATATTTAGAGCTAGCTATAGAATCTCAATGGCATGGGACAATACATGTTTTCAAAGGGCTCAAGAATCGCATACAAGATTCAACAAAATCTTTAAACCACTTATTTAACAAAGAGTTAAGACCAGGCGAAAGGCCTCAATATGGGCTCATTTCACTATTCTTAAAGGACTCAGAGATTTTTAAATAATGAAAGTCACAGAAAACACCCAATAACAGTTAAAGTTTGAAGCATTTGTAACACTTGAATTGCAACACCCCGAAATTCCAGAACAAAAAGCACAAAGCCGCTTCAATCAATAGAGATCAAAAACATCCTTTTGTGATTTTTTCACAAATACACTAACTAAAAAGTGAAATTTTGCCATTTTTTGGTTCAAAAATTGAAAATATTGACAACATACGCAGATAAGAAATAAGCTTATTATGAAAAATCTAGATCATAAATGCCAATTGCACTATAAAAAATACCTCGTCCATTCATTTCGTGGTAATTTTTAACTCTTGGTACGTGGTTCAGCAGTAATTCCGGAGTAATCCCACGGAATAGAAGTAATTCCATGGGATTTTCGTGGGAATTCTCGGTAAAATGCGCTGAAAAAATCGGAATTTTATGGATTTTCACGAAATTCCAGGGAATTCTACGGAATCATCGTCGTATTCATCGCAAACAGTGATATCTGAACGCTCATCATCCTCGTCTTTTCCTAATGTTCATTTATTCATTTGTTCACTGTTCACCGCATACCTCTTTGACTACTTTGCGATATTGCCCCTTCCCTATTCTCTCAAATTCACCCCCCAATAAATATCGTCTTACTGAGGAAGAAGACATATTCAGTTTTTGTCCCAATCCCACCGCCAACATCCAGTTAAACTCAACGGGTAGAATGTCAAAAAATCGTTGCTGCTTTGCCTGCTGTTGAATATACTTACTGCCATTTTTCATATCCGCAACCAACATGTTTGCATGATACAGGAGTGTGTACGCGATTTCACCAGAAATCTGTAAGTCGGTAGATTGAATTTTTATTTCAATTTTCTTGTCCCGCTTTGATTGAGCGTAATATCTCATCGTGGTGAACACCATCGACATTCGAAAACAAATCAATCCCAATCGATGGATTGTAGCCAGAATCGGCGTCCCGGAATCCTTATGTGCCACTTGGGTAAGCAATTGAAACTGCTTGATGAATCTATCTTGATGTTCCTTCACCAAATACAGCTCTAATGCTTGGGTTTGTCCCTGTAAAAACAAATACATTTCTTTTACCATTTGTCCCACCTTACGAAAGGTCTGACCTGGATCTGTCCCGCGATGGTCAAATACATTTCTAAACGTTGGGACAGCAGGAAACGAATAAAACATAAATCTGCTGAATAACCCATTCTCTGTATCGGGTATTAATCTAATGACCTGACCACGTGTCCCAGTAAGTAAAACTGATAAACGAGGGCGCTCCACGGAAAAGTGCTCCCTATTTTGCCTTCGTTGCATCTCAACAGGTTCATGGTGAAATGCTGCACGGAGCACATCGCTAAAATTCCCCCAGTCTTGCGCCAAGGCATTGGCCAAAGTATCCGCTTCAGTTGAAAACAGAATCCCTGCCCCGTCATTTTCACTGAGGGTTTGAACAACAGAACTAGCGCTGTTATTCGCAGGAACGAAAAGTAATTTATAAGGCGGTTCTTTTAGCGCTGAAACATCCGCATCCTTCTGTTTTATCTTCTCGCGTTTCAACTCCTCGAATTGCTTTTTTGCAAGGGTTGTTTCTTCCAACAACATTTTATGAATTTCCATGCCCACCAATCGGGTCCAACTCAACACCCCTTTTCCCGAACCAGCCGGTGCCTCAATGAATGTATACAAATTGGGCGATACCCATTTGCGGTCGTAAAAACCTATTACATTGGGCATACAACCAGAAAGTACCGTAAGTGTACCCAATAGTAAAATATCCCGCTCATACGGATTATCAATGGTCGTAAACAAGTCTCTCAGTGGTTCTGGCAAATTATCATAAATACTGTTCGATAACGTAGATCTCAGCTGATCCTGATAGCCTGGCAATAGGAACAATTCCTCTTCAGCCACTGTGTTATGCTTTACACTGTGCATGATCATCGCTTTAGTGGTTTATCCTGCACGTAGCGTGATGCCGCCCGATGAAAATTTTTCTCTTGCTCATGTTTGCCTGAATTCAACCAATCCTGAAGTTCACCTTTTCGAAATAGAATCTTCTTTCCATTCTTGTAAAAAGGAATTTTTCTTCTACTCGTCATAGAGTACAAAGTCTGTTTGGCGATGTGAAGAAACTCCGCAGCCTGATCGGCATTGAGTATTTCCGATTTTAGATTGTTCTCTGCCATTTCAGTGATGGCAGTTTCTTGATGCTGTTCTAATGCAACTTGAACAGCTTCATTCACCAACTCTGTGATGAATGCTTGTAAGTGAGTAATACTTTCTTTCATATGAAACATTTACTCACCCTTCATCAAAAAAAGAACCGTGCCAAACTTTTGGTTATCTTTTTTTAGTTATCGATTTTTCGAGGGTTCGTTTTGCTCCAAAACCACTGTACCATACTGTATCAAAATAGTCCAAACTAGTCTAATTTTGCGTCGATAAATAACCTATTGCGCAAATGCAAGCAAATTAGGTTCACATTCCTAATTCACTGACATTCAGACAATTTGTCACTGACATTCTTCATTTTTCCTGTCTTTTATTGTCAGACGATATGCCCAATTGGATACTCTTCATTGCTTTTGTTTTCGTTGAATCCATCACCTTACCATAAATCTGTGTGGTATGAATATGTTTGTGTCCCAACAATTTTGAAACGGTATAGATATCGGTTCCTTCCGCTAACTGCAAGGTTGCAAATGTGTGTCTGAAATTATGAAATGTGATCTTCTTGCGAATGCCCGCACGTTGCAACCATCGGTTTAAGTTCGCATAGTCTCGTTGAAAATTGTAATCACCAAATATACAGACCTCACTTTCTTCGTAAGTACCTAAAAGACTCACTGCTTCATCCGAAATGGGAAGCGTCTCCATGGACTTTGTTTTACTCTGGGTAAAGCGGATAAAATACCCCAAACTTTCGGAATGCTGAATTTGTTCCCAGCGAAGTTTTGTAACATCCCCCAACCTTAATCCAGTGAGTGCCGAGAACATACAAGAGCGTTTTAATAATTCAGATTCAGTGGGCGTATTATACAGCTTAATCAATTCTTCCTTTGTTAAAAACTCACGATAGGTTTCAGGCTGTTGTACACCTTTCACCGCATCAAAAGGGTTGCTTATGATATGTCCAAATACCATGGCTTCACGCACGGTGGCTCTAAGCTTATTGTAATAGGTGTAACACGAATTTTGGGAGATGCGCATTTTGGGCGAATTGATGCGTGTCGCTTTTTTCTCCAAAAACTCTTTGTATTCATTGATGAATTGCGGCGTGATATCGCCAAAGCTGCATTGCTCTTTACAAAATTGAAGGAAGGTTTTATACGATGCTACCCAACCTCCATGGGTATTCGGATTGCCAATCCATTTGTTTACTTGCTTCTCATAGAATGGCAGGAAGTCATCAAACTGTGAACTACGTTTGATACCGAATTTACCCGCCAACCTATCTATTTGTCGATTGGCTGCAATGGAACGAGCAAGGGTTTCGATGTCTCTATTGTGACGTTTCTCCATTTCATCTCTCGGGGGACTGTAGAGATACATTTCTAGGTATTCCCAACGGGTCATTTTACCACTTTCTGGGTGAATAATTGGCGGACAGTGATCAAGATAAAGGCTGATCTTACCTGTCTTTAGTAGACGTTTCCTAAGTGTGACTTTCATAACTATTTATTTTTCAATATTTTATCTAATTCTACGCGTAAGACCAAACGCCTCGTTCCAATAGAAAATGTTCTGATTTTCTTGGTTTTTATCATTCTTGCCACGGTCCAACGCGAGACTCCGAGCAACAAACTCACCTCATTTATGGACAACACCTCGCGGGCTTGAATCATCACCACAGGGGCTGTTAATTGACTCTTAACAAGTGCCTTGTCTTGGAGTAATTTCTCTTGTCTTTTGTTCTCTTTATAGGCCTTGGCGGCGCACTTCTGAGAGCAGTACAAAGTGCTGTTTTTCATAGCCACGAATACTTCTTGGCAGAAAACACAAATTTTCGAATATGGGTGTTTTAGAGCAGTCATTTTTATTTCGCCGATATGGTGCAGCATGGTGCAGAGTGGTGCAGCATGGTGCAGGGTAGTGCAATTTTTTTTATTACGTTCTGAATTTGTTGCTGACATGTTGCTCGAAATATCTGGTATACATATGAGCAACAAAAGGGGTGCAAAACACGCAAAATGACTAAAAATGTCAGATTGCCTAAAAACGCAAAAACCCTTGCCAGGCAAGGGTTTTCGTTATCTTATGTTGTTTTTGTTTATCGTTGATTATCGGCCATTACTTCCCAATACAAAACTTCGAGAAGATAGATCCGAGGATCTCTTCTACCCCGATCTCACCCGTAATTCCCGATAACGCACGAATGCCCTCGCGCAAATGGAAGGCCAGCAAATCGCCCGACAAACCCGAAGCCATCCCGTCCAAAACCTGCTGCATTTCCATGGCGCAATGATCCAAGGATTCGGCGTGACGTACATTCGTCACCACGGTTTGATCACCCACGTCCGACAATCCACCCAGAAAACGGGCCTCCAGAGCCAACCGCAGCGCCTGCACCGAAACCTTATCCCT
>Ga0222712_10007358_pt1 | contig 10675 bp, 10 predicted proteins | sample C33_657DmetaG_FD_165043 | JGI IMG/M metagenome (GOLD analysis project Ga0222712, IMG submission 165043) | Estuarine water microbial communities from San Francisco Bay, California, United States - C33_657D | ecosystem: Environmental > Aquatic > Marine > Unclassified | place: USA: California... | reverse complement strand
TGCTGCTACTGGTGCAATGGTAGGTGGTCCAGCAGGAGCAGCTATTGGTGGGGTGCTAGGCGGGATCGGAGGATTGTTTAAATGAAATACAATACAAGTCAATTAGGTGATGTTCAAGGCGCACAAGCGGCTATTAATGACCAATATCAAAAACAAATTAATCAAGCTCGTTTTCAGGGATTGAGTAATGCAGTGCAAGGATATCAAACTCGCAAGCGTATGGGTTCAATGGCAGCAGAAGCTAAAATCCAAGCTATGAACGAAAAGCTAGATCCTAGTGTTAGAAGTGCTTATGGCAGAGAAGCACAAATGTATCAAATGCTAGGCGATCAGTTACCATATATAGAGCCTGAAAAACAAGGTGATTTTTATTACCGTATGATGGCTACAGTCGAAGATCCTCGTAGATTAGCCAATGAGTTACGCAAAATACAAATGCAAAATGAAGCAGAGTTAACAAAAGCTAGAATCTATGCAGGCGCACAAGGTAGTGGTCGTAATCAAGACGAAATGCTAGAACAAGAATATCAATATCTTTTCAATAACCCAATCCAATCTAATACTAGCTATTCGACATCTAGTGGCGCAAAGCCAAAAACCCCTTGGTATCAACAAGTGGGACAAGGACTAGGCACGCTACTTGCTCCTCGTACGATTGATCAGCCAGTACCTGCTATAACAAGCCCTTATCAAGGACAACCAATGCTACCTATGGGTCAAGGCATAATGAGAAATGCTCCTAGTTTATTTCAATATCCAGACCTGATAGGAGGCTTTAGCCGTTAATGGTTTTCACCAATGCTATTAACAATCAGATCCCTAATAGTGTTCTAAGAGGGCAAGGCTATGATAGCTTTAATATTTCTCCTGCAAGAAAGAGAGAGATAGCGACTGAAGAAGAATTTGCTCCAATAGCAGCATTAACAGCAGGTTTTCTTTCTGGTGGTACTCTTGCAGCACCATTACTTGACACTGCTCTTATGAGCGCACGAGGCTTAGGTAAAGCTGCTTCTATAATTCCAGGGCTAGGCCCAGAGTTTGCTAAAGGCGTAGAACGCACTATCCCAGAGCCTTTTGCGCAGAAAGCGGTTGAAAACGCTTTATTATTTGGACAAAGAGAAGATATCGCTCGCACAGCAGGCGAATTGCCTTTTATGCTTGGTGAACTTGGTGGTGCTATTACTAGCGGTGCTGGTCTTGCTAAAACAGTTCCTCAAGTGGGAGGATTATTTGGCACTGCTTTTGACATTGCAAGTGGTACTCCAGGCGCAACAGGCTTCTTAGAAGGTGCTACAACAGCAGGACAAGCAATAGGCCGAGGTGCTGCTATAGGTGCAGCAGGCTCAGTATTGCCAGCGATAGATGTTGCCTATAACGCACAACAAGGTATTATAGACCCGATGGCAGGGCTAGGAACCCTTGGATTTGGTGCTGCTCTTGGTGGAGCAATCCCAGCCGTTCCAATAGGTGCTGCTAGAGGCAAGCAATTTCTTGATGATATAACGCAAACAGTTCGAAAGAAAATTATTAATTCCGATACAGTAAAAACAGAGCAACAGTTAGCGCAGCAACAATTTGAAGCACAACAAGCGCAACAGATGGCCGTTCAAAAACAAATGGAACAAATGCCGTTTGAAAATCCGCTTGCATCGGAAACCGCTTATTCTGGGTTAGGCGTTGGAGAACAAACTATTGCTCCTAGAACACTAGAGCAACCATTACAACCTTTTGAAAGACAAGGTGCGCCAGAACCATTACAACCAAGCCGTTTTAACTATGATACAGAAGGCAGGCCAATACCAAAAACTAAACCAGATACTTTTGCAGATGAGGTTACATTAGACAAAAATATTAGTGCAGAAACATACACTAAAGATGTTGCACAAATGGAAAAAGATTTAGACTACGTTGCTAAAGAAATAGGCAATCTTAGAAAAAAAGAAATTACTCTTACTAAAGATGAATATCAACAAGAAAAAGCACTCTATAAACAAGTTAGAGATAAAGAGAAAGAATATGGCTTAAGTGATGGAACGATAAAATTAAGTCCAGATGTAAATGTTACTCAGTTATTGAAACAATATGAGGAAATACAAGCATTACAAAAACAAGCAGATGAATTTAGAACCAGTCGTATTGCTGAGAGAGAACAAGCTAGAGCTAATGATTTAGCAGCACTAGAAAAACTTGGTGATGAGTTACTTACTCGTTATGATGAGACAACGGCAAGATATAAACAAGAGCAAGAATATCTAGGCGGATTGCAGCAAATGGCCGCACAAGAAGAAAGCAGATATTTACCTGTATTATCTAGGCAAGAACCACAAGTTAATCCAGAAGCTGGTACTAGTTTTAGAATAGAACCTAATGTAATGCGAGAAGAAAGAATTTATGGCCCAAGACCAACACAAGAAAATGCTCTTGTTACATATAGAGAACCATTTAAAACAGAAATAGAAGCACCAAAAGAAGGGATCATTGTAGAAGAACCAGTATCAATGAAAGCAGGCAAAAAACCTATTGCTGAAGAAGGTGTCGTAATTGGAACTGCTAAACCTGTTTCAGTAGAAGAAAAAATTAGATATTCAGCTAAAAACTCTGTTAATAGAATTAGTCCTATTACAAATATGATTTCTAGGTTAAACAAAAAAGTCGGTGCAGTATTTAATGACTTTGCAGTTCGTCCTGGTATCTATAAAAACGAATTTTTAAACCAATTAAAACCATTGGTTGATGTTGTTAAAAAATATGCTAAAGATCCGACTGTAATGAAAAATCTTGGTAATGTCAATCGTGTTGGATATGAGGCATTGCCGCAAGATCTAGCACAAGCATTAGAAGCAGCACAGCCTATTTTTAGAAACGAAGCAGAAGCCTTAAACAAAAAAGGCATGGATATTAGCCTAACAGATGAAATTTATTTCCCAAGAGGTTGGAACAATATAGACGAATTGCAAACTAGACTTGGCACTATTGCTCAAAGAGAGTCTGAATTTAGAAATGCTCCAATAGCAATGAAAAACCGTATGCTTAGTAGAGAGCTAGAGAAATCTAAGACTATCCCAGAAGTAACAGATGATATTGTTGATTTATTCGATCCAATGCAAGGTATTGCAAACTGGATTGAAAACACAGCGGAGAAAAAAGCAGAAGTAGATCTATTTGGTAATGCAACTGGTAAGTATGAAGAAAACATATCTAATTTACTAACTAAGTATAAAGATGATTTCAAATCACCACAAGATATTCAAAAGACTATGGATGTAATGATAAAAGCATTTGAAAGTCAAAATATAAATACTTCTCCTGCTTATAAATTATATTCAGGATTAGTTTCAGGGGTTGTTTTTACGGGTGATACGACAGCATTATCACAGTTTAATGATGTCTTTTTATCAATGGCTAGAAATGGCTTATTGAATTCTTTTTCAGGAATTGCGCAAACAGTTACATCTTTATTCCCAGGTTACAAAGGCCCAATGAAAGATATACTTAAGCGTACTGGTATGATGGATTCGGTTGCTGCTTATACCGACATTGGACAACTAGATAAGTTTGCTGATTTCTTTGGAACTCTAAAGAAAAAACAATTTGCAGAAGCAATAGGAGCCGCTGCTGGAAATGCAGGACTCGCTCTTAATAAAGTAAATTATTGGAGAACGAGAATTACAGATGCACTTGGTAAAAAAGGTAATCTTGCAGGTCGTCATGAGCGTTTAAAAAACAATCCAGATTTAATATGGGACGATATTAATGAGTTTCAACCAGATCCTCAAAAGCAACAAGAGATATTTAATTACTATAAAGATCTAAAAGATAACTATAAGACTGCAAAATATAAGCCAATGTCTTCTGATGCGGTAGCTTACTTACTTAATAGTGCTTTGAAATACCATGTTAAAACACAGTTTGACAGAAATATTGGCTCCATAACTGGTAATGATATTGAAAGAATGGCTAACTTTACAATGAGCTTTGCCAATAAATTTGCGGCAACTGCAAAAGATGATTTTGCAAAATTAAGCAGAGAAGCTATTACTACTAAAAACCCAGCTAAGACTGCTAAAAAGTTATTAGAAGCGGCAACTGGTATCTCTGTTGTTATTGGCGGTGGTATTGCTCTTGCTCTGATGAAAGGTGGCTATAATACTGGTTTTGGTGAAGAAGGCTTACCTGTTACTCCAGAAGCAATCCAAAAAGCAGGTGTTGAGTTTATAGCAGGCTCGGCCGTCCCAATGGAAACAAGGCTCGTTAAATCATACCAAGGTATAAAGGAAGCAAATGCGCCAGATAGCAAAACAGCAGCAGTAGTTAATTCTTTATTCCCAGGTTTACCAACAGCTTCTAAGGCTTATGCTGATGCGATTCAAGCATTTTCAGAAGGTGGCTTAGCTGATGTTTATAACCCTAATTTAAACCCTTCTTTCCGTTATATGCCTCCTCGTATTGTAACCGATTATCTTTATAGTCAAAGTGATGAATTTAAGAGAAATATGGCTAAGAAATCAACACAGTTACAAGTACAGCCATATCAAGAGCAAAAAACGATTGATGATTTGATCGCTAGGGCTAATAATGTTTTACAGTACAAATCGGTACTTGATCCAGAAAATGTCAAATTGGTAGAAACAAGAGAAGTAGGTAGCAATGCTTATAGAACAGGACTCAAGCGACTCGAAGAAGAAAAGAGAAACCTCGGTACTTATGGTACAAATGATCCGCAAATAGTAGCTAACGCTCAGACAAAGAAATTACTTGTAGACGCACAGATAACCCGCGAAGAAGCTCGATTAAGAGAATTAGCGCAACAAGGTGCGATAACTCAAGACCAATTTGTTAGAGCTATGAAATATAACAGAAACAGAAAAAGACGGCTAGGTATCAGATGAGTAACAAGGCACTTAAAAAGATGTACAATATTAGATAATGGTAGTTACTAAAACAGATATCAGCAACAATAAACCCGTCAATAGTCAACTTACACAGGTTAGTGCTGGCGATGTAGTAACAGCCGAGATTGAAAATGCAAATAATTTATTACTATTTCAAGCATTGGTTTTAGCTTATAACTGGATCATAGACTCAGGTGTTGAGCTTAACGCAACTAATATTTTCACAGCAGTACAACAATTTGCAGCAGGTATCAAAACCTATCAGATCGACCCTTTAAATGCAAATGGTGATATTCTAATCAACTCTGGTACTGGTGGTGTATATAAAAACACGATTACAGCTTTGAATAAATATTTAACATCACAAGAAGTAACAGCGTTAGTAGCTGGAGCTAGTGGTGTAACAGATGGCGACAAGGGTGATATCACAATTAGTGGTGGTGCTACACAGTTTAATATTGATACTGGTGCGGTAACAGAAGCTAAACTAGCTACTAATGCAGTTACAACCAATAAGATAGCTAATGGCACAATAACAGCCAATAAATTAGGTTTTACTGTTGCTGGTACACTTGTTAAAAACACAGAAGCAACATTAGGCTCTGATTCGGTAATAACTGCTACAACTGCAACTGCAAGTGGTCTTAGTATTGCTTACACACCTATTACTTCTACCAATGACAGATATATTGCTGGCTATTTTGACTGGAACGTAAATGACCCTGATGGCTCTGCTGCAGAAGGTTTTTTAGAGCTTCAATATTCAACTGATAACAGCACCTGGAGTACGTTAAGAACTCTTACTAGAAAAGCAGATCTTGGAGCTGGTTGGAAAGAAGTTAAGGTTACAGAAGCTAGTTTGGGTACTGATACAGCAACTTCATCTGGTACATTTCAAACAACTGGTTTAAGTATTTCATATACTCCTGTCAATGGAGCCAATGTAAGATATATTGAAGTTCAAGGCAATACGCAGGCAACAGATACAGATGCTGGAGCTGCAAATCAATTACAAGTTCAATATTCAAATGATAATACTACTTGGTCAGCTATAGGCACTTACACTAATTCTCAAGCAACTGCTGGAACTACTACTTGCACTCAACTTTTAACGCATTTTGATTCTATAAGACATGTTGCAACTACTTCAACTCCATACTATAGACTCATGCACAGATCTGGTACTTCGGGTACAGCAAATGGAACTTCAACTGTTTTTGCTGGTTCAGCTCTTCGTGTTCGTGAAGTAGCAGAACAATTTGTAATAGACAACAGAAGTCCTGCATTTTTCTTTGTTAAACACAATGCAAATACTACTACTCCTTATTATCGTATCGCTCATAGAGTTACTTCTGGAGACCAATCTACAATCTATGCAGGTTCAACTCTTAGAGTAATGGAGTTTAGCTTATGACAAATGATTTAATTGATATTGGAATTTATTTTTCACAAGGTAGAGAGTTTACAATCGCTAATAACACTTTGACATTTAGTGATGGTTTTGAACCGACAGAAGCTCAGAAGCAAGAAGCACTATTAGAAATAGCCAAGAAGCGTAAGTTTCAAGAAATTGAAAATAAATACAGCGTTCAAAGAGCTAAGTATCTGACAGATGGAGCTTTAATGTCATTAGTATATTCAATCAAATCCCAAGAGGCAAAAGATTGTTTAGCTAATAAGCCAGGGGAATATCCATTGCTTGAGGCTTCTGTTGCTGCTGGAGAGGCGCAAACACTACAAGGTGCAGCTCAACTCATTACAGATAAAGAAACGGCTCTAATGACAATTTTAAAGCAATTAGAAACAGAAAGACTAGCAGCTAAACTAGCTGTTAAAAACGCTACAAGCATAGGAGAAATCAATGGCGGACAAGAAATACTCGGCTAAAGTAAACGGCAAGACTAGAAGCTTTGGTGCTAAAGGCTATTCAATAGCTCCTGGAACTGCAAAAGGTGATAACTATTGTGCTAGAAGTTCTGGTATCAAGAAGTGTAAAGACGAGCCGTGCGCTAATGACCTAAGTAGACGCGCCTGGGGTTGTGTAGGTAAGAAGAGCGTTAAGTCAAAAGCAAGTCTACCAAAGGGAACTAAAAGGAAGTAGTATGCCAAGAGATTATAAAAAAGAATATAACAACTACCACGGCAAACCTGACCAGATCAAAAAGCGTGCTTCTCGAGTGCAAGCTCGTAGAGACATGGAGAAAGCTGGCAAGGTACGCAAAGGAGATGGTAAAGATGTCGCACACAAAAATAACAACTGTTTTGATAATAGAAAATCTAATTTAAAAGTTCAATCACCAGCGCAAAACAGATCTTTCCCTAGAAATAAAAATGCAGGTCGCAAAAAATAACAAACAAAAAAATTGTTTAAATTGCCATAATGGTTTTTTGTATTTAAAAAGCAGACAGCGTTTTTGTTCTCGCAAATGTCAAAATACTTATAATGCAAGATTAAAAAGGCAAGCTGCTTCAAAAACAGAATATTTCCCACAGTGTTTACATTGTAATATTCCAATAGAAAAACCTAAAAAAAAATTTTGTTGTTCTAAGCATAAAAATTTATATAACCATAAATATAAATATTTATATAAATATAGTCAGCATTATGTTAGTAGATCTCCTGAAAATTTTTTAACAGCATTGTTAAATAAAAAACGAAGAGTTGAATATGGTTTAACCAAAAAAGATTTAATATCAATTTATAATAAACAAAATGGTTTATGTGCTATTACAAAAATTCCTATGACTTATAATAGATTATCAGGAAAAACTAGAACAAATATTTCAATAGATCGAATAGATAACAATAAAGGATATGAAATAGATAACATACAATTAGTTTGTCATATTGTTAATATTATGAAAACAGATATGACAATGGATGAATTGCGTTTTTGGGTAGATGCAATAGGTGGCAACATTTTATGCAAAAAAGAGGTAGAATAACAATATGGGACAAGCATACGATAATAATGGTCAAGTAGTAAACAACACATGGGTTCCGCTCGGTAGTCCTGTTATTGTGGCTACTGGAACTGCGAGTAACGCATTTTTAAAGAATACTTTTGTAGAGATAGCAGCTAGAACTGCTGAGTGTTTTTACATTGTTGGAACTGGATCACTAACAGCAACTGCAAATGATAACCCTTTGCCAGTAGGCGGTTCTAGACAGATTAAAATTCCGCAAGGTAGTAAAATTGCTAACACTGGTGGAGAGTTAAGGGTAACGGTTCTAGGCGCAGATAATGAGACTAGAAGTTTATACTATGTGTAATTTATGGGCATATTATCACATGGCTTTGGACGCTTCGTTGATCTAACTGATGTTCCATCAAGTTATGTAGGTAGTGCTGGTAAGTATTTAAAAGTTAATGCTAGCGCAACAGGTTTAGAGTTTTTCACGGGGACTACTGGTGGATCATACGACCGTATTGATTTCAATACTGGCTATACTCCAACTGGTACTGAAGCGGCTGGTAGTTTATATTGGGATTCTACAGAGGGTACACTAGCAAGTGTTTTAACAGGCAGTAATGTTAAAGCCTATTTAGGAACACAGTTATATGCAAGGGTTCGTAACGCAGAAGCTACAACCTTAACAGCAGGTGAAGTAGTTTATTTATATGGCAGTACTGGCAATAGAGCAACTGTTAAAAGAGCTTCTAATGCTGGAGACCCTACTAGTTCTAAGACATTAGGAATTGTAGCGGAGTCGATTGCTGCTAACCAAGTAGGTTATGTAATAACCCAAGGTGTTATTGACAAGATGAATTTAGGTTCACCTTATGTAGAAGGCGATGTATTGTGGCTTGGTTCGACCCCTGGGACGTTTACAAGGGTCAAGCCTACTCAGCCTAACCATTTAGTTTTTATAGGCGTTGTAGAGCGTGCTAACGCTGGTAACGGGCAAATCTATGTCAAACCTCAGAATGGTTATGAAATAAATGAATTGCATGATGTTTTGATTACTAGCCCTGTTACTGGGCAAAGTCTTGTATGGGACGGAACAGCTTCTCTTTGGAAAAATCAAGCGGTATTAGGATATACATTTGAAGCAATAAATAAAAATTTATCAGCTTACCCAGCGACATTAGCTTACAATGGTTCTGGTGATTTAAGTACAATCACTTACACAGTTCCAGGGGGAACAATTGTCAAAACTTTTAACTATACAAGTGGTGATTTAACTAGTATAGTATTAAGTGGAAGTACGCCTGCTGGTATCAATCTCACTAAGACATTGAGCTATACAAGCGGCAATCTCACAGGGGTAACATATACTTAATGACAGGTCCATCTTTACCACCTCCCGTCATAATCCCAGAAGCTCCGCCTGCTGGTAGCACTAGCATTGATTATGATTTTGTAATCCCTGCTGTGAATTTAGCGGTGCTAAGTGATTCGGCTAGTAGTTCTTTATTGTCGGCAAGCAATATTGGTAAGACAGTGAGAACCACAATCAACACCACACTTGATTTAATTCGCACTTACGAAGATTATAATTCTTATTTACTAGACGGCACTTTATTAGATGGGCTTGCAAATGGTTCTTTGGTGAGTTATTCGGCTGATGCAGGTGGTAGTAATTATTGTAGAGTGGTAATAATTCTTGGTGAAATCACTCCGCTCACAGGCGGCAAAGTGGTTATTAGTGATGGAACCTCAGCTTATGAGCTTTCTGTGTCCACCACCACCGACAATAAACGATTAGAATTTAATAATATCCCTGCTGATTTTGTGAATAGCTTTACGGTGGAAAATCTCACAGGGACTAGCTTTGCAAATAGTAATAATTCAATACTGGTGGTTAATCTCTAATGGCAAATATAACAGTATCAACTAGCAGTAACTTAGATGATTCAGCAAATCTTGCGCTTAATAATGGTGAGACAATTACGATTACTAGTGGAGCCACTTTAACAATTAACAGTGATAGCAGACAATCGCAACAAAACGCGGTACTTGGAATTACTACAATCAGCGAGGGAAATTTAGTTGTTGATGGCACTCAGGTGTGGTGGATTCCATTTGATGCTTCAAGCGGAAATGTTCCTGCGCTTGGCACACAAGGCACTAATGATGTGACTGTTGGTGGCACTGCGGTGGGTGAGTTTCTTGGAGTCTACACAACTATTGGAAGTTTTCCATTGGTGGCGGGAACTGCTATGCCTACCACGGGTTATGTGAAACTCCGTAGAAAGGTGGCAACGATTGCTGATAATGATGTGCTAACTTTCACAGGTGGAGCAACAGCCACAGTTAATTCAACCACTGGTGGACAAAGAGGCTGGCTACAAATTGTAGGTAGAGAAACAAGTACAGGCGTAAATGTTTCTGGATATTCAACAACCACTTGGACAGGCGATTGGTTTGAACTTGGTACTCTCACGGGAACTGTGGGCGAACAATTACAACACTATGTGCAAGACTATTGCCCAGCAGTGCAAGTGGAAACGGGCTCAGGAACTGGGGTTTATGAATGGTGGGTTAGTATCCCATCATTAACTAGACTTGCGCAAACTTTCACCACTACAACTGGTAGTGATGTGATTACTTTTTCTACGGATATAAATAGTTCAACAATTTTTAGAGGCAATCCAATCTTTGGCAACGAAGAAACTTTTGTGGGATTTATTGATAAGATTCCACACAGCATAACGAATCATTCAGTAACAAACGGAAGCCCCACAGTAACATCAAGCGCAGGAACCACTTCACGCTTCACAGAAAATCTATATGTGGGTCAGCAGATATTTTTACAGCCATCAGGCGGCACTAAAACA
>Ga0222712_10007357_pt1 | contig 10675 bp, 9 predicted proteins | sample C33_657DmetaG_FD_165043 | JGI IMG/M metagenome (GOLD analysis project Ga0222712, IMG submission 165043) | Estuarine water microbial communities from San Francisco Bay, California, United States - C33_657D | ecosystem: Environmental > Aquatic > Marine > Unclassified | place: USA: California... | reverse complement strand
CACCTATCGCGCCCCCAGGCCTTGGTGAGGCCATTGTTTTTAAAGTAGATAAAAATGGAAATAAAATCTGGGATAAACGATTCGGTTGCACAGGTTGGACAGGATTGACAAAAATAATTGAAAAGGATAATTATTATTATTTATTTGGTTATAAAAATAATGTAACGTTACCAAATTATCGACCAGATTTATGGATTGCTAAAACAGATACAAGTGGTAATATATTATGGGAAAATACATACGGAACTTCTGATGACGATCAATTTGCGGATGTTATAGCAAATGCACAAGGTGGCTTTTTTGCATTAGGATCTATAAATAGTATTTCAAATGGCACATTTCTTAACTCAGGATATGGAGCCTATGATGTTGTATTAATGAATTTTGATACATCTGGGACATTATTGACTTATAAAAATTTGGGGGCTAACAATATAGATTTGGCCAATTCATTAATCCTAATAAATGATAGTACCATACTTATTTCTGCAACAGCGGACTATGGTATTAGTAATGTGAAACAGGATGCAGGTCGTGGTGCAGGAGATATTTGGGCAGTGAAACTAGGCTACTCCAACACCACCACTTCCATTAGTCAATTACAAAATAATTTATCACTAACGGTGAGGCCTAACCCCGCAAAAGATCATATTGATATTAGCGGATTACCACCAGCATCCTATACCATCAATACATACAGCCTCGATGGTCGTTTAGTGATGAGCAATATAATTACCTCCGATTTATCACTTCCACTTTCAATAGAATCTTTGCAAAGTGGTATGTATCTCTCAAACATTAAGAATGAAAAAATTAATACTACCGTGAGATGGGTGAAAGAGTAATTGTGTTTTTTTAAGAATTCAAAGGGGCCATTCGCCCCTTTTTTAGTGTGAGATTTTTTTTGAGTAGCTGGTGGATTGAGGAATGTTTGTTTCGACTCTGCTCAACAAACAGTTTGGAGTTGTAAAATGTTTGTTCCGATCACGAGGCTTCGGGACGCTCAACAAACAATTATGAAGAGGATAGGTTGTTGAGCGAAGTCGAATGAGGAATTAATTAAAAAAATGAAATATAGGTTGTTGAGCGAAGTCGAAACAACAGTACTCTTGTAACTACAACTATTGATTTTGTATATTTGCTTCATGAAACTGGAAGAAGCAATCAAACAGAAAAAATTTGGGAACGAATTTGAAAAAGCAGTTGTTAATATTTTGTACACCGCAAGTTGGTTAGAGGGAATCAATATTCAACGATTTAAGCCGCACGGTATCTCACCGCAGCAGTATAACGTACTTCGTATTCTTCGTGGTTCACATCCCAATCCTGTGATGCTTGGAGAAATTACCGAGCGTATGATTGATAAAAATTCTAATGCTACGCGATTAGTTGAGAAGCTTCGTTTGAAAGGATTTTTAAAACGCGATATCTGTAAAACAAATCGCCGACAGGTAGATATTACAATTACTTCAAAAGGATTAGCCTTGTTAGAGGAACTCGATACCCATATTGATCAATGGCAAAACGAGCATATGAAAATTAAGAAATCAGAAGTGCAATTATTAAATGAATTATTAGATAAACTAAGAGGATAAAATGAAAAAGGTCATTCATAAAGCAAATACACGCGGATACGCTAATCATGGGTGGTTAAAAAGTTATCATACATTTAGCTTCGCTGGTTATCACAATCCTGAGCGCATACACTTCGGTATGTTGCGCGTGCTAAACGACGATTTCGTTAATGCAGGAATGGGATTCGGAAAGCATCCTCACGATAACATGGAAATTATTTCTATTCCGCTGAGTGGTGCTTTGCATCATCAGGATTCTACTGGCCGCGATAAGATTATTAAAACTGGTGATGTGCAAATTATGAGTGCAGGAACTGGTATTTATCATTCCGAAGTAAATGCGAGTCAGCAAGAGTCCGTTGCATTTTTACAACTATGGATTTTTCCAAAGGTGAATAATATTGAACCGCGTTATGATCAAAAAGAATATAATGTGGCTGATCGCACCAATCAATTTCAAGTAGTTGTTTCGCCAACGCAAGAAAATGATTCGCTCTTTATTAACCAAGATGCATGGTTATCACTTATCGAATTAGAAGAAGGAAAAGAAGCAATGTATACCATTCACAAAGAAGGAAACGGAGTGTATTGTTTTGTGATAGATGGTCAGTTGGAAATTGCTGATGAAAATAACGAGCGTCGTGATGCAATTGGTATTTGGGAGGTGACGGAATTTTCGTTGAAAGCAAATCAGAAAAGCACTGTTCTGTTTATTGAGGTCCCGATGAATTAGTGCTTAATTAATTTTTATTACATTTGAACAAACTAAATACTTACCAATGAAAAAACTATTACTTTCTCTTTCCATTCTTATTGCAACACTAACAGCTAAGGCGCAAAATCAAAATGCGATGGCTTTTGATGGTATCGATGATTATGTTTCTGTTACTGGCGCTTCTAACTATGTAGTTGGCTCAACAGGGATGTCGCTTACTTGCTGGGTGTATACTCAAAACACTGCACCTAATTATCCAAACTTCGATGGATTTGCAGGCTTTAGAAATGATGTTGATGCAGATTTTTACTTAGTGCAAGTGGGGGCAAATGCTGTTGAAGCACGTTTCAGAAATGATCAGGGAACACCGTTTACTATCACTTCTCAATCGTTAACTCCTAATCAATGGATTCACTTTACCTTGACGTATGATGGAGCCAAGCTACGTTTGTACAAAAACACCGTTAAAGTCGATTCTATTGCTGCAAATGGAGGAATCAGCAATGGTGGTGTAGATTTTAATATCGGTAATGTTCAATTTACAAGTGCTTCTTTCTTGTTAACTGGCAAAATGGATGAAACAAGTTTTTGGTCACGTGCTTTATCTCCAGAAGAAATTCGTTGTATTCCTGTAAATGGAATTGATACAAATGCCGCTAACCTTGAACTTTACTATCGTTTTAATCAAGGAACGGCAGCAGGAAATAATACTTCTATTATTTCCTTGCTTGATGAAAACGGACAACAAGATGGTACGTTTAACGGATTAGCATTAACAGGCGGAGTATCAAACTTTGTTGCAGGTGCTAATACAGCAACGACAACAACCGCATATTTATGTCCGGGCGCTACGTATGTTTACAACGGCACCACACTTACGCAAGGCGGTATTTATGCAGACACGTTAGTTAACTCACAGGGATGTGATTCAATTGTTCAGTTAAACCTTGTTCAATTATTAGTGGATACGGGTGTGACGCAAAACGGATTTAGTTTAGTGGCAGATCATGTTTCACCAACTTATAAGTGGTTAGATTGTAATAATGGATATGCTGTTATTCCTGGTGCTACTGCTCAAACATTTACACCAACTGTACCTGGTAGTTATGCAGTTGTAGTGAGTCAGAGTGGTTGCACAGATACTTCAAATTGTCATGTAATGACTACTGTCGGATTAAATACATTAAATCCGATTGAAGGAGTTTCTGTTTATCCAACAATTACTAGTAGCGAACTAAATATTCAATTAAACCAATCGTATGATAAAGTTCAAATTGACGTTATTGACTTAACAGGAAGAGTAGTTAATCGTACTAACGCAGATGGACTAACGAATACTGTTGTTGATGTGAATGCATTAATGAGCGGAAGTTATGTAGTGCGTATTAACGCTGACGGAAGAAACGGTGTTTATCGATTTGTAAAGAAATAATCAATTAAACCTATATGAAAACGGGAAGCATTTTTTGCTTCCCGTTTTTTATTTCCTTTCACCCATTCTGGCCATCGCCCCTTTGATGATTCGATCAAATTCCTGCTTTTGTTTTTCGTTGCAAAGCAATCTTACTTTCAACAAATGATTATACAATGCTTTTTCTCCAATCTTTCTGTTCTCTCCAATTAAACTAATCAACGAATCACTTTTGTTTGTAGAAGTAGTATTCGACAATTCATCAAATAATAAATCGTGCAATTCTCTTCCACGATTTTTTACGGCTTCCATTTTCTGTTGATGCTCATCGAATAAGGCATCAAACTGCTGTTGCTGTGCATTCGATAAATTAAGTTCATGCGCTAAAAATCGGTTCATATCGTTCGGTCTTTCCCTATGACCACCATCCATTGGCGGTCGATGAAACCACATGATTGCTAATAAGGAAACATTCATAATCGCTAAAACGATAACAAGAACTTTAAATGTTTTTATCTGATTCATGGTAACTGATTGATAGGTTCGAAATAAATGGAATATACTTTTTGTTCAATGGATTTCTTTTCTGATTTATAATACTGCTGCGCAGATATCAAGTTAAAGGTAAATAGTAATGTGATTGTAGCCACTGCAATTTTAATAAATCCACGACTTGCTTTTTCCATGAATAACAAATCAATAATCTTATTTTTTTGATCTTCATTCAGTGTTCTTATATGATACGAAGAAGCTTCTTGTAAGATTTCTTCTATCATCTTCTCTTTTTCATTTTTCATGGTGTAATTCCTCCAATTGTTTTCTTAAGTTTTGTTTAGCTCGGAAAATCAAAGACTCTACTGCTGATAATGACAACTCCATAATTTCACAAATCTCTTTATACGATTGCTGTTCCATATTGTGAAGGATGAATGCGATTCGTTGATTTTCGGGTAATTGATTTAGAGCGCTAAATAGTATTTTACTTTTTTCTTTTTGTTCTAATATTCGATGTGGCGTATCTGCACTTTTTAAATTATAAATCGGATTGGATTTGTTTTCTGTATCATCAATTGAGAATAAAAAGCCAAATCGTTTTTTTCTTTTTTTACTTCGTAGATGATAAAGCGCAAGATTAGTTACTATGCGATACATCCAAGTACTTAGCTTCGATTCTCCTTTGAAACGATAAATCGCATTAGTGATTTCTACGAAGCATTCTTGTGTTAAATCTTCTGCGTCTAATTCATTTTGCACGATGGCGTAGGCAGTTGAATATACTAAATCGCCATAACGCTCGATTAACTCGCGATACGCCTGCTCTTCCTTATTCCGTAAGCGTTGTATAAAAAACTGTTCCGACAAATTTATATTAGCTAATGACTCTTAAGATGACAAATGGTAATATAACTTGCGTAGGACGTCAAAATAAATCGACAAGTCATAAAACGGGTTTACTATTCCTTTTGATCTCGAGAAAATTTAAAATCGCCAATGAAATAAATGGAACAGTCGAAATAATGATCGTAAGCCGTAATGAAAGTAATCCGACGATAAATATAAATCCGATTAAAAATAGCAAACTACCAATCCCTAGTTTCATCACTAAATTATTAGGTTGTTTCTGAAGTAAAGAAATTAGAATTAGTACTTGCCCGATCAAAGGAATAATGGTAAACGGATGTAATACCGATAAAGGATCACTAAATAGTTTGGCAAGTATCTCGTATTCCATTTGAAATAAAAAAGCAGAAGAGGTTTTGCTCCATGATAAGTAAACGAAAAAGGAGGACATCAACAAAGCCAACAGATATAATTTCAATTTCATTATAACGAGTTTTTATTTGAGTGTATTTACCTGACTCCAATTTAAATTAATATCGTTTTTAACTTGTATCTCCATTTTCTTTTTAGCTGTAAATCGTTTCGATTCTGGAACAGACACAGCACCTTGCGTTTTTAATTTATTGACGAAAAATATTTCTTCAATGTTAAATGTAGAATGTTCGTCAGGTTCAAACCAATGGCTTTTCTCTAACTCTGCATATACATTAAAACGAATTTGTTTAGGATACCATAATCCTTCTTGTTCTTGAAACTCTTTCACGAGTGAGAAACTTGGTTTGCCAATTGACAATCCATATAATGCTAATACAGGTTTATAAATGAAGGGCATATAAAATACTCCTGAATATTCGATTTTCACAAAGGCATCTGTTTGTGCATCAATAAATATTTTTCCGGTACTTTTAACATTATCTACTTTCCCTTTCGATTTAAAATCAATTACAATTAACTCACGATTTTCATACGTAGTACTTGGTGCGAAGGAATATTCAAACTCTTTAAATTGGGTACTATCCAAAAAGAAATCATCTCCTTTAGTAATATTCGCAGAACGTAATATTTGCTCTGGCCCTCCGAAATTATCATAAGCCTGCGCTCTTTCATCTTCTGGAATTAACGATGCTTCAGGCTTGCCCTCATTTTTTTTAGCCTTTTTCTTCTCGTATTTTTTATTTCGCTTTTCACGTTCTTCTTGCATGAAAGCTAATTTTTTTACATCATTTATTTTACGATATAAGTAAAGCTGATGTTGATTTTTAACTGTATCCTGATAGTTTGGATAATAACTCTTAAAAACAGCTTCGTTGCAAGTGATATAGTTGCTATTTTCTTTTAATATTTCTCTGAAGTATGCCTGCGTTTCAAAAGGCTTTTTAGGATAATTTCTTTTGATGGCTTTCAATGCTTCTTTGATATAAAAGGTTGGCGGATTCGGACGAACAACAATTTCATTTAATTGGAAATCGTTACGATCTAAAAAAACACTATCGTTTGTAGCAAGAGACTTTATTATTATCGACTTCCGTGCGTATCCAAGAAAACTAAATAACAATGAGTCTTTATCATTTTCAATCGCAACGTTCAATTGATAAAATCCTGATTCGTTAGAAGCTGTTCCCGAGAAGCTATTTTTAATAGAAATCCCTACAAAAGGAATTGGCTCTTTCGTTACTGCATCAACGATAGTCCCTGAAATAAGTCGCGATTGTGCTATGCAAGGATTGCCCCAAGCGACAAAATTTAAAAGCAGAAAATAGTATCTAATTAATTTCACAGGTAAACAAAGATAATTGAATCCCATAAAAAAACCCCGAGTATTACCTCGGGGCTTTTCTAAATATTTGTTAAAGAAATTATTTAACCATTAAGCGTGTAGTTAGGATGCTTCCTGCTACGTTTACTTTCACTAAATAAATTCCTGAATTCAATCCTGAAACTGGCAAGTTGATTACATTTTTACCAGTAGCTCCATTGAAGTTTTGTCCATAAACAACCTTTCCTAAAACATCAGTCATTTCAATTGAATAGTTAGTTGATTTTGTTAAGCTAACTTCTAATTGCGTATAAACATCAGCTGGGTTAGGGAATAATGTCATTGAGAAATTATCAGCTGTTAATGTATTCAAACCAGTAGTTACTAAGTAAGGGCTACGGTTAACATTTAATACATGTCCTGTTGCTACATCTTGTAACATACCAATCACACGGATCTTTGTATCATCCCATGCAGCAGGTAAAACATAGTTGAATGTATAGTTGTAAGTTGTACTTGCAGAAACAGAAGAAGGAAGTGATCCAGGTTGTCCGTCGAAACCACCTAAGATATCACGACCAACAAAGCTATAGTGCATACTAGCCGCAGGAACTGGGTTAGTAGAAGTTTGCCAGTTATGACCAGCACCTACTAAAGGAATATTTTGAGAGCTGCTGCTATAGTAATTTGTTTGAGCATATGTAGAAGTTGTTCCAGTTACATCATCTTCAACTAAAACTGCATTTAAACGGAAATCACCACTTAAGTTAGCAGCAAATGTTGATGATACATTGATGTCTACCTGGCGAGTAGTAGCGTTATAAATTGCACTTACTCCTACGTCAGCAGGACTAACATCATTAATTCTATCTTGATAAGTTGCTTCGAAATCTGTTGGGTCAACATCGTTAGTCTTACGATCTACACATCCACTAGGGTATCCACCGATTAAATTTCCAATACCTGCATCATAAGCTGAATTTGCCATTGGATCTGAATTGTGAACTGCAACAACGATTGCTGTTCCAGGATGTACTGTATCGATTTGCTCTGTGTAAACAGCACCACGAGGGCACCATCCGCACCATGTACCTGTTGCTTCTTCAATTAAAACACGCTTCTCAGGTAAGTATGATAAACCAGTTACCATTGTATTTAATGTATCATCAGAACGGTCTGCATCATTTGCAAGATCTACCCAAGCTTTTGTAGGATAAGGATTCGCAGCAGCAACGTTAATCGGAGTATTGTGAGTAAAGCTATAAACGTTACCAGAAGTTAAGTTGATGTTTGATAAAGTAGAAGTATAAGTTGTTCCGTTAACTTCATATTTAACATCTACGTTATTGATTGTATTAGCACCTAAGTTTTGAATTTCACCTGTTACAGTTGAAGTTCCTGGTACTACTACATAAGGGTCTGCAGAAACAGAACGTAATTTAGCTTGATCAGCAGCTTGTGTTCCATAGATGAAAGCATAGTAGCTATTATCAACTGGTGTTGGATCTGAACCAGCTAACGAAGTTAGAGCAGGAGAACCCGCTACCATGAATGCAGTTGATGAATTGATTTGTAATCCAGCCGATACGTTAACTGCACCAGCATGGCGCTGATCAACAATGTAAATGTTATTCGTACCTTCTTCTAATACGATTGACCAATATGTCCAAACCGTAGCTGAAGCTACAGAGGTATATGAAGAAAACAATACCCAAGTTTGCTGACTACCAGCAACACCGAAAGTTTGAGTTACAATACTATCATTTGTTCCAGAACCTTTAATACCTAAAACACAAACTGAATTGTCTGGAATATTTGCGTTAGGTAATGCTACAGCTGTAGCAGGAGGAACCGCAGTTGCTCCAGTAGAGAATGTTAAAACACCACTAGTAGAAACCTTAAATTGCGTATAACCAACTCCGTTAAATTGGAAAGTAAATGGCAATGTTACAATTGATGACCATTTTGGTGCTGCTGACATACCAGAAATGATAGTCCAGTTAGCAGATAATCCATTAGCAACAGGATATTCATTTTCAACATTCAATCCTCCAGGGTTGGTACCTGCATTCGGATAAGGTAAATAATAATACTGCGCGTTAGCCACCGATAATGACATCACAATCGCTGCAATAAATGCGTAAAGTTTTTTCATTTTAATGAGTTATTGATTTTTTAGGAATTGTTTCCAAAAATAAGGATTATAGTACTACGATGCAAAAACGAAAATAAAAAATTACAATCTATCAAATCAATGATAAACAGTCGTTTAAAGATATTATATAGGTTATGCCAGCTTAAAGTACAAGTAAAAAGTAGTGCCTTTGTTTTCTATTGATTCAAAACGAATATTACCCTGCATCCCCAACATCATATTCTTAACAATGGCAAGCCCTAACCCGGTACCGCTCGATTTAGTCGTGAAGTAAGGCACAAAGATCTTCTTTTTGAGGTCTTCAGGAATGCCTTTCCCATTATCAGTAATAGAAACAACTAAAAATTCATTGATGGATTTTGCCTCAATAGTTATCACTCCATTTTCAATGTCCTCCATCGATTGAATAGCATTTCGGAAAAGATTATTCAGTATTCGAATAATTTGATTTTTATCGCCAATAACAGTAGGTAAAATTGAATCGATCTTATTTTCAATTTTTATATTTTCTGATTGCTTGAATAATACAATTGTATTTTTTATCAAATCACGAAGATTAATCTCTTCATATTCTGCCTGTGGCATCTTTGCAAAATCACTGAAGGCAGAGGCGATGTTCGATAAATTATCTATTTGCTCTATTAGTCCTGATGATATTTTTTTGATGACTTCTTCTCTGTTTTCCTGACTCGATTCAATGATTCGAAGCATATGTTGAATGCCAAGTTTCATTGGTGTAAGCGGATTTTTAATTTCATGCGCTACCTGCTTCGCCATTTCTCTCCACGCCGATTCTCGCTCTGATTTAGCTAATTCCTCTGCACTTTTTTGCAAGGCCATTAACATTCGGTTGTATTCGTTAACCAATGCGCCAATCTCATCTTTCTTATCCCAACTGATCAAATTATTTTTTGCATTTAATCGTGTTTTCTTAAATGAGTCCTGGATAAATTTTAAAGGCGCTGTGATTTTATTCGAGATAAATACTGCAATTAAAATTGAAATGGTAAATAAGAAAACATACAAGTTGATTAATGCAATTAAGAACTTGCTAATCTCGGCTTTAACTTGCTTCTCAGTGAAAAAATAATTGATGTTTAGATAAGCGCATTGTTCTCCTTTGCGATTATAAATCGGGCGATAAGACGCTCTATATGCTAGTTTGCCGATATTTTCCGTTTGATAAAATCCTGATAACTTTAAATTTTTAAGATTGAAAAATGCAGCTTTGTTCATTAACGGACTAATTAATTCCTGATCAAAAATGCGTGGCTGCGTAGAGTAAACTAAATATCCTTTTGGATTATAAATAGAGAAATCAGTATGAATTGTTTTATTGAGTTTATTCAATTCACTTATCTCTTGATTCGTTAATCTCTCCAATGTAGATGCATCTTCAAAAGTATTTTCAAGATAATTGTTAAGGTCTTTAATTGTTTGTTGTGATTTAAGCTGCTCGCTCTCGCTATTGCTATTAATGATGTAAATAATTGTAGTCACACCAGAAATGATTAAGGTACAAATTACAAATGTTACTACCGTAAATTTAATTCGGTTGTTATAGCTTGTTGAAATGCTGAAGTCATTATGATAAAAGTGATACGTAATATATCCGAGTAAATAAGCTAAACTAAAGAAGGCAAATAAATAACTAAAAAGGGTGATGATTTCTAATAGCGACTTTTGTTTACGACTAATAATTGTAAGTCCGTTGTTGTCTTTT
>Ga0222712_10007354_pt1 | contig 10677 bp, 6 predicted proteins | sample C33_657DmetaG_FD_165043 | JGI IMG/M metagenome (GOLD analysis project Ga0222712, IMG submission 165043) | Estuarine water microbial communities from San Francisco Bay, California, United States - C33_657D | ecosystem: Environmental > Aquatic > Marine > Unclassified | place: USA: California... | reverse complement strand
CACGCTCTGTTGATTCTGTCAATGCAGTTGCCTGTTCAGACAAATCTGCGTATAATTGTAGAATTACGGTTGAGCCAGGGTTTGCTAATTTAGCGGGCTTTTTATCAGCGACACTACGAATTAGGGGTTCTGAACGCAACGCGAAGTCTAATAGACGGTCATACGCCTTTTGGACGAGACCTGCACCGCCAGCGGTACCAGCAAGATTGCCAGTTGACGAGGTATATGCATTAGCCATTGTGTGTTCACCTCCAAGGTGAATAGGAAATTACTATGTATTTATTGCTGTGAGTAGATAAGTGCTGACAGTTCTTCTGCAGAGGCTGCATTATTAATTCTGTCTAACAAGTTTTCTGCTCGGTCAGGGGTCATACCAAGTTGAGTAACTACATCTTGCTGCCGTAAGGCTGCACGATTAAGTTCTTTCTCTTGTGTATCCTCTGGTTGTACTAATCCAAAGAGGTCGCCATTATCTTCAAGCCAGGTATTAACCGACTCTTCGTTAACGTCTTCCAAATCTTTAAGGATTAAGCGTTGTGCCTTTGGATTGACACCCTTCTTGTCTAGAACGTCTTTGACTACACGCTCACGCTGCGCCTTGGAAAATCCCTCAAGTTGCTCAGTGAGTTCTTTGATACGCTTTTCGTCAGAACGTTTGGCTTTCCGTAACTTTTTAAGTAAGTCACTTCCATCCATCTGTACATCAGTGTCGGTATCTTGGTCGTCTTCGTCATCGTCCCAGTAGTTGTTGCTCATAGCAACCCACCCTTCTATTCGTTTGAATCGCAAACCACGCATCTGCTCGGGGAAACAGTACGGCTTTTGCTACCAGTCTTCTACGCTGTGTGGGCTGGTCGGTCACACAGGATTCTATTTAAATCAGTCCTGCTGCTGAAGATTTCTTTAAATAACCAGTGCTATATGCACCAGGTGCATTACCTGCACTAGCACTAAATGATGCACGTTCTTTAGACTGTAATAGTTTACGTTGATTTGCTGCTTCAGTACTACCAACTAAATTAAACTCTTCTTGTTCTGCTGTCTTCTGGTCATAATTAATTTTTTCTTCTTTATAAACATCACTTAATTTTTTACTTGTAGGTAATATCTCTTGAGCAATATTTTTATATCCTACTTGTGCTGTTGCATAATCAATACCTAAACCTGCTAACATATTAGCCCGTTGCTCATCTATGCCTAATCCAAAACTAGATGCTGCAGTACCAATTTTAGAGGCTGCTATCTTCTTTTCAAGAATAGGAATTGATGTAGCAGGGTCTAAAAACATACCTATTAAATCTGTATTACTAAGGCTAGGGTAATATTTTTTAAATGTATCTACTATTCTTGGGTCACCATTAACAAACTCTGTTGCATTTTTAATACGTTTAGCAAACTGAGGTGCTTCTATATTGTTTCCTATGTATCCAGCAAATCTACGGCGGTTTATGTCTTTATCAGTACTAAGCAAATAACCTAATCCGTATTCTTTTAATGTAGATGCATAACTGTCTTCCAAATCTAAATAACTTGACTCACTAATAGCGTTAAGTCCCGCTTTAACTCTAGCAGCATTTCCAGAAAAACGAGCAGCATAACTACCAATAGGATTAGTTTTAAGTCTAATTAATGCTTCTGCTGCTGAATATCCTTGAGTTAAGTAATTTGATAATTCATCAGATAAACCTTCAATATCCCATAGTCTCATAGTATCTGCTAATAAAGCATAAGCATCACTTAATTGATTTTCATTATTATTGTCAAAACTAAAAGAACTTTCAGTTACTGTTCCTGTTCTGTAATCATCTACAGCCTGAGCCTGCAGTACATCAATTGGGCTAAATGAATCTGGATTTTCTAAAATAAATTTATTAACATTATCGTTAGGGTCATTAGCAATTATAACATTTGCTAGTTGACCAATACCATTCTTTGCTACAGGTGCATTAACGGGTGTAGAATCTGCTTCTACATCTGCTTTTACATCTGCTTCTACATCTTTTTTTATTGTAACTGGAGGCGTAACAATTGGAGTAATTGGACGCTCGTAGTCAGGTTCTTTAATAAAAGGAATAACATCTGGCTTTGCAACCTTACTTATTCCTTGACCTGAATTCTCGCTATATCTAGGTGACATATTAACCCATTCTTCCATATGTTTTGCCAACAAGATTAATCATATCTGTAATTATTGAATGTGCTTCTGGTGTATTACGCCATTCTGGCTTACCTTGTAACATACGATTAAAATCATTTTGATTCGTATTATTGCTCATTGCAGTTACTACATCGCTGTCTGCCATAGCATTGGGAATTGTTACACCAAGTTTAGTTGCTTTTAACTTTGCAAAAGTATTTGCTACATCTATTGGAACACCACCAGTTGTAATAAATTCTTTTAAGTTAGGATATAACTGCATGGATAACTGTTTAATACGCTCTGTAGTAACTTTATTATCTTTGTCGCCACCTTTTAAAAGACTTTCCTTAACATACCCTAATGCATCTACAGCACTAAGTTGTATGCCATAATTATTACCAATAGTTTGTATACTACTAATTGATTGTGCTATTCCACTACCATTTTTTTGTAATTCTTCTAAACTAATAACACCTAAACTTTTACCAGCAACTTTTGCTGCTATAACCAATTTATCTGCAGCAGTAAGATTATAACCACTAGTTACTTCTTTTACTCTTTTGCCCTCAGCATCTGTTGTATAAACAAATCCTGATTCAGCAGCAAGTTCTTCTGCATGCAAAGCCTTAAAGTAATCATCTTTTTGTGCTCGTGTTGCAACTTGACCTTGCGATTCCATAAAATATGCATCGGCTTCTCTGTCCGCTTCAGGACGAGTACTAATATCAAAACCAGTTATTTTATCAGTACCAGCAAGACTCTTAGTACCACCAGTAGTTTTTTGAGTATTTAAAAAATCAGTGAAAGGAACAAAGTTAGAATTGTTTTTCTTTTCAATAATATTTTGTACATTGTTTACGCTATTTGCAAAGATAGCAGAGTTGAGTGCTGCATTGAATGCAACTGCATCATTACTTTCATATGCTTTCTTACTAAGATAACTTGATGCAACTAATTGTTTCTTGAGATTATCCCAATCAACAGCAGTATAGTTTGATGTAATAAAATTTCTAGCATCAGCCAATGATGCTAATGGATTAGATGTTTGACCAGCCTTATTTATAACAAAGTATACAGTTTTTCCAGTTTTATCTATAACACCTTTATTGGGGTCAGCATCAATCCTATATTCAGGTTGATTATTGTTTTTCCAACTAGGAATAAATAAAATATCCGTGCTAGTAGGTTCAGCAGTAGAAGCAGTGGTTTTCCCAGTAAGTGCAGTTGTAGCAGCATCTAAAGCGTCTTGAGCACTTTTAATTCCAGCAGGGTCTTTCATACGCTTTGCTTGTTCTAGTCTTGCTTTAAGAGTGTTTATACTTGCTTCTGTTTTATCTTTAGATTCTTTTTCTTTTTCTGATGCAACAAAATCATCACGTGTTTTTATTGCTGTATTTAATTCTACTTGTAAAGCAGTTCTTGTATTTAACTGAGCATCATAGTTTGATTCTAGTTTAGCATAATTATCTTTATCTTTTTGTGAAGCAGTATTTAAAGGTTTTTTTGCCGTCTTCCATGCGTTTATTAAACGACGATATTTATTATCATGGATACGTAGTTTTTCGTTTATAGCATCAATTGCATTATCAAGTCTTACTTTTTCATATGCCATTAGGATGCCTTCCTGTATACAGCGTAAGAATCACGAGAATAAAAGTTAAGCAATGTTTTAAAGATTGCACGGTTTGCTTCAGTTATATAAAGGTCACCAACCATTAGTTCTCTCAAGTCAGCCTCAATCTGTAGTTTTCGATTACGTTTTAATTCTGTTATGTTTGATACATCTTTTAGATTAGGGTCTATTGCAAAACTAATAAAGTCTCTAATCATTCTAATTGCTAATGACATGCGTTGCCTAGTTGCAGTATTAATGTTTGTCGCTTCATCATTAACTATTTGCTCTAGAGTACTAAGCATTGTTGCTTCTTGCCCTATATTATTACCCTCACCAATAAGGGCTGCTTCTAATAATGGATTAGCAGTCTTTAAAGCATCACGAGCATCAGTTGCATCATTAATAATATTGGCTCTTTTTTCTGAATCCGATTCTCTGTTTAATAAATCTTTTTCATTACGAGCAATATCATAATACTTTTGTTTATCTTCAGAAACAAGTACATCTAAATAATATTGTTCTATAGATTTGCTAGTTACCAAACCTGCTGCTTTAACCCAATTGTAACTAGCAGCATTAAACTTTCCAATTTGAGGTGCAAATATATAGGCTACTTCTCCATAAGTATTAATAAATTTTTCATTACCAATAGCCCAGTTTTTAAGTTGGTCTGTATTGTTAACTAATACCTTTGTTTGCTTGTCTTCTCTAGAAACAGTATATACAAGTTTGCCTGGGTTCTTGCCAATAAATGTTGCTAATGCTAGTTCATATGGGTCTTGAACATCTCCAGATTTATCTTTTGTTATTGTAGTAAGTATGTCAAAGAACTCAGCACGTAATCCAGTAATACCAACATCCTTTATATAGTCAGGAATATCTAAACTTTCTTGCGTAGTTGGTGTAACTGGTGAAATTAATCCCAACAAGTTACGCATAACTAAAATGTTATGTGCTGAAATCCGTATGTTATTTAAATAATTTGATTTTTCTTTAGCAGTAGAATTAGTATCTAAATACAAACCATGTGCCGCATTGTAAGCAATTGCTTGATGCGCTGCTGTTACTTCTTGTCTGCTCTTTTCATTAAAAGGAAGAATAGCCCATACACGTTGTAAACTTGCAGGGACAATAGCACGGGTAATATCTAAGTTATCTCCAATATTTCCTAATGCAAATGTATCTATACTTTCGCCTAGTTTTTTAGTAAAGGAAGGACCTTGACCTAACAAGTTCTTTATTGCAATTACACCAAGCCCTGCTATAGGACCAGACAGTGTAGGCAATCCAGCATCTTGTTGAAAAGATGGATTAACCATACGAAGTTTTAAAGTAAACTCATTAAACAAAGGTTGACTATATCCGCTTTTACCAGTTAAAGCACGAATAGTGCCATCTGTTGCTTTAAATACAATGTTATCCATTGGCATTATTACATAAGGTTCACCATTTGCATCTTGATGCACCATTCCAGTAGCATCTAAGCCCAAATGAGTTAATCTTAAACGATATAAAACACGAGGTGATACATCTTTTAAGCGATATACACGGCGATAAAAATCTTCAGTTGCTCTGTAATATCTACCTAAAGTTCTAACACTAAATGAAAAATTACTTCGTATTGCTGGGTTATCAGCAAACTTTAACACAACATCTGCTGCTTCTCTAGTAGCAATTTCAGTAAACCTTTTACGTGCTAATTCTTCTGATAAACTAATTAATCCATCTTCATTAGTTATTAACTTTTTTGGGTTATCTCTGCTCATCTTTTTAAATATTTCTTGTGCATACTCTTGTTCTATGCCTGCATACTTTTCTCTTAATTTAACATATGTAACCATAATTGCTGGTTGACGATAGATACCATTTACCTGTCTGTCCATAAGTTCCATCATAAAACTACCATGTTTTTTAAACAAAGATTCTACATCTGTAAATCCTTTAAATGCTAAATCGGTATTTATCATACCTGATATACGAAAATTTCTACTGGCTTCCTCAAATACATCTAGACTAATACGAGATACAGCCTGACCCCAAGTTGGTATTCTTCCAGTTTTAATTGCTAATGCACTAATTTCTCTATAACTTTTTTGTACTAAATCCATTAACTCTTGATTATAAAGATTCGTATTACCATGAAAGGTAGTATACATATCAGCAAAAATTCGGCTTGCTTGGTCGCGGACAATTTGTGCATCACTAAGACCTTTATCCTTAGATGTAACACTTCGTGCAGAATATTGTTTAAATAAATTTACTGATTTTTGGTCTATAACTCTCCATGAATATGTTGTAGAACTAAACTTAAATCCTACTTGTTCCATTAAATCATCTAATGCTGCAGAAAAAGTAGCCTTATCTGTCCCAGGAATAACTTCTCCTGGCTTTAAACCATTATGTTTAAAAAATATTTCTGAAGGTTTTACATATTTATTATTAGCAAGTTCTACTTTATTACCAACAAAAGATTTAAATAGTTTATCAAATTGTACAAGAGCAACTTCTTTGCTTGCTAATTTTGTGCTATCTAATGTTTGCGTTCCTTTACCTGATTTAACACCCATTTGTTCCCATGCTCTATCAAGCATAGTTGGAGTAATCATAGACTCTAAAATTTCATCGCTATATGCACCTGATAAACCACTACGAGCAACAAAAGAAGATGCAATAGAATTTAATGCATCAGGCTGATGAACAAGTGCTTGAAATAAATAGTTTTTTTGTTTATCATTTAACTTAGAACCGTAAACAGACATAACATGTGATGCAATAGTCTCACGTTTTTCTAAGTTAGTTAATAAATCTACACTTGTACCTAGTCTTTTTGCCTCTGCTTCAATTAACTCAGTGCGAGTAATTGGAGGCAATAGATTATAATTATTAGTTCTACCTTTTCTAAATACTTTAGTAAGTCCTTGTTTAATTAAACCAGTAGAATCTTTAGACCCTGTAAAAATTGTAGTAACTTTTCCGAGTCGGTTGCCTTCGCGCCAAGCAAATGATAATAAATCACGAGTAGGTGCTGTTAGTAAATACATAATAGACTCATCAATAGCACTTCTAATACCTAAACGTGGAAATAATGTAAACAAAGACCAGTTATCTACAATCTTTTTGGCAAAAGCAGATTGAGTTGAGCCACCAATAGAATATATAAGATTCTTTTTAGACCTTATTTCTGTAACCATACTAGCAATTTGGTCGTATGGTAATGAACCTACCGCCTTAGTAGCCTGATATGGTTGAATTACTTCTTCATTTTGTAAAAATTTAACTCCATTAACTTCTTTTAAAGAAGATGGCTCCATAACTGCAGCGTGTAATGCATTTATTTCTGTATCTCTAAGAGTTGCAAAACCTGCTTTGCCACCATACTTTTCACGTAAAATTTTTTCCATTAATTCTCTACCTTGAGGTTCTCCACCTAGTCCCATTGCATGCATAGTTGCTGCATCAAGGTTGCGTAGAATAACAATTTGCTCATCTTCTTTTGCTGCTAAGAATTTAGTAGTCATAAATTCGGCTAAATCTCTAGGCAAAATTTGACGAGCACGAAGAGTAAAATTTTGTGCAGTTTCTACTGCTTGTTCACCCAAACGAACTTCTAATCCAGAAGGGCTTCTAGCAGCAAGCATTCCCCAACGCTTAGGATTTTTCCATCCGCGTATTTCTTTTGCTGCTTCATTTATAACTGTCATATCTGGATTTGGATTAGCAAATCCATCTATAATCTCTCCTGTTTTAATAAGAGATTGATTAACCTTTTCCCCTAATACGTTTAACTCTTCATCAGTTCTACCAGTTGAGCGTAATCGTCCTAAAGTTTTTGAAGTTGTAGAATTGAATACACTATCAAGATAAGCATTAAGTCCATTTAACATTTGACGATGCGTTTTAGCAACTGCAACACCGTTACGAGCGTATGTAACACCTTGAACTCTACCAGAAAGCATTAAATTTACATTACTGCCTTGTTCAAAATACTTTTGTGCGCTTTTGGCATCAAAAATAGATACATCTTTTTTAGCAAATGCTTCTATTGCTTTACGGTCAGCATAACCTGGAAAGTTTTGCACGATATAACGATAAGCATTTGTTTTTTCAGCAACAGTTTTTGATTCAGCAAAGTTACGAATAGCAGGTCCAAGAGCATTTTCCCATAAAGTAAAAACTTGTGGGTCTTTAAACGCTTGCTCTACTCCACCTTTAAGATTACCCTCTAATGCTTTTTGAGTAACCATGTTGGCAAGTTTTTCACCTTTAGTGGCACCTTTAATTAAACCGCCACTTAGCCATGTAAGTGGGTCAATAACAATTTGATAAGTAAAGTCAAGTATACCTGAAAGAACTTTAGTAGGATTACTTATGTAATCACCATGTAGACCGCCATTAGCAGGCGGTCTATCATCAAACATACCACGAGCAATATCTCTGCCCACACTTACTTGGGCATATTTAACTCCACTTAATATGTCTTTAAATTTATCTGGTTCATTAAATGCTTTTTGAATAGAAGCCAAAATATTATTATTAACACTACCGTAATCTTCAATAATTTCTCCAGGCGTTCTACCTGCAAGTAAACCTTGTGCAACAAATGTATCATCAGCACCAAAATAATTAGTTGCCTGTCTTAATGCTTCCTCATCATAAATTCTTTTTCCATCCCAAGCATCTCTCCAAGTTCTAGTATTAAAAACTTCTTTGCCTTGTACTGCTTGACGCGCAACCAGATATGGGGTATTTATAATTCTGTTATAACCACCAGCAACCTTAAACAAAGTAATTAAAGGACTTGCTGCTAATTTTACAGCACCTTTAAGCACACCAAATATACGGTCACCTGCATCAGGACTCGGTTGTAGGTAATCAGCATCTTTAAATAAAAACTTTAAACCTTCTTGAATATTTGTATCTAATTGATTATACTTAGTACGTGCTAGATTACCATCTAATTTCATTAAATCTCTATGTTGTTTTATTGCATAACTCATCTGTTCAACTTGATTTGTTTCAGGTACAGAAAGCCCAGCCTGTTTTGCAGCAGAATAAAGGTTAGGTGATATTTCGGCAACAATAGAATTTATTTTTTGCACTATTATCCATTATCCATTATGCTTCTTAAAATTAACTCTGAATCTCCAGAATAATCAAATTGTGCTATATGTTGTAATGTATCAAAAATAGATGGCACAGCATTAGGAACTAGTCCACGCATTGCTTCAGTACCTCTACCTAAACCACCTTTAATTCCTTCTTCAATAGGAATATCGGGATTTGAGTCAGGCGCATCAAGTTGCATAATTTGATTTTGTGCAAAAGGATTACCAGATAAATTTGCCTGCCCTTGTTGCTCGTTAATTAAACCATTTTGTTTATATGGCATACCAGTATATGTTTGCGCTGGTTGTGTCATACCTTCAACAGCACCGCCATCAGTACGTTCTGATAATGCTCCTGGAAGACCAACTGGAGCAGGATTACTAGGTTGTTTATATCCGCCTTGCGTCATATTAATCCTCATCCTCATCATCTAAATAGTTTGCTATGTCTACATCTTTAGGCATTTTATAAGATACCCAATCTGGATAAGACATCTTGTCCATCATAATTGTAAGTGCAATACTTTCAACAAATCCTGATTTTCTTAATGCTTTATAATATTCATTAAGCCATATGCAATAACTTTCTAATGCAGAATAAGAATCAGTATCTACGGTTTGAATTCTTTTTTTACGTGGAGCCATATCATTCCCCTAAACCACGCGTTGTCTTGTAGTGCTTACAGCACTTTTAGTTGCTCCACCACCTGTAAGTGATGATAGTAATGTTTGTAAGTCTGGTCTTGCTTGCATTTGTTGAGGACCTCCTGCTGGTGCGCCAGCGGGAGCAGGGGACATTTGCTCTACCTGAGAAGGGGCAGCACTAGCAGGAGGAACTTCTTGTTGAGGTGCAAATGTTTCTTCAATTGCGTCTTCAAGTGCTTGTCCCTTTTGCCGTGCTTTAATTACTGCTGCAATCTTACGAACAAGTTCAGAAGCATCTTGACCTTGAGTAGCCATTTGTGGAATTGCTTGAGTGTATGCAGTAAGTGAGCCTAGTAAAGCCGCTCGCATTTCTTCAATTTCAATTTTTTCAAGTTCTTGGGTTACGTTAACTGTAAACGGAAGTTCACGCATAGCCATATCACGGCTAATAAGTTTGCCACCAAGTGCTTGCAACATAAAGATAAGACCTTGTGCAGGATTAAGACCAGCCAACATTCCATAACGAACATCAGCAGAATGGTCACCCTTAATATCTTTTGCTGGTTTGTATGTAACTTCATACGGTGAACCAGAGTCAACACCACGAATAGTCTTTTCTTCTGGGTAAATATATTCATCTACTTCAAAACAAATGCTAATAACATCACGAAGTGCTGCAGCAAAGATTGCTTGAGCAGACTTAACCTGTGTATCAAAGGCTCCCATAAGAGCCTGCACACCTTGTCCAGTAACAACAGATGCACTAATGTTTCCAGTACGAGATTCAGGGTAACGGCTACCAACTCGTAGTTCTTGATTTAATATTGTTTGTTCAGTAAATGCACCTTGTGGCAATGTAAGTTCTACACGACGAACTCCAGCAGGGTTGGCTGTGCGGATAACCGCATCGCCACCAAGTTGTAGTTCTTGTACATCTTGAGGTAATACAATTGGAGCCTGTACAGATTTCTCTGCTGCTTCCATTGCAAGTAACGCAAAGCGATTACGCAGTAATTGAATACCAAGTACGTCATCAAACTGTCCACGCAGTTCACCATCAACAGATGGCTTACGTGCAACAACTACCATCATCTTACCAAGTGGATTTGCTGCTTGAGATAAGATTAAGTTCTCTTTGGTAGGCAAATAAATAACTGATTGTTCTTTATCGT
>Ga0222712_10007352_pt1 | contig 10681 bp, 9 predicted proteins | sample C33_657DmetaG_FD_165043 | JGI IMG/M metagenome (GOLD analysis project Ga0222712, IMG submission 165043) | Estuarine water microbial communities from San Francisco Bay, California, United States - C33_657D | ecosystem: Environmental > Aquatic > Marine > Unclassified | place: USA: California... | reverse complement strand
GGTATGACTGACATCGAGCCGCGTACCCACGGTCTGATGCCCCTCCGGCAGCAAACCCTCGACTGCATTCAGCGCGGATTCTTCCAGCAGCATCACCAGAACCGGTGTCGCCAGGACCTTGATGCGACCACTGCCGACATGCGGTGCGGTATCGCGCGTACCGACCATGATTTCCGTGGAGCCGGTCAGACCGGTGCGGATCGAATCGAGATTGAGACTCATGAGTACTTTCATTGCGAATGGCAATGATGCGATGTTACATTGAAATACCACTGTCTGATTCATCAATGCCTTGGAGGAGAACGCACTCATGCGTCTGGGCTATTTCACGATGCCGCTGCACCCGGCCCACCGGCCACCCGCCATCACGCTGCAGGAAGACCGCGAAGCCATCATCCTCGCCGACCGCCTCGGTTTTTACGATGCTTTTGTCGGCGAGCACCTTACGGAGCCCTCGGAAAACGTCACCAACAGCTTCATTTTCCTGGCAACGCTGATCCACCACACCCGGAACATCAAACTGGCGACCGGAACCTCCAACCTCTCGCACTCGCATCCGACGCTGATCGCCGCGCACGCCGCGATGTTCGATCACCTGGCACAGGGCCGCTTTATTTTCGGTGTCAGTCCCGGCGCACTGCCTTCAGACGCCGAAGCACTGGGGATGCTGGGTGAAGACCGTAACAAACTCTTTGCCGAAGCCATTGATGTCATCCTGGCGATCTGGGAGCGCGATGCCCCCTACGACATCGACTTTCCCGGAAACCGCTTCAAAGTCAGCACCGCTCAAACTCAGAATCCCGAGATCGGTCGCGGCGGCATGTACAAACCCTGGCAGCAGCCCCGTCCCGAAATTGTCGGCACCGTAGTGGCGCCCGGGTCCAAAGGCGTCATCGCGATGGGCGAGCGGGATTTCCATCCGCTGTCGGCCAATTTCCTGCTGTCGCAATACCTTGCTTCGCACTGGACCAATTACGCCGAGGGCAAAAAACGTGTAGGCAAGACCGCCGACCCCGCCGACTGGCGAATCGCCCGCACCATTTTTGTCGCCGATGATGAGCACACCGCAGAGCGTTACGCACTGCAGGACAGCGCAAGCCCGTACCGTCATTACTGGGAACTGCTGCTGAAAAAGATGCTGATCTCGAAACGTCACGCGATCTTCAAGACCCACCCCGAGCAGGACGATCGTGAACTGACCACCGACTATATGGTTGACCAGTTGGTGCTCTGCGGCACACCGAACCGGGTTGCCGAGGAAATCCTTGCGCTGCGCGAAGAAGCAGGGGATTTTGGCGAAATCCTCTACGCCGGCATGGACTGGGTGGATCCGTCGCTGGCGAAACGGTCAATGGAATTGATGGCGGAAAAAGTGATGCCGCAGGTCAATCGCGCCATCGGCAACAAGAAGGCGACTTAATCGCCGGGTTTGCCGGCAGGCGCCTTGCCTTACCAGTAACCGACCTCCCGCCTGTAACAGGGCGGCGAGGAAAATCCTGCCTAGGGATGACGCGAGGCCAGCAGCTGCGCCGCCAGTTCTGCAGCACGCCCAGCAGTGGCAAGCGGCTCCAGCCCTCCCGGTGCATTGTGATAAATGCAGCGCTCGGTCACGATGAAATCCAGCGGAATGTCGTAGGGTTGCGGATAAATGGTTTCCAGTCTGGACAACTCGAAAGCCACCCCGATCTTCAGCGGCTGCGGCGTAATCATTGCGAGCGTATGGTCGAAATAGCCGCCGCCATAACCCAGGCGGTAGCCTCGCGCATCAAAACCCACCGGCGGGATCAGCAGCGCCTGCGGAACAACGACACGCGTGCCTTCCGGAACCGGCAGGTCGAATACCCCTTTCGAAGTGGCCACACCGGGCCACCATTCACGGAACTGCAGCGGTGCACGTTTCTCGATAACCACCGGCAATGCGGCGATGGCCCCACCGTCACGAAACCGGCGGATCGCATAACGCGGATCAAACTCGCCCTGGAACGGCCAGTACAGGCTGACCGTCATCTGCCGCAGCATCGGAAAACCGGAAACCAGAAATCCGGTTATGGCGTCATTCCAGAGTTGATGTTTTTCCCTGGAAACAGCGGCACGCTTCCGCAGCAATTCCGCCCGCACTGTTTTGCGCCACAGTTTGAGGTCTTCCGGAGCACTCATCGAGATTCCAATTTTCCCGGTTCCGATACGCACATTGCAAAACTCTGATCAGCCGTTCAATTTATAACACGCAACGACAAGCCACGCAGTCTTACAACGGCAACAGGTCTTCGTGCTACGATTGAAGCGCAACAATACAGGGGCTGTCATGCGCATAACCACAAACATATTCATGGCTTTATTGTTGGCAACGTCCGTAACAACGGTATGCGCCGCGACACCCGCCGAACAATACGAAAAATTCTGCACGATTTGCCACTTGCCCGGCTCTCATGGCGCGCCGAAGGTGGGAAACCATGACGCGTGGACGCAACGGCTGCGCTCCGGATTGAACTCAATCTATCGCAATGCCATTGAAGGCATTCCCAATACCACGATGCTGGCCAAGGGCGGCCAGGCCGGCCTTCCGGACTCCGAGTTTCGCGCCATTGTCGACTTCATGATTGCCGCAACCGCTCTGCCACCTTCGGTCATTTCCGATGCCAGACGTTATGACCGGCTGGGACTGACCGACCGCGACTTCATCCGCCGCGACGTCAGCCGCGACGGCTACCTTTCACGTCAGGAAGCGGGCACCGATCCCGTGTTACTGAAAGGTTTTTCCCGCTTCGACATCAACCGGGACGGCCGACTCAGCGAGACCGAGTATCGCAACGCGGAAACTGCATTGGAACGGGAGCGAATAGCTGTCAATGCGGATGACGCCAGCTTGAACACGGCAGTCGGCAAAGCCCTCGCTGCGATAAAAGGCCTGAAAACCGAAGATGTGAAAATCGAGATCAGCGCAGGCGCGCTGGTGCTGTCAGGCGTGGTGGCACATCCTGGCCTCGCGATCGAGGCTCATGATGCCGTCAAACGCGTAGCGGGACTGAAAAGCATCCAGAACCGACTGATCACCGGCGACCAGATGGGCTGGGATTAACCGGCTACAGCATTGTCTTTCGCGATCGGCAGTTCAAAATAAAATGTCGAGCCCTGGCCTTCGACGGTTTAGCTTGAATCCGCATGCGTCATTGACCGACTCCTTTATGGGGGCCGCCGGGACCGGTCTGCCAGCTGGCACTGCGGGGCATCTCGCCCCAATGTAATTTGAAATGGAACATCCAGAGCAACAGTGCCCAAAACCGCCATACTGAATTGAGCTGGCGGTAACCGAAGTTTTCCAGAACAACAACCAGCAGCAATACCACAATCTGATGCGGTTTCTGATAGATGTGAAATGAAATTTCCTCGAGCAGCAGGGAATTTATCGACAGCACCAGACCGAGGCCGAAAGCTACCAGCATGAAGGTGACGAAAGCCTCCAGCGATACCAGCCCGGTAAAAAATGCCGTGATCATGAAACAGTAACCTGCCACCTCGACCAGCGGCCCCAGCCATTCAAACAAAACCATGAACGGAAAGGCCAGCCAGCCGGCAGTGCCGCCGCGACGATGAAAAAGCAATCCGATATTCAGCGTCAGGCTTTCAATCAGTCCGCGCTGCCAGCGCATCCGCTGGTTCTTCAATACAAGCAATTTTTGCGGCGCCTCGGTCCAGCAAACCGGATCAGGCACAAAAACAATACGATAGGGAATATTTCCGGTACGGTGTAGGCGATGCAGTCTGACGACGAGTTCCATGTCTTCACCCACGGTATCCGTGCGATAGCCGCCGGCTTTGACCACCACTTCCTTGCGAAAAACCCCGAAGGCCCCGGAAATGATCAGCACAGCATTGAGCGGCGACCACCCCAGACGTCCAAAGAGGAAGGCCCGCATATACTCGACGACCTGGAAAAGCGCCAGCGGATTGCGCGGCAAGCCTTTACTGGTCAGGAATCCGCTGTCGAACGTGCAGCCGTTGGCAATACGAATGCTTCCCCCGGAAGCGATGGTATGCGGATTTTCGAGAAAAGGCTGGACTACCCGGCGCATACTGACCCGCTCCAGTACCGAATCCGCATCCACACTGCAAAACAGCGGGTAACGCGAGGCATTGATGCCGGCGTTCAGCGCATCCGCCTTTCCGCCGTTTTCCTTGTCGATGACGCGCAGCGTCGGATGCATCTTCGAACGGTAAATGGCCCGCACAGGCTTCACCGAAAGCCGCTGCCAGTAAGCCTCCGGGAAAGGCTCGAGACCAAATTCGCGGCGCAATGCCTCCATCGTCCCGTCCCTGGAACCGTCGTTGATGACGATCACTTCAAACTCGGGATAATCCAGCTGCAGAATCGAGCGCACCGAACTCGCAATCGTTACCTGCTCGTTATAGGCCGGCACCAGCACCGACACCGGAAGCTCAAAACCGGAAAGGCGGCTAGGAATATCATCCAGACTGTGCGCCTCGACATAACGCTTGAGACTGCCCAGCGACAGCAGATTCAGCATCAGATAACCGGTGTTGATACCGATGAAATACAGCATGAAAAACCACTGCGCGCCTTCCACCCAGTCATTGACGGTCATGACGAGCGAGCCTCAGCAATGGCCTGACCGAGAATGTCAGCAGCAAAGCGGTCTTCCAGCGTACCGCTTATTTTTTCCAGATCCTCGATACGGGTACCCGGCAGTGCCAGCAGCGCGCGCGCCGCACGATAACGGACCCACCATTGAGGATCGCTTAGCATTCCGGTCAGTAGCCGACGGTCGGAGACATCGCCGATCCGCCCCAGAACCCGGATCGCGCTGACACGGACAAACCAGGCCTCATGTGCAGCGTATGCACGGACAATATCCAGATCGCGCGGGTCCTGCACCAGACGCAACGCCGCAGCAATCAGTTCAGGACTCTTTACCTGACGCACAATCTTTCCGGCCACCGGCAACACACGCTCGGTATGCACTACTTCCATCATGCGCAGCAGACGTGCCACCTGCGCTTCCGCACCTTTGCTGCTCGCCGTTGCTTCCACAGCTGAAATCAGCGGTTGCGTGGCCACTTCCGGGCCCACCTCTTTGAGCATGGTCACGACACGCGACATCGGCCAGTCATCCCGGGCCGCCATCACCGTCACCAGCCAGGCCAGTATTGAAGAAGCATCAATGTCGAGTAATGCGCGGGCCGCCAGCAGGGACAGCACCGGCGACGGGTCGGAGACCAGCGCGCGCAACTCATGCCATTGCGTGCGGTCACCGAGGTGGCCGAGGGTCATCACCGCAATCATCCGTTCCCGGAGGTTGCCCGTGTACATCAGCTCCCTGGCAATCTCCTCGAGATGCATTGCGCGGGCAAGCGCCTTGAGATTGGCACGAGAAGCGCCGACCAACGATTCATGATGGAAATTCCAGACCCTGAGAAAGTGGTACCGCATGTTCCGCGATACCTGCGGCAGTTGTGCCGGAACAGCAAAAACACACTCGGCCAGCAACGGCTGCCACTGCGCTTCATAGAAGCGTTGACGGCGCTGACGGATCAGCACGCGGACACGCAACAGGAACACCAAAATCAGCAACAGCAAGGAAAAGATGATGGCGCCGATACCAAACATAAAAACCATTTGCAGCATCGGATCCTGCGGCATCCATAAAGCCATCGCATCAGGCTCCAATACCACAGATAGGCTTTGATCCAGGGGCAACGGTGCTCAGAAACTGCGTCGAAGGCCGAGCTGTAGTCCCTGCCGGCGATAGAGCGTACCCTGTTCGTGCTGGATCAGGTCATAGGTTATTGCCAAGGACGGCGTAAACCAGTGCTGGCCGCTGACCGACCAGCTCTGCACATCGGTGGAAATCACACCGCGCGGCAGTCCAACGTTCTCGACCTCGCGTCCGTTGGCGTAAGACATGCCGATCGTGCTGCGGTCGTCATAGTAGTAACTGAGCTGCATACGGTGGCTGGCCGCCGAAGATGCGCCTTCCGGTCGCCCTGAATACAGAGTATAGGCGCCGCGGAAATTGCCCCAGTAGCGCTCGGCAAGCAGTGAAGCCACATTGCTTGCCGTTGCAGTGTATTCGTTGTGACGCAGCCCCAGACCCAGCCCCCATCCGCCCCGGAAGTTTTTCTGCAGAAAACCGTAGACCGACCTTTGCGGCAGCACTTCATGCGTCGGGCTGTAACTGCCCTCGATGATGCCGCCCCAGCTCTGGCCCAGCGGAAAATACAGACCGGCATGCGCCTCACTGTCTTTCAGCCCGAAACGCTCGGTTTCACGCAATCCGCCATAAACCGTCTGCCGCTCACCCAGCTTGCGGCTGCCCAGCAGATAGGTATTGGTCCAGTCCGACAGATTATTGGACAGAGATTCGCGACCGTAACCTAACTCCAGCGCATTCAGCGGCAACTTGAGGCCTGTGCTCTCCGGCCGCGGCGACGGCACATCCCTGGACGACGGTTGCGCCCCCGCTTGCAGGGAAACCAGCACGGCAGCACAAAGGAATCCCGCTTTGGCAGTCACACTGATAATTTGGATTCCTTCACCAGACGCCTGACGCGTGAAAGCAGCTCATCCGGCTTGAACGGTTTGACCATATAATCGGCCGCTCCGGAATCCAGGGCGCGCACGATGTCTTTTTCCTGTGACTTCGCCGTCAGCATCAGCACCGGTACGGTTTCCCAGCCCTGCTTGGCCCGGATCGCCGCCAGCAGCTGGTAACCGTCGACAAAAGGCAGCATGACGTCCAGCAGCGCCAGCGCCGGCGGCGTGCCGTTGATGATCAGATCCTGTGCAACGCGGCCATCGCTGGCCACCTCAACCTTGAAATCTTCGCGCTCAAGGATGAATCGCAGCAGATAAGCAATCTGGTCATCGTCTTCGACAACCAGCACCGTTCTTGGTGTTTCGCCCGTCACGGAATTCCCATTTTTTTCAATAATTACAAACTATTAACTGCAGCTTTTTATTTACAAATATGATACCACTTCACATTCCGGCCAACCATGTTTGGCCGCAGAGCACGAGCTGAACCTCGGCATTTTACAGGCTCGGAAACAATGCAACGCCCATTGCTACGGATCATCCTCGGCTTCACTGCCGCCGCAATGCTGGCGGCAGCCGTGTTTTTTATTGCCCGCAAGCCGGACAACGCGGTTTTCCCGGGAATCAGTGGCCCGGAAGCTTCCACTACCGTGTCCCGGAACGTGCCGGTAGAGTGGAAACAATATGACCATGCCGCCCCCGGCGCCATGGCCATACTGCTGACCAATCCTGACTCTAGCTGGCTGGGCCTCGCACATGGCCTGAAAACCATCGGCGTGCCCTTCCGTATCACCACCGATGTCAAGACAGCGCTTCAGCACAAAGTAGTCATGGTTTATCCCACGATTTCCGGCAAAGTCCTGAATCGGGAGAGTCTGCAGGCACTGGCTGCATTCCCCCGTGAAGGCGGCACACTGATCGGCTTTGATGTCGCCGGTGGCGGATTGGAGCCGGTATTCGGTTTTTCGGAAACCGGCAGCGACCGCAGTCGCATGGCCCTGCACATCGACACGAATCAGGCCGTCACTGCCGAATTCACCGACCCGCGGGAGCGGATCATCCCGTTGAACGGCTCGAAACGGTCCGGCGACGATATGGGTGTAGTCAGTTACAGCCAGCCACGCTTCCCGCCGCTGGCAACCTACGACAACGGGGCGGCAGCAATCCTGCACCGGGCCGTTGGCAAGGGACACGCTTACGCCATCGGCCTCGACATCGGCTTTTTCCTGCTCAAGGGCTACAACAACCGCCAGCAGGGAATCGCACGCAGCTACGTCAATGACTTTGAACCCGCACTAGACGTATTGCTTCGTCTGCTGCGCAACATCTATCGCCAGGGCGAACCCGATGCAGTGACCCTCGGCACCGTGCCGCAGGCCAAGTCGCTCTCTGTGATATTGACCCACGACATTGATTACACGGAATCAGTACGCAACGCGCTGGTATACGCCCAGCACGAAAAACAGTCTGGAATTTCGGCGACCCATTTCATCCAGACAAAATACATCCGCGACTGGAACGACGATGTGTTCTTCAAGCCGGAACTGGTTGACACCATCGACCGCATCGCCGCACTGGGCATGGAAATCGCCAGCCATTCGGTATCCCATTCCCGCGTATTCAGCAAATTCGAACTGGGAAGCGGCCGCGAACAATACCCGCAGTACCAGCCTTTCGTGCGCGACGCCGAACATACCGAAAACGGCACTGTGCTCGGCGAACTCCGTGTCAGCCGCTTCCTGCTCGGTCACCTGACCAAGGGCGGTGATCCGGTCAGCTTCAGACCTGGCCACCTGCAAAATCCGTTCTCGCTGCCACAGGCGCTGGAAGCCAGCGGCTTCCGCTACAGTTCCTCGGTGACTGCCAACACGGCACTCACCCATCTTCCCTTCCGTCTGGCCTATGGCCGGGAAACCAAGGCGCAGACGGCGATTTATGAATTTCCGATCACCATTGAAGATGAACACAAACCGAAACTCGGTGACCGGCTGCCGCAGGCGCTGGCTGTCGCCGATCGTGTCAGTCGCTACGGCGGTTTGTACGTCGTGCTGATCCACCCCAATGTACTCGACCACAAGCTTGACTTTCAGAAACGCCTGGTTGCAGCACTGAAAAACCGTGCCTGGTTCGGATCGCTGCGCGATTTCGGAGCCTGGTGGACTGCGCGTGACCAGATCACCTGGCAGGTGCAATACGAAGGCCGGCGACGCACGCTGCTGCTAGAATCGCCGCAGCCGATCAGCGACCTCGTCCTGCAACTGCCGAAACACTATCGGCTGGTCAAAACAACACCCGAAACCGTAACAACTCCTTCTGCAGGATCGTCCCTGCTGATTTCAAAAATAACCGGCCCCCTGAAACTCGAATTCGAAACAGCAGGGGCAGCGCCATGATGCAAACCTGCCACCTGCCCTGGCTGTTGCTGATGATCAGCACCGCATCGCCTGCAGCATGGCTCGGCACCTGCCCGGGCGCGCTACAACAGCCAGGCATCAAGGTGCTTGATACACTGCTCCAAGCAGGCGGCAGCCGCATCACTGTCGTCGCTGCGGAGAATCGCATACCCGACTGCAACATGACAGAAATCCCGGTGCCTGCTGACCGGCTGCGCTGGGTGCGCATGCTCAATCGCAAGGAAGCAGATGCACTTTCGCGCGGCATCATTATTAAAAATTCCCGTGGTGAAACCCGGAACGGCCTTCCACAGGAAATCATCCCGCTTCAGGACAGCTCTCCTGCTCCTGCTCCTGCTCCGGCATCGGTCCCGATCGGCGCAGAATTGCTGCCGCAACTCAAAGGCACTGTCTTCGGCCGCGAAAACCGCGCCGTACTTCGACAGGACGGCGCCAGCCTGCGGCTCGAATGCGCGGCCGGTCAGGCAGCAGCCGGCGCGCTCGTTGCAAGCCCGACCGACTTACGATTGCCCGCGGGCGCCACGGTCGCACTAAAACTCGACACCTCGGCGGAAGGCGTCTTCCGCATCGGCGCAGCCGATGCTGCAAGGGAAAAAATCGGTGAATCGCTCACCCTCGGCAGCATCCAACCCGGAGAACGCAGCAGCGGCTTTGCCCTACCCACCGGGCTGGACAAGGCGACCTGGCGCCTCTGGGTGATCGAGTGTCCGGAATCCGCAGCGCAGCTCTCGATCCGTTCAGCGCGCCTTGAAGCGCAGCCGGCCGGAGAAACCCCGCCTCGCTCACTTTGGGTGTGGGAACCTTCCGTCTGGCAACTAAACACCGCCTCCACAATGACACTATTGGCCGCCTATGGCGCCGACACCATATTCGTTACGGTGCCGCTGGATTCCGCAAAGGAAAACGTCACCGATGCGGCGTCGCTGCAACGTTTCATTGCTGCCGCTGCAGCACGCGGCGTCAAGGTCTGGGCGGTGATCGGCGACCCTCTTGCCGTATTACCGACCGAACGCGATCAGTTCGCCAAAATGGCCCGTGCTTATACGACCTATAACCGGGATTCGCCGGTTGAGGCGCGCCTGTCCGGACTGCAGCTCGACATCGAACCCTATCTCAACAGCGGCTATCAGCTCGACACCGAAGAATGGCTCGCCGCTTATCTCGACACACTGGCGCGGGTACGCACTCAGGCGATGATGCCGCTTGATGTGGCCGTGCCATCCTGGTGGGGACAACAGCGCTACCGCAACAGCCTGTTCCTCGATCACCTCGGCTCGCAAATTGATGTGGTGTCCGTGATGAATTACCGAACCGACCGCCAGCAGCTGATCGATCTTGCCGAACCCTTCCTCGAATGGGGGGTGCGCGCCAAAAAAACAATTCGCATCGGACTCGAAGCCGGCCCCATCCCCGATGAATCTCTGCATGTATTCCGTGCCGGCAGCAATGGTGACTTGTGGCTATTGCCGCTGGGCGACAACAATCTGCTGGTGTCGCTCGATGCGGCACAGGCATATTCCGCAGCACGCGTATTTACCTATTCGCACAGCATCACGCGCCAGGGAACGAATACCACCTTTCACCGCAATATCGGCGCGATGCAGAAACTGCTGCCGCAACTGGAAACGGTGTGGCGTGCATGGCCGTCATTTGGCGGCATTGCGCTGCACGGACTCGACGCCGACTAACCCGCGAGCTGCACCCGCGGATGCCC
>Ga0222712_10007351_pt1 | contig 10682 bp, 10 predicted proteins | sample C33_657DmetaG_FD_165043 | JGI IMG/M metagenome (GOLD analysis project Ga0222712, IMG submission 165043) | Estuarine water microbial communities from San Francisco Bay, California, United States - C33_657D | ecosystem: Environmental > Aquatic > Marine > Unclassified | place: USA: California... | reverse complement strand
GGGGCCGATCCAGCCTGTGCCCTACAGCAAGGAATATGTGCCCTTCAACTGGCGCAAGTACTGGGCCTTTGGCGGCGGCACGCTGGCCGACATGGGTTGCCACTTCATCGACCTGGCGTTCTGGGCCCTGAACCTGGACCTGCCCACCCGCGTCTCGGCCGAGGGAACGCCGGTGAGCCCCTACACGGCCGCCACCGAGCTTACCGCCCACTGGGATTTCGCGGCCCGTGGCGACCGGCCCGCCGTGAAGGTGCACTGGTACGACGGTGGCCGCAAGCCGGCGGTGGAAGGCATGCTGAAGTGGGACAACGGCGTGCTGTTCGTGGGAGAGAAGGGCATGCTGCAGGCCGATTACGGCCGGTACAGCTTCCTGCCCAAGGAGAAATTCGAGGGGGTGAAGCTGCCCGAGCCCACCATCGCCAAGTCGATCGGCCACTGGAAGGAATGGCTGATGGCCATTCGAGGCGAAGGGAAGCCGTTGTGCTCGTTCGACTACAGCGCCCGGCTGACCGAGATGGTGCTTTTGGGCACCGTGGCTTACCGGGCCGGGAAGGCCTTTGATTGGGACGCGAAGAACTTCCAGGCCAGCGACCCCGCGGCGCAGGCTTACCTGACCAAGACCTACCGCGAAGGCTGGTCGGAGAAGCTGAGCGGCTACAAGCAATACCTGAAGGGCTGATCCGAACCTATCCGAAGGAGCAAAACCATGAGCAGACTTTCCCGGCGCGGATTTTTGGCTGGTGCCACGGCGGCGATCGCCTCGGCCCCGGCGCTGGCCAACCTGGCCAGCCGCGCGGCGGCCCCCGGCTTTTTGCTGGGCTGCCAGACCTACACATTCCGCGAATTCGACCTGGAGGGGGCGCTGAAGCGGATGAAGGAGCTGGGCATCCAGCACGCCGAGTTTTACCAGAAGCACCTGCCGCTGGGGGCCACTGGTCGGCAGCTTGAGGCCTTCCAGAAGCTGTGCGCGGACTATGGCGTGTCGCCCCGGGCCTGGGGTGTGCAGCGGTTTTCCAAGGACCATGACGGCAACCGCAAGGTGTTTGACTTCGCCAAGGGTGCCGGGCTGAAGGTTCTGACGGCCGATCCGGATCCGGACAGCTTCGACAGCCTGGACAAGTGCTGCGAGGAGTATGGCATCGCGGTGGCGATTCATCCGCACGGGCCTGTGGGTGGCGGCAAACTGCACCGCTGGTATGACGCGGACACGATTCTGGCGGCGGTGAAGGACCACCACCGGCTGATCGGCTCGTGCATGGACACGGGGCATCTGATCCGTTCGGCCCAGGTGGGCAAGAAGCTGGATCCGGCCGAGCAGATCCGCAAGATGGGCAAGCGGAATTTCGCGGTGCACCTGAAGGACCATGACAACGCCAAGAAGGAGGACGTGGTCTATGGCAAGGGTGTGCTTGATGTCGCCGGGGTTCTGAAAGCCCTGAAGGAAGTGGGCTTCACCGAGATGGTGAGCATTGAGTACGAGGCGAAGCCGCAGGACCCGACCGGCGATGTGCGGGAATGCGTGGCGATTTACAACCAGGCGGTCAAGGAACTGGGCTAGGAAGCCGATTTGACAGTATCCGGCCCCCGGTGCTAGATTAAGCTTGCTTGATTGGCAATTGGGGCAAACTATTCCGGGATGGTGTAACGGTAGCACGACTGGCTCTGAACCAGTTAGTCTAGGTTCGAATCCTAGTCCCGGAACTGCCGCTCTTATGCGCCAGCACCTCTGCATGGGAAAGATCAACGGGGCGTAGCTCAGCCTGGCTAGAGCGCTTGGTTTGGGACCAAGAAGTCGCAGGTTCGAATCCTGTCGCCCCGAGTTTTCAGAAGAAAGCCGCAAGTTCTTGTGAAACAAGGGCTTGCGGCTTTTCTGTTTGACTTCTCGTTTCGCCCTCAAATAATGCCACCAGATAGGTATGTAGTACATGTACTACATTTGCTCCTCTGGAGGCCCCATGGAACTACCCAGCGAGAAGCGCGGACCCGCCAGAAAGCCGCCTGCTTACCGCCATTTCAAGCCCCGCAATCAAGGGGTGGTTAGGATTGCTGGCAAAGACTATTACCTTGGCGAATACCAATCGCAGCAAAGCTGGCGAAGATATAACCAGCTTCTTGCCGAGCTTTTCTTTGCCGAACCAGCCGCCAATTCCCTCGCACAAAACACGGCTCCCGCCCAAGTGGCAGTTAAGGCCCCTGAGCCGCTAGTCGCCCCGCTGCGGATTGGGGAGTTGACCATGCGCTTTCAGGTGCATGCAAATGCCTATTACGTGAAGGACGGTAAACCCACCTCCGAGGCGGAAACCATCAAGCGCAGCCTGGTCTTCCTCAACCGAATGTTTTGCGAAGAGCCAGCCAACTCATTCACCTCGAAGAAGCTGGAACTGGTTCGGGAGTCGGTTGCCGGCGACCCAGTGACCAAAACCCGCAAAAAGAAGGGGAAGGGGGCCAAGGGACAAACCGAGACGGTTGTTCTGCATGCCACCAAGTCCCGATCCACTGCCAACCGCTACACGGCTCGAATCAAACAGATGTTCAAATGGGCCGTGCATGAAGAGTTGGTTGACCCAGGTGTGTATGAGCGTCTCCGGGCGTTGCCTCCCCTGAAGAAGGGGCGGACCAAGGCCAGGGAGACGAAGAAGGTCAGGCCGGTTTTCGAGGAACACATCCAGGCGGTCTTGGAAAAGCTACCTCCTGTCGTGGCGGACATGGTGCGGGTTCAGCGCCTTGTCGGGTGCAGACCCCAGGATCTGGTCAACATGTGCCCTGCCGACATCACCAAGGGCGAGCCAGGCGAGCCGTGGCTCTACGCTCCTGAAAGCCACAAGACGGCCCACCATGACCAGGAGTTGGTGCTGCCCATCGGCCCCAAGGCCCAAGCCATCCTGGAGAAATACTGGCCAGCCAAGCCGAAGGATGTCTTTTTCAGCCCCAAGGCCACCGTCCAGATGCGCAACGACGCGAGGCGTGGTAAGGGAAAGCATGCCGTTTTGGTGGCGAAGAGGCCCAGAAAGAAGCCGACTAGGCCGCCCAGTGACAGGTACAGCTCGATCACTTACCGCCGGGCTGTAAATAGGGCGTGCGAGTTGGCTGGGATACCGATCTGGTCACCCAACCGGCTCCGGCACTCCAGGCTGACGGAAGTTCGGGCCAAGCACGGTGCGGAGGCGGCGAGAACCCTGGTGGGGCACAAGAACCTGAGCACCACAGAAATCTACGCGGAGCAGGACCTGAGGAAGGCCATCGAGGTGGCCAAGGAAAGCGGGTGAGATGTGGCCGTCCCTTTTGATCCATTCAGCCTGGAGATCCTGCCACCCATTCGCCCTGACACTCCAAAGGCAAACCTCTTTGTTGCAGGGATGCTGCTGAACCGGATTTCCTACCATTTCGTGGAGACGGCAGGTTTCGCCAGAACAAAGTTTATGGATCCAGCCCTTAATTTCCCGGAAAAAATTGACAAGAAGTTGGAAGATATTTCCAGGAAAATAGAGGCTTTGCGCCAAATTGACCCAAAAATCCAAAACGGGTTGATAAAACTCCAAACTGCCTTTTTAAAGCTTAAGGAAAAATGCCTGTGGCTCAGAAAAGAGCGAAAAAAATACGACAAGTTGCTTTCCACAAGGGAGTTGCCCAAGTGTTCCGAATACCAATTGCAGGGGGGAAAGGGTTATCGCCTTTTTGTTGCGGGGGCAGAAATATCGAATTTGTGCGGTATTTTAGTGGCAAATATGGATCAGGGGCCTTTCCGGGCAGGATACATTGTGGATCGGTTCACCCATGGCACAGGGAATTGGAACCGCGAAGAAGAGTCAGGGGATTGGGTTAATGAGGATTATTGTTATTCGCATTTTCCAACCATTCCGTCAGGGCGTGGTCGATCTTTTGAAATCGCTTGGCGGCAATTGGATGGAGAACAGCCATGTTTATGGGATGACCATGTTGGAGATGAGGACAAGGTTTTCCTGAAGTGGTTCAGGTTTGATGGGATTTCGCACTGCGCCCCATTCTTAGGAAATCTCGACCGAGAGGTTCTTTCTCCTACGGAATGGGCAAACGCCGTAACCGGAATGTGGGACGCTTTGGTGCGGTGGGATAAGCCGTCCGCCGGATTCGAGAGGCTTTCGGTTTCTAATGGCGATGTAAGCCTGGACGGCGTGGTGGTGGTTTCCCTCCCACCGGGTGGGCAACTGTATCAGGCATTGAAATACATGGTCGACCGGTTAAAAGATGACCCATGGGCAACATTTAGCAATGAAGAAATAAAGGCAGTAGTTGATTCCGACGATGATTCATTTTCCATTTCCAAGCTGATCGCGCCATCCAAGGCTGGAAAGAACCACCGGAAGTTGGCAGAAATCATCCGCCCAAAGGTAGTTGTCGGGGATGATGGTAGGGATACTGTGACTTTGGAAAAACCGCTTGAATTAAAGGCTTTTTGGCAATCTGCTGATCCGGAAATTGATCGCGTTCTCCGCCCCTCCCAGCGTAAATCCAGCTAAGATTCCGCCCACCTCTCCGGCTATTCCAGCAATCCGATTTCTCATCTCATTTCGGTACCCACGCGGGGTTGTCCCGACGGGGGTGGTTTGAAGGTGAGATATGGTTGGACGATTTGACGGGGCCCTGGGGCTTGAAGCCCTTTGCGGGGACCCAAGGTTTGCAGGTGCCGGGCTCAAGCCCAAAAAGTTGACTCGATGGATCATGCGGGGCCTGCGCGGCATCCGCTTGAAGGCCCTCGCTGTAGGCCGGGACTTTTACGTCCGGCCTGATGACTTGGTCGCGTTCTGCGAACTGGTGGCCCAGGCCAAGGTTGCCAAGCAGCCAGTAGCTCCGTCCGGAAAGCAGGATGGGGACAACCTCCGGTCAGCCCTCCGTGAAAAGGGGTTGATCTGATGTTTACCCAATTTGACAATGGCGACGATCTACACGTTGGGGATGGGGCTCAACCGGATACCGGCACCGAGCGGCCTGAAGTGGCACCCAATCCAGTCTCTCCCCTTACGGAGCAGGAATGGCTATCCAGTTCGTGGAAAAACCCTTTATTGCTTCGCCGCCTGGGGGCAAAGGCTGCGTACACTTTTTCCAGAAAAATGCTTCAGAAACGGAGGGACGCAGTCCAGGAAAGCCTGGAAAAGATGCAAGACCTTGCGATCGATAATAAGTCGAAATCGCCAGCAGCCAAATTTGATCCCATCAAACAAACACGGCATGTATTCGGCAGGGTGATGCGAAGTTGGAAAACGGAAGAACGGGGCGGCAAGGCTCGAATCCTGTCAGTGTCTGTCCCACATAATTCCGGTGTTCCGCACCAAGCGGCAAAGCCATCAATCCAGGAGCGTCAGGCACAGGCGGTTTTCGAAAAGGCCTTTTTAAAGTTGAGTGACAACCATCAGAAAGTTGTAACGGAATGGAACAAGCCAGGGGTCAAGCGAACCGTTCAAGAAATAGCCGACATTTGCGGTTGCACAAGAGGTACGGTCTCTAATGCGTTGAATAAGTTCGAGCATCTGGTGCGTGAAGCCATAGACGACGATCCCTCTGTTTGAACAAAACCTGCCCCTTTTGGTCATAGGAACTATGGGTGGTAATCGTGCCACCTGGTTCCCGTACCAAAAGTTGGAGAGTTCACGATGAGGCCCTTTGTTTACCGTTTCAAATATTCGGGAAAGACGGATACCGAGTCGATCTCGGACCTTTTCTTCCTCGCATGCGTTGCCGCGCGTTCCCTGCTCGGTGTTGACCAGGCGGAGCTCGAGGCTTTGGTTTCGCGGGGAAAGCGCCGGGTTCCGGTGGCCATCAACGCCGCCGGGAGAATCGGCGGGGTACTGGCCAAGGTGTTTCTCGGGTTTGCCCACGAGGTGCTGCAGCCCAATGAGTTTGAGGTGGTTCGCCAGGCTACTTCCAAGGGGAGAGGCAAATGAGCTATCTCGAATCGCTGGTCATGGAGCAGGCTCCTGTGCTGCCACCGAAGGTGATGATTTACGGTCCCCCAGGGATCGGCAAATCCACCTTCGGCGCGGCAGGCCCGAAGCCCATCTTCCTTCAAACGGAACAAGGGTTGGCGGGAATCAGGGTGCCGTGTTTTCCGTTGGCCAAGTCCTTTGATGAAGTAATGGATTATCTCCATTGCCTGCTCGATGAGGGTCACCATTACCAGTCCCTGGTGTTGGACAGCGCCTCAGGTGTCGAAGCCTTGATCAAGCAGAAAATACTGCTGGAGACAGGCGCCAAAAACCTGAATGTCGTTGGCCCATTCGGTCTGGGCTATGTCATGCTCGCGGAAAAATGGGAACAGGTTGTTTCCCTGCTGGATGCCATACGGATCCAGAGGGGGATGCTGATCCTGATCATCGCGCACGCGGAAATGGCCGTTGCCGAGGATGCCGAGTATGGCAGTTTCGATCGGTGGGCACCGAGGGTTTACAAGAAGGCCCTTGCAAATTTGGTGGAGTGGGCCGATCTGGTCGGGTACGCCCACCGTCGGATGGTCCTCAGGTCCACCGACAACGGCAAGACCACCATTGCCGCCGGCATCGGTCCCGACGGCGGCGACCGGATCCTGAATGTCTGCGGCTCGCCCGCGATTCTCGCCAAAAACCGCTACGGTTTGACCGGCGAGCTCCCACTGGCCTGGGAGCCCCTGTACCAGGCTTTTTCACAGTGTGTTTCTCAATAAGGAAAGGACGGGTTTGATCATGATTTTTGACTTCAATGCTTCTGACTTCACCCCGAGCATGGGCGGTTTCGAGCCGATTCCAGCCGGGGACTACTTGGTGTTTCTGGCGCGGGCAAATGAGCGCACCAACAAGAGCGGTTCTGGCAGCCACACCGAGCTGTACTTTGATGTCCTTGAGGGGCCATCCAAGGGCAGGCAGGTGGTGGACCGCCTCAACCTCGGTAGTTTTGACCCCAACACCAAGGGCAGGGCTCAGGCGCGGCTTTCAGCCCTTTGCCATGCGATTGGCAAGCTGCGGATTCGGAGCATCATGGATTTGGCCAACATCCCGTTGGTCATTACCGTTGCTGTCAGGGAGATCAAGGACCTGAACCCTGATCCGACCAGGGCCCGATCGCCAAGGTTGGTCAATGAGGTGACCAATTACAAAAAGGTGGAAAACCCTCAGGGTGGCAATCCGCCACAGAAGCCCGCTCCAGGGAGCCCTAACCCTAATCCGTGGGGGCCATGACCCAACAGGCGGCTTTCCCCCTCCCGGTGTTTCGGCACCGGGAGGATTTCCTTCCTCCATTTGCTTTTCAATACCCAGCCAAATCACATTCACCCAACACGCCTACAACACCACAACAAAAGCAGCAACAAGCACGATTCCAAACCAACAGCACCCAACCCGCCCCCAATCTCAAAACCAACCCAACTCAACCCATCCCGCCGCCAGGGGCCTTCATGCTGCATTCGCGGCTTGCCCCTGAACCGGCACGATTCACGGTCAGGAGCTTTCTGTCATGTCAGAGAATGTGAACTCAGTTTTGAATGCCGCGTTGGCCTACGCTCAGAATGGCTATAGGGTTTTTCCAGTCCGCCCAGGGGACAAAAGACCGGCCACAGCCAACGGCTTCCACGATGCCACCACCGATCCGGACCAGATTCGGTCCTGGTGGACCGAGATGCCCGATGCCAACATCGGCATTCCAACAGGTGGGATGCTAGTGGTGGATGTTGACCCCGAAGGCCTCAACTGGCTGGATGATGATGCTGAAAAGCGTACATCCCTGACCGAGGCTTCCTGGGCACGCACCCCACGGGGCGGTCATCACTTCTGGTTCCGCCAGCCCGAGGGTATGGAACTACGCAACTCGGTGTCACGCTTGGCCCAAGGTGTCGATACGCGTGCAACAGGTGGCTACGTGGTGGTGGCACCGAGCCAAATAGGTAATTGCAGCTACCGCTGGGTGGAAGGGCACGAACTTCCCCCCATCGACCAGTTGCCGGAGCCTCCACTGTGGCTTCTGGATGCCCTTGAAACCCAGGATCGATGCGAGACTGGGCGGGAACTGGTCGAATTAGACCAGGGCCAGATACCTAAAGGGCGGCGCAATCACACGCTATTCAGTCGTGCCTGCGCCATGAGGCGAACGGGTTGGAACGAGACTGAAATCGAGGCTGCCCTTCAGGAGGCCAACCGCCAGCGGTGCAATCCGCCCCTGCCGGAATGGGAGGTTCGGCAAATCGCCCAGAGCGTATGCCGTTACGAGCCCAACCAGATCGCCGTGGCTGTCGCCGAAGGCCGGTTCGTCGAATTCACCAGCCCCGAGGAAGAGGAGCAGGACCAGGTCGAGGCGAACCCAGACCCAGGCCCCGTGCCTTTGGAACTGCTCAGCGTCCCTGGCTTCGTCAATGACGTGGTGGAGTTCACTAAGGAGACTGCACCCTACCCGAACCATGAACTGGCCTTCGTGGGCGCTCTTTGTCTTCAGGGGCTTCTGGCCGGGCGGAAAGTGCGGGACCAGGCCAACAACCGCACCAGCGTCTTCGCATTGGCCCTGGCCAACAGCGGCACAGGCAAAGATGCCCCTCGCCAGGTGAACTCCCAGATATTGCAGGCCATTGGGCTTGGGAACTATCTGGGTGACTCCTTCGCCTCAGGGGAGGGCATCGAGGATCGGTTGTACCTGTGCCCCAACGCCCTGTTCCAGACCGATGAGCTGGACACCCTGCTCAACCGGATGAACTCGGCCAGGGACCCACGGTACGAGAGCATGCTGGCAACCCTGCTGAGGTTGTACACCAGCGCTGGTGCTGATTTCCCAATGCGTGTGCGTGCCAACCAGGAGCCAACCTCCATCCATTGCCCCAACCTGGTCCTGTTCGGCACGGCGATCCCCCGGCATTTTTACAATGCTTTGAATGATCGGCTGCTGACCAACGGGTTCTTCGCCAGGCTCCTCATCCTGGAAACAGGCCGAAGAGGCCAGGGCCAGGAGGTCGAGTCCAGGCCGGTACCCGAGGCAATCCTGGAAACGGCCAGGTACTGGGCTGAACTGCTTGGCCAAACCCAGGACGAGGACGGCAACGATCTGCCCTTGGTGCCGATCTTGGTCCCTCACTCCCCAGGAGCGCTGGAACTGGTGACCAACTATCGGATCATGGCCGACGAGGAGTACACCCAGTCCGAAAATGCCGGTGACGAGGCTGGCATGGCGCTCTGGGCCCGAGCAAACGAAAAGGCCAGGCGCTTGGCCCTCATCTACGCTTGTTCGGAGAACCCTCGGCACCCCAGGATCACCGAAGAGGCCGTGAACTGGGCCAACAGTTTTGTCACCCACCTCACTCGACGGATGCTGTTCCAGACCCGTTACCACGCGCAGGAGGGCAAGTTCGCCGAGCAGTGCCAGGCCCTGGTTGCCACGTTAAGAAAATGGCGCCAAAACAAGGGCGATGCCTGGATGCCCTTTTGGCAGATTAGCCGTAAGCATGCCTGGCCAGATCGCGAACACGACCAGGTCAGGACCTCACTCATGGACCAGCGTCTGATTGATTACCGTGAGAATCAGACAGTTGGTAGGCCTGCTCGCCAGTACCGGCTCCGAGAAGGGGTCTGACCGGAACCAAAACCGAGCCAAGGGACCGTGGGCCAACCCCCACGGTCCTTTGTCATTGGGTCAGTGTCCGGAAACTAATTGACCTTTTGTACTTTTTGCGGGGGGTGTCTCGAGGATGCCCAGGTGGCCAAGCCGGACTTTTTAACCTTTTGTACTTTTTGCGGGGGGTGTCTCGAAACCGTAGGCCAGAGGGGTTTAGCCAACTAATTGACCTTTTGTACTTTTTGCGGGGGGTGTCTCGGGGCCAGGAGGAAGAGGAGGGACTTATATTCTTATTAAATCAAAATTATTAAAATAAATTAATATATAATATAAATAATTATATAATAAAGACTTATGTCTACTCTCCTTGGCCTGGCCCCACTTTGGCCCTCCTGCGCAGCTTTGAGACACCCCCTGCAAAAAGCACAATTAGTCAAAAAGTTCAGCTGCTTCCAATGGCCTCGGTTTCCATTGGTAAATGGCTTGGCTCCAACTTGGCCAATGCATGCGGCTTCGAGTCCCCCCTTGCAAAAAGGGCAAAAAGACAAAAAGTCTGAAAGCGATTGGCTCTTGGGCTGATAGGTTTCCTTTGCTGGAACAGCGTTTGTATATCTGAATACTAATTGCAATTGATATATATCAGCATGGCTCAATGCTTAATCATGATTCCAAATAAATCCTGTGAACATTTTCAAACCAATTGGTCATTAGGAAGGTAGGGGCTTCAGTTGATGCTGGTCCTCAACTGATTTGGCTCTTCTTTTAATTTCCTTTGCTATCCAATCATATGGAGCTGGTTATGGATTGTTTCTGTTGCAGAGAGAATGTCGCCACAGGTCGCCATGTGAAACTGCGTGGAGATGTGCGGAAGGGGGAATCTCTGGCCCATCTGGATGAAGCTGGCTACATCGCCTACCAGGAGGATACGACCTATCGGTCCTCCTTTGTATGCGAAGGATGCTACGGCGTTCTGGACTCGTCGGACGGCACTGGCACCATCCTTGGCAACACCTACGGGATTGCTGGTGCATCCCGTGGCAACAAGGCCCCTGTCTACACGGCGGAGAAGTATGAGGCTTATCGCCTACGCCAGGCTAGGAAGCATGGTTTGGTGGATGGATAGGTGATGGCCGAGGGGTTGGTTG
>Ga0222712_10007350_pt1 | contig 10682 bp, 16 predicted proteins | sample C33_657DmetaG_FD_165043 | JGI IMG/M metagenome (GOLD analysis project Ga0222712, IMG submission 165043) | Estuarine water microbial communities from San Francisco Bay, California, United States - C33_657D | ecosystem: Environmental > Aquatic > Marine > Unclassified | place: USA: California... | reverse complement strand
AATTTCAAAAGATCTTACGGATATCCTAGATCCATTTACTGAATGGTTCTTTGCACAGAATGATCAGCATCTGGTACTTGGACCAGATGATATGCAAAAGCAGCGTGCAGGTGGTCTAACCTATGAGACTGCTACAGACGAGCAGTATATGAATCATATTCTTGGAAAAGGAGAACGACATGTTGGTTTCCCAGAAGTTGCATGGTGCACCGATATGTCACAAGCACACGGACAACCGTGGTTTCCTCTAGAATATGGTAAAAGGCAGCAGGAAACTAACTATGAATTGATCAATTATCTTGGTGCTAGAAACAACGCTGTGTTTACATATTATCCAGAAGGTGGATTTATGGGATGGCATACAAATTGGAATGCTTCTGGTTACAATATTCTCATCACATATAACTCAGAGGAAAATGGTGGTTTCTTTAGATACCTCGATCCAGTAACCAAAGAAGTTGTGACAATGGTCGATCCAAAAGGGTGGTCATGTAAAGTTGGATATTTTGGTGACCGTAGCGATCCAAACAAAATCATCTATCATAGTTGCGGAAATACTGCCAAGCGATTGACACTTGGATATGTAGTTCCACATCTTGATATTTGGAAATCAATGGTTGAAGATATTACAGGTAAGGAATTTATTCATCCTTAATCTTCTGGCGCTGTTTGTGCTTTGCCAGCAGTTCTTCTAAAATCGTCAAACTTTCATGCATCTTTTCAATTTCATCAAGCATCTTTGGAACAGCGACTGATGCTTGATGGATAATTGCCTGCTCGTAGTTGGCACGAGGAATGGTAGCAAGTTGAATCCTTCTACGTCTAAAGAAATCTTTTATCCTACTAAGTAAGGAAGGTTTTCTTGCTTCGACCATGTTCAACTGACTGCCTTTTTGGTCGGTTGCCGTTTGGCGCATCTTTACAATTTGATCTTCTCTTGCCTTTTCTGCTGCTTCTTTTTCAAGTTTAAGTTTTTCATTTTCTTCACGAACAAGTTTTAATTCAAGAGACAATCTTGTTTCTTGTTCTACTTTGTTGCGTTGAAGTTCTTCATATTTTTCTTGCGCAATCCTTTCCTTCTCTAGTTCTTCTGGAGAAGGTTCATTGCTTACAATTTCCTCTTGCAAGTTTCCGTCGGTCCACTCCTCTACGACTATTTCCTCGGGTGGAAGTGGAGATGATACTAGTGGTTCTGGTGTATAATCTTGTGGTGGTGGCGCCACAACTCTTGCTCTTCCCATATTACTATCCTAATTCTATCATGCATGTATTAAGGAATAATCTTGAAAATTTTAATTTTCGTTCATAACAGAAATCAGTAACTGCTGCTCTGACACCAGGATGTAAACTATTGTGCCTTGAATAGTCATCTAAGAAAATCAACCCATTTTCTTTCACAACGTTGAGGCTGGAGATTAAATCTTCCATAACACCCTCGTAACTGTGATCACCATCAATATAGATCCAGTCTAAATCCTTCACACCAGACACGTTAAACCATTCACGGGAAGTCATCCTGTGAATTGTTACTGGTAGATCTTTAAATTCTTCGCATACATTTACAAATAAATCGTCATAAAATTTTTGGAAATCTTCTGGATTTGTTGATCCGACCAATGGAGAATATCTCTCTAAGATTTTCTCATAACCCATGTTCAACCAATCAGTAGTTTTTTCATATACGCTGATATTATATGGGTCAACCATATGTAAGTATCGACACTTTGTTAAAAGAAGTTTTGATGTTTCACCTTTCCAGATACCAATTTCTGCACCCACTGAATTCTCAGGAATCCACCTTTTAACAACTTTTGCAATATCAGTATTCGTTCCCAGCATCATTTACTTGGTTCCTATTACCATGAATCGATCGAAGTTTACCTTACCATCCCATGACCAGTAGGACTGTTCGATCTGCCCCTGGTATTCAACAGACTTGACACCGACATTTTCGATATGTTCTTCTATTGTTGGTACGCAATTGATACCATACATTTCTTTAAACACATTTGATGACTGACAGACAAAGATACAATCTGGATTTGCAGTTGTCATTTTCTTCAGAGGATACATTGTCTCGCAGCAAAGGGAAATTACCACATCAGTTTCCAACGCATTAATATCGTGATATGCAAAGGGGATATCCCAGTTGATGTGATTGAGTTCTACACCTTTCTCAGAATAATACCGATTGAAGACTTTTGATAGTTCTAGTGCATCCTTATCAATATCAATTAGATTAATCTTCTTTACGTTTAAATTTTCACACAGCAAAGGAACTAGTGGAAATCCCAACCAAGAATTTAGAATGGTAATATCCATCTGTTTTGGTCCACGAGTCAATCTCTGTAGTTCTTTTACCAACCAAATAGCAGCATCCATTGTATTGGGATTCATCGACTTACGAAAGTCTTCATGCTTCCATGGCATCTCATGGGCAATTTTATCTAGTCCTTCGCCCCAATGGCGATAATTGTTCAAGTAATTATAGTTTAACATCTTGTGGTCTTTCCATTGAATCATATAAACAAATAAGTGGTTCTTCTCTGAGAACTTGTTCTCTCACATCAGTTGGCCACATGTATCCATAGTTATAACTATACACCCAACCATCCGGAAAATAGTTGATCTTCAGAAGACGTTCTCTCTGATGACCGAAAAGATTATCAAGACCACGATAATAATAAAACATTTGATCAGGATAATCTCTAACGAACTTGGTAATCTTATCGATATCTAATCTGTCGTTCCATCTCAGAACACTAGAATTTAGATCCGTGTATTTGTGCGGGATCTCTTTCGTGTCCTCTTTCATTTTGTTCATATTGTGCCAGTGGGTACGAACAAATGTTAATCCATCCTCGGGGTCGTGCTCAACAATACAATCAATGTTGTGCTGAATTCCAATATCCAAGTCCAAGAAAAGTTTCTCACCCTGTTGCCTAACTACTGTTTTATTGAATAGGTATAATTTATTCCACCATTTCTCGTAATAATTATCGGCAGGTAACGGAATTACATTAATTTCTGGATTTAATCCAACCGAATGTTCTGTTAAGCAATAGAACTCAAACTCAGAAGTAATATACTTCTTGCATTGCTCCAGAATTTTATTGACATGTTCTGATCCATATTTGTATCCCCACTTTACGGTATAGATACTAATCATTATAAATTCCAATGTTCTAAAAGATAAGGATCAACAAGCGATTCCTGTTTTACTTTGCCTCTGCTGTTATCTTGAAATGGTAGCAAGTCAACATTAAACACACAGAGGATACAGTTCTTTCTATATATTCCTACTTCTAAATCGTCTTCATGCCAGTTACGACCACGATTGTATGAATATGCAAATGTGCTTGGGAAGTGCCGCCAGAGTGGTGTATCGCTAAAGTCGCCCCAGCGCCAACTATGATAGTTGTCAGTTCCATCCGTAAATGTGAACCAGATACGCTCTTGATGTTCTAGAACATCCTGCCAAATGCATTCTGTTTGATCATCTGACCACACCATGCAACTACCATTAGTGTAAGCACCATGTGCCAGTTTGAAGTTGCGAGACTTCATCGGGCGAGGGTCTTGCCACCAAGATCGCAACTTGGTAGGATTCTCAAAGTCATATGTAATGATTGGTGACAAGTCGTTCTGAATAATTACATCCAGATCGAAGAATACAAATCTTCCAGTTGGTTTATCTTCTGCGAAGTTGTGGGTGTTAAAGATAAATGTCTTGGGTCGATCCCAGCAGCGTGCCATACCATATTTGAAATCCTCAGATCCGAACCAGTATTTCGGATGGATGTTGGGAATGTCTGGGAAATCGATGACTTTAATTTCATGATCAAAACCTTCACTGTTATCTGTATAGCAATAGAAATGAAATTCAAATCTATCTGGCGTATGTTTCTTTGCCATCCGATAAAGACGATTGACAAACTCGGCTGAATATTTGGTTCCCCATTTACAACAAACGTAATTAACTCTCATTCGCAGTTCCACAATCTAATAATGTTTTCGTCTAAACAGTCAGATAATTCTTCCTGTTCTCTGGCGGATGGATGTGGAACATTGTCTGTATTAAACAAACAGATCTTAGCATCTTGGCGAAACTTGAATCGATTGACATCATCCGGATGATGCTTGCCTCGATTCCAAGAATAAATCCAACCACCTGGAATATCTTTCCAGAAATCTCTCTGCCTCCAGTAATGATAGTTGTCACTTCCCTTGAAGAAAGTTTTGAACACAGATTCCGCATTACTCAAGACATCTCTGTAAATGTGTTCGCATGATTTACCAGGCCAAAGCATCATACTGGAGTTGAAAAAGGTTCCGCGAATATCAATAAAGAATCTGTCGTGTTTCTGAGATTCTGGTTGCCAGCGACATTGAATAATACGAGGTTTCTGCGCAAGTTCTTCTATGTCAGATATATCTTCTTGGATTACTACGTCAAGATCAAAGAAACACCAGTTACCTTCGTATCCTAACCAGTTATGTGAATTAAATACTAAGAATTTAGCACGGTCAAAACAAAATGTTTCTTTACCGAACCAATATTTTGGGTGTAGAATACCATCATCTGGTATTGGCGCAGTATCACACTCAATTCCCTCTGCATCATCAGTATAACATGTAAAAGTATATGATGTGGGATTGCGAGCATAATTCTTCTGCACCATTTTATAAAGATTGTTTACATATTTTGCGGGATACTTATCGCCCCACTTAATACATACGAAGTTCATCATACTCTTTATCTGCTCCAGGAAACTGATCTAATCCATTTAATAATGCGATGGTATAGTCTGGTCTATAATAGAAAGATTCATTATGGTCGTCAATCCCATAATAGTCTGCGCCATACACGAAAGAATAAATCTCACCTTTCGGAAAGTAATTAAATCTAAAATCTTCGTGCCAAAGAAACCTATCATCTCCAAAATATTTAACCATGAAGTAATCAGGGTCGGAATTAAAGTGTTCCCATATATGTTTGGTAGTCCCATCTTTCCACAACATAACACTTGAGTTGTAATTACTCAAATACCGCATGTCATGTGTTTCGCCAACAATATCTGGAAACTCTTTATTCTTCCAATAAGTATACGCGATTGTGGGATGATTGTCAAGGTAATTCCACAGATGATCAATATTTTTTTGGATTCTAATGTCAAGATCTAAGTAAAGAACATCACCAAGACCTCGTTGACTGAACAACCAAACCTTATACCAATGTCCTTCGACATTATCTGGTAGAGGCCAAGCAACCACGATTGGGTCTAAATCAGTTGGGTCATCAGTAAAACAGATATAGGTATACTTCCTACCAGTACTCTCAACGATTTTATTTACGTCTTCAGCGGAATATTTTTTTCCGTATTTAAGCATCACTATCGTCTTCATCACAACTCCGAAATTATAAATAGTCTCAAATGATTTATAAGGGTTTCTCATGGCGACAATTCAAAATTTGTATATTGATCAAGGAACTACATATTCCCTTTCAATTACAGTCAGTGATCAAAACGGCGACGTAAAAGATCTCACAGATTATACTGTTCGCGGTCAATTAAGAAAATCTTATTATTCTTCCACGTCAACAAGTTTTACTGCATCTGCAACTTCTCCAACTGACGGTGAAATCACCATCTCTCTAACTGCAACACAAACAAGTGCATTAAAGGCAGGGAGATATGTATATGATATTGAAATTGAAAGTGATGAGGAAACACTTCGCGTCCTAGAAGGTATTGTTGTAATCAACCCAGAGGTAACACGATAATGTCAGTAAAAGTAACTGTTCCATTAAATAGAGGAGTTTCTACTTCTGTAGGGAATCAGAATGGAATAAATACAAATATTCTAAGTAAGAATGCCGCTGCAAAACTCGAAAATTTGAGCAATGTGGTTGTTGATGATACGGTGCAAGATGGTTATACGCTGGTATTTAATTCAGCGACAAGAAAGTGGGAAGCAGCACCTGCCGAGGAAATTAGTCTCGGTAATATTGATGGCGGAACGTATTAAAATAATAATAACCAAAAAAGGAAAATGTAATGTCAACAATTATTCAAATTAAGAGAAGTTCTGGCGCAACTGCACCAACTACATCGGATCTGCTAGAAGGCGAAATGGCATATGCACAAGACGCATCTGGTAACGGTGCAGGTGCGAAACTTTATATCGAATCAATTGAAGGTTCTTCCGCTGCGATCCATGCAGTCGGTGGTAAGTATTTCACAGACAAGGTTGATGCTCGTCTTATTGACGCAACTTCAACAGTTGGTGGCGGCGCAACTTTCGCCGAAGCAACAAACAACGGCACTAACAAAATAACTGTTAAGGCACCAAATACACTTGCTGCTGACTACACACTTACTCTCCCTGCAAACGATGGCGATGCTGATCAATATCTGAAGACAGATGGTTCGGGCGTTACCACATGGGCAGCGATTCCTTCGGGCACGTTCACAATCAGCGACAACCAAGGAACTCCAAATACTGATTCCTTCTCGACTGGTGGAACTCTGACTTTTGCTGGTTCTGCTGGCATCAAAACAACTGTTTCAGACAACCAAGTTGGTATTGCTGTCGACGTAAACGGAACAACTGAGGTAACTGCTCTTGCTGACGGCGATGAGTTCCTTGTTTATGATGCATCGGCAACAGCAAACCGTAAAATTACTGCCGAAAATATCGGTGATTACATCTATGCTGGTCTTTCAGGCGACATTACAGTAACTGAAGCAGGTGTTGTTTCTATTGCTGCTAACTCAGTTGCTCTTGGAACAGACACGACAGGTAACTATGTTGCTACTGTTGCTGGTACCACAAACCAAATTAACGTAACAGGTTCAGGTTCTGAAGGTGGCGCAGTTACCGTTGCTCTTACTGACGACGTTACGCTTGTTGGCGATTTAACAGTTGGTGGCAATGACATCAAGATGAATGGCGGAACTACTGCTATTACTTTCTCAGGTTCAGGCGACGTTGCAGTTGCTGGTGACCTGAAGGTTGGCGGTAATGACATTAAGACTGCCAACGGTGCAACTGCTCTTACACTTACAGACTCAACTGGTGACGTTGCTGTCAAGGGCGACCTGAAGGTTGAAGGTAATGACATCAAGTCATCAGACGGAACCACTGCCATTACAATGTCAGGCGCTGACGTTACAGTTGCTGGCGATCTTAAGGTTGGCGGAAACGACATTAAGGCATCGGACGGAACTACTGCCCTAACTCTTTCAGGCGCAAACGTTACTGTTGCTGGTAACCTGACAGTTTCGGGAACAACAACCACTGTTAACTCGACAACTCTGACTGTCACCGATCCTCTCGTGTTCGTTGGTAACGATAACAATGCAACTGACGCAGTTGACATTGGTCTGTTCGGTATGTATGATACGTCAGGTTCACAAGACCTTTACTCAGGTATCTTCCGCGATGCTTCGGACGGTAAGTGGAAACTCTTCAAGGACTCACAAGCAGCACCAACCACAACTGTTAACACAGGCGCAACTGGTTACACTATCGCAACTCTCGTTGCTAACCTCGAGGGAGGAACTATTTCTTCGCTTGCTTCTGCTATCACTGTTCCAAATGGTGGTACTGGTGTGACTTCGCTAACTGCTAATGGCATTCTTTATGGTGGCGGCACAAGTGCAATCGGTGCGACAGCGGTTGGAACTGCAGGGCAGGTTCTAAAATCAAACGGATCTGGCAATGCTCCTTCGTTCGGTAATATCGACGGTGGAACTTACTAATATATAATATGGGAGGGGAATTTCTCCCCTCCCAACATTTTGGAGATACATAATGGATCAAACTAAGTTTATTAATTCGTATATTGCAAACCTTGCTGAACGACTGAAGGCATTGACACTTGATAATATCATGCTGAACACTCAACTTACAATGGCAAATGAAAGCAATAATGAGTTGAAGCAAAAGATTCAAATTTTAGAAGATATGATAGCGATTCCAGTTCCAAAGTCCGAATATATGGGTCTCGACGGTAAATTAAAATCTGATTACAAGTATACCGAAGAAGAAGAACCATATCTTGTTGATGATGCGGAACAGAATGAGAAGGAAGTTCTGAATGTCGACAGTAGTCCAGATAAAACGAAGTGAAACGACTGGGGCAGCACCTGTTGCTGGTGATCTAGCAGTCGGAGAACTCGCAGTCAATTTGACTGACAAAAAATTATTCTCTAAGAAAACTGATGGAACTGTTGTTTCTATTGGTGGTGTTGGGGTCGACGGTGGGACGGGAGAAACTTCCGTTACCACAATTTCGTTTGCAGATACTGCATTCAGTGACTTCAACGTAGATACAACCACAAGTCCTGGAACTGCAATTGTTCGTCTCAATCAGTTAACCGATCTAGACTACGGATTAATTACTGATGCTGTTGCAGCATATAATTCAGTGGATTACGGGAGTATCTGATGGCGGCAAGAGTCAAACTGAGAAGAGGTACTTCTACGCAGCACCAAGCATTTACTGGAGCAGAAGCAGAAATAACAGTCGACACAACTAACTGGTCAGTTAGAGTGCATGATGGATCAACTGCTGGTGGTCACGAACTTCTAAAAACATCTTTGGACAACATTGAGGACGGTGCCATTCTAGATGGTGGAACATACACCTAAATAGATGGACTAGGAGATACAAATGGCAACTATTTTACAACTTAGAAGGGGAACTACTACTCAGCACTCGTCATTTACTGGTGCTGTTGGTGAAGTTACTGTCGACACAACCAAAGATACGGTTGTTGTTCACGACGGAACTACTGCTGGTGGTTTTCCTTTGGCAAAAGAATCTGCATTATCAAGTTTTATCGATTTAACTGACATCTCTGTTACAGATGCTGGTGGTGAAGGATCTCTGTCATATAACAACACAACTGGTGTGCTTACTTACACCGGACCAAGCGCATCAGATATCCTGACAGCAATCAAAACTGTTGATGGTTCTGGTTCAGGATTGGATGCAGATCTTCTTGATGGTAACTCGAGCGCATACTTCCGTATTAATGTGTATGACGCAGCAGGGAATTTGTTAAACTAATATGGCAACAGTAGTTCAACTGAAACGAAGCGAAACAACAGGTTCAGTACCCGTTGCTGGAGATATTGCAGTTGGAGAACTTGCTGTTAATCTGGCAGACGGAACATTATATTCTAAGAAAACAGATGGTAGTATCATTGAAGTTGGTGGTTATAACCCAGAGTTTTTCACAATCCCAGAAACAATTGATTTAGGCGATTTAGCAGGAACTAGTCCGTCGACATACGACATGGGTTCATTATAAATAGTCCTAAAGAGGACAAGATATGGCAATTTCTTCAAGACAAGGTTTAATTGATTACTGCTTACGCAGACTAGGGTTTCCTGTACTCGAAATTAACGTAGATGAGGATCAGGTTTCTGACCGCATCGACGATGCCTTGCAATATTTTCAAGAATATCATTTTGATGGGGTTGAGCGTCTTTACCTTACTCACCAAGTTACAACTGCAGAACTTAAATTTTCAGGTCTATCCGCTCCATCTTTTGAGATTGATGAAATTTTAACTGGCGCAACATCGGGTGCGACTTGTAAACTTTTCTCTCTCAGCGGGACGAATTCTAGAGTTTCTAGCGTAAAAGGAACATTCGTTGCGGGTGAAACTGTTACTGGATCAGTGTCAGGATTTAGTAGAGCATTGGCATCAAGCAGTTTCTATACTCCTGGAGATATTCAGAACGGATTTATTCCTATTCCTGATGCAGTTATCGGCGTAATTCGCGTTCTACCAGTAAACGGTCCAAGTTCTGGTATGAACAATCGTAACAATATGTTCGATATTATCTACCAATTCCGCCTGAATGATATGTATAACCTACTGTCAGCAGACATGGTTTACTACACCCAAGTTCAGCAACACCTATCAATGCTTGACATGCTTCTGGTCGGCGACAGATCTATTCGCTACAATCGTAAGATGGATAAGATGTTTATCGACGTAAACTGGGAGGAAGTTTTCGATCCTGGCGATTATGTAATTATCGAATGTTATCGTATTCTTGACCCTACTACATATACTCAGGTATATGATGACATGTTCCTCAAGCGTTATGCTACTGCACTGATCAAACGTCAGTGGGGCGAGAACATGAAAAAGTTTGGTGGTATCCAACTTCCTGGGGGTGTTATCTTAAACGGTAAAGAAATTTACGATGAAGCAGTTGAAGAAATTACTACAATCGAAACAGAGATGCAACTAAAGTCGGAACTCCCTGTCGATTTCATGGTGGGATAAGATATGCCTACCAACTTCTACTTTCAATCTGGCAATACATCTGGAACCACAAACGAACAGCGTTTGGTGGAAGATCTTGTCATTGAAAGTTTAAAGATTTATGGTCATGATGTTTACTATCTCCCACGACAAACTGGTAATCTAGATGGTATTCTCGGCGAGGATGCGTTACAGTATTTTGATCAGGCATATCCGCTCGAAATGTATCTTGAGAACGTTCAAGGTTTCGAGGGTGAAGGCGAACTGTTCACTAAGTTTGGTTTCGAGTTTAGATCTTCCGCAACTTTCGTCGTTGCTAAGAGACGCTGGGAAGAAGGTGTTGCTCAGAATGCAACACTACAATTACCAGGGAGACCAGCAGAAGGCGA
>Ga0222712_10007349_pt1 | contig 10684 bp, 22 predicted proteins | sample C33_657DmetaG_FD_165043 | JGI IMG/M metagenome (GOLD analysis project Ga0222712, IMG submission 165043) | Estuarine water microbial communities from San Francisco Bay, California, United States - C33_657D | ecosystem: Environmental > Aquatic > Marine > Unclassified | place: USA: California... | reverse complement strand
ATAAACTCATACTCAAACTTTACCTTTCGGTTTATAATGTTAACTTGATTTTTCATTATGCAAATATAATAAAAAAACCCTCAATAGTGAGGGTTTTTTTTATATTATGCAATTTGTGTATCTATAGGACCGGGTTTTGGTGTTGCTCCGGCTAAATATCCATCAGCAACTTTTGCTAATAATTGTCCGGTTCCCCATTTCTTTAATCCCTCCATTCTTGATAATTCGTAAAGACCAACATCATTTTTTAAACCATTAACAATATCTTGATAATAACTCAATTTTAAAGTATCACAAGTTGCCTTAATCCCATCTTCGATTGACTGATAATTCTTAACTTTATGAGTGTTATAAATGGTTGCTCCCGGCATATTTTTCGTAGTATTGAACGGATTAAAACTTGCTTTACCACCTTCAGATTGTCTCCAAGCATACATAAAAGACATATTACCCTTAGTTGGTTTAGCTCCAAGACATTGTAATACTCGTTTATAAAATTCATCATCTGAAGTTGTTTTATTTGGCACATTTTTATCTAAAATGTTACGATACGATGATGAACCTGAATCTGATTTCATTTTGTTTTTACCAAAAATACCTGTCATGTTTAAAACATCACCTAAAATTTTTGCTAATTCTTGTTCAGTAAGTCGGATTACTTTTGCCATATTACATAAATACTTTGGTAAATAAGTTAATCTTCGTCAATGTCGATATCTTCTTCGTCATTGTACGAACTATCAGAATAATATCTGTCAAATAAAAAATCTCCATACATGTCTTTAATGAAATTTACTAAGTTATCCCTATTATCTTCATAATAGTTATCATTAGTATCTCTAATCAATTCATCCAAAGTCCAAGAAATCATATTATCTGCATATTCAAACTCATCAGAAAAATCACTTGGATTATTATCAGGACTATCAAGTATCTCATCAAATTTTTTAGATATTTGAGACATTCTTCTTCTTAGTTCTGTAGGGATGTTATCTTGTTCTGAAATAACTTTTCCTGGTTTATATCCAAAAAGATATTTGATATTGTTTAATTCTTCTTTGAGTAGTGACATAAAAATTTTAATTTAAACCGCTTTTGAATGGGAACATTCTTTTAAGTGTTGATTCGATTTCTATTGAATTTACGTCATCAATTATCTCTTTTTTTAGATTTTTAAGGTCTACAATCATCACATTATTATAAGGTGATTGATATGAAATTAAAATATCCGTATCAGGATTTTCTTTATTACAATATTCCCAACCTTGTTCAACATTACCATGGTCACCTCTTGAAGGTTTATTACAAAACTTTTTTTCAAATCCCAACGACTTTAAAGTTGAAATAATTTGACTATCTGGTTGAGCATCGTCCACTTGTTCTGTAATTGGTTTTGCGTCCCCCAATTTTGAATTCAGGAGTTTACTGAAATTTTCAGTCATTATTTTCATACCACCTGTATGTTGTTCACGAATGGCATTTTTTTCTTCTTCAGATAAATTATTTAAAATGTGTTTCATATTTTTTGTTTACAATAAATATAAAGGATAATAAAAAACCCCTCTTTATGGGAGGGGTTTAATACTAAATCATTTCGATTGAGTTAATTTTGTCTCCTTGTTGGATTTGGTCGATTATGTCGAGACCTTCAACAACTTTACCGAAACAGGTATGGTTTCCGTCCAAGTGTTGTGTTCCTTGTCTGTTGTGACAGATGAAGAACTGAGAACCACCAGTGTTACGTCCAGCATGTGCCATTGATAATACACCCCTGTCGTGGAATTGTTTTGGTGCTGTTACCTCACATTGGATATTATATCCTGGTCCACCATTTCCAATACCATTTGGACATCCACCTTGAATCACAAAGTTTGGAATTACTCTGTGGAAGTTCAATCCGTCATAGAATTTTTTCTCAATTAAACTTTTGAAATTTTCGGTTGTGATTGGCGTTTCGTTGTCGTACAACTCAGCAATCATATCACCTTTGCTTGTAGAAATTTTTACTTTACTCATAAATGTATTTTTTACAATGATAAGTAAAATAATTTAGTGTATCAATACCTTTTTGGTTGTTCCGTTATCATAAAGGTAAATTATTACTTCTTCCTTACGAATATTGTACACAGGACGACCTAACATATCGTACATTCCAATTATTTTTGGTTCAGGTCGAGTCAATACGACGGTATTAGAAGTAAGTGTTTTTTTACATACATCTAATCTTCTAAACATAAATGTATCCTGTCTCAAACACTTATTCCACCATTGAGCGTACATCAACACACGCCCACTATCTTTAAAGGTAAAATCGGCAAGTCTAGTTTGGGTATAACCTAAAAAGTCTGCGTCAGGAAAATCATATTCCATTCCTATTTGATAATCGGTTAGATTATCCCATTCTTTTTGTAACATAGTATCCATCCAAGGTCCTTTATAAAATACCATATAATATTCCATACAAGTATCTTTCAACGGAATATTTTTAATATAGTTCATTTCAAACTTATATTTTTTACAATCATTCATATTTGCGAAGTACCCAACACCAGCACCAGGGAACTGAACAATATTTACCTCACGATACAATGCAGTATCGCATTTTTCACATCTGTTCCATACCTTCAAATACAATTTGTACTTACCCTTAACATTAAAGGTAACTTCAGTTAACCCCCTAAATGAATTAAGTGTGTCAGTTTTCTTGGTTTGAAAATCATAAATAAAAAACATGTAGTCAACACAAGTATCATCTAATACTTTACCACTAACATACCACTTATAGTAGTTACGTTCATTCCATTGTTGGAGTTTTAATGTGCTCCAATCACATTTTGCGTGTGCCGTTGCCATGGAGACCAATAGCATTAACAGCGATAATAAGCGTTTCATAATACACGCAAATATATAAAATAATCTTAATATAAAAAAGGGGGTTTGGGAAAGATTTTAATCCCAATCTAATAATAATTCTCCATCAGGAGAATAAAGTTTGAACACTATTCTGTGAAACTCAAGTCCAAGATATTTTGAAAGGTCTTTTAAATGTTTCTCCACCAAATAATGAGGGTCAAAATTCATACTATACATATTGTTCTTATCAATAGTAGGGTCATTAAGAATAATATTAACAGACATATCATATCCGATAAAGTTAGGGTTATCTTTAATTTTGGAAATGTAAATATTGTCTACCATTGGATATATACTTTTTAATACATCCGAGTTAATTAGTTTTGAATAAGCTTTAATTATTTTTTCATCATTCATGTTAATATCTACCTGATAAGAAAACATGAATCACTTCAGGTATTGTAGTACAAACATGTTTATTACCTTGACCGTCAGTACAATCAATATGAGGTAATTTTTTAATGTATTTTTTTAATTCTCTTGGCCCGTTATTTAATCTATTAACAATATATTCCCTACTATAAAGTTTGTTCGTATCATATTGTTCGTTGATTATTCTCTCAATTAGAGAAACCATTTCGGATTCAGTTAATCTAATTTTTTTTGACATTACCTTTATTTTACAGGTGTCAAAGTTGGACCTCTCCAATTACCAACAGACACAAATTCAGGTTTATATGGAATTTCATAAATACCATTATTAGCCATAAATTGAGGACTGATGTTAGATAGTGAACACCAATCTTCTATGTCTGTATTTGGTCTTGTGAAAATATATAATTTTTTTGTAAATTGATTGTCACCACAAACTTTTTTAGTTCCGCCCGTTTTGGCCAAATTGATAATATTATTTGTCGGAGCACTTCCCAAACCAAGTTGTTCGATAATAGCTTTAGAAATTTGTTGTTTCGTTGGTTTTAAAATTACAGTTGAAAAGTCGGGAAATAAAAATGTAATCGACTTAGTAAAATCTGTTGGTAATTTTTGCCCAATTGGTTTTTTTATTGGGTCAGGTTGTCCAGTTACACTAGCAACTGGATTTATTGGTTGTCCAACTGCTTGTTCAGATATCAAAAATCTTTCTTCAGCAATTCTGTTGGCTTCTTGTATTTTTCTAATTTTCGTTTGACTTGTGTTCATAATAAATAATTTATCAATTATAAATATAACCAATTCTCGTAATATTGATACTCTAATTTACAATTAAATTTTCAATGATTACAAAACCAATTAAACCCTCAATATAATTTACAACTTGTTCTTCAGTACAATCCTCAATTCGTTTAAAAGTAACCTCACCCGGAACAGATGATTCAGGAATCACTTTTAAATCTTCAAGAATTCTAAGATTCTTAAGTTCAATCGCATATTTGTCTATTGTATCATCAAAAATAACATTATAACCACCCATTAAAATTTTTCTATGGTTATCGTAATAGTCAGGATGTAATAATCCTTCCAATGAGGGATACATTGTTATGGTGTCGGCACCACCTCTCATTGAATTTCTGTTAATTTGGGCAGAAATTTGGGTAAACTTTTCCAATAATGTTTTATTCCATTTTAATTGTAATCCGACTTCAGGTTCTTGAGTTTCTCTCCAACCCATAAAGTCCCATGTAACTATATTTTCACTCATAATACTATTGTTTTTTAGAAATATAAAAATTTTTTTCAAAAAAGGTAATTAAATCACTTCTTTTACGGGATATTTGTGTGAAATTTTAAACCATTCAGTGATAATATCAAAAAATATATTTTCAATAAATCCTTTTCCAAATCGTTTCCATAATTGTGATTTCACATCATCAGAAACAAATATTGTTTCGGTTTTGATATCATATAAGAAAAATTCATTATACCATGTTTGTTCTTCTTTATCATAATACAAATACGGAAAACCAAATCTATCCTCAATAAACTTAATAATTTCTTTTTTCATTTCACAATTATAATAAATTTGAACAAATAAAAAAACCCTTCTATGTTGAAGGGTTTAGTTGTGATTTGTCTACACTCGAAATAAGGTAATAAAAAATTCCTTTGTATTTAATAAATTGTTTGATTGGTTCTTCAATTGGAGGTGATGTTGTCCATGTTTCAACTAAACCTTTACCTTCAATTGGTTTCATGACGATTTTTCTATCCAAGAAACGAATCGCCCGAGTCATTGTTTTTTCCATGTGTCTTAATTTAGTTTAAGATTATGGAATATAAATAGTATTAGGTTGATGTTACCTCAAGAATTTCTGTATTATAACCCATAGAATTCAAAAGGTTTCTAACTTCCTCTTTAATTTTATGGTGTTCAATCCAACGAGAATCTCTTTTCCATCCTATTTTAATCTCAACTTTAAAACGAGTATTATTTAAAATAAGTTTTAATGAACTAATATTTTTTTCTGCGGATGGTAAATTTTTAATTTCTTTTTTAATTTTTTTATTAAATTCATTTTTAGTCCACTCATCAAGTCCAACATATATTGGTGTTGAATTAAAATAAAAATCCATTTTACCATGGGCGGGACTACCATATTCAATTCCAAGGTAGTCTTCAAAATATTTTTTTAAATTACTTGAAATTTGATGAGGACTTGGTGGTATTTCTTTACTTTTCAACAATTTTTGAAAATCAACAATAGCTTTCACATCAACATTATTAGGAGAATCTTCAATAAATTTAAGAGTAATATATTCGGGTAAATTTAAAGTACTAACAATAAACTCTAAATGTTTTTTGTATTGTTCTGTGAATTTATTACCTGAATTTAGTGATGGTAATTGGTAGATTCCTTTACGTGCAATTTCTCTACCTATTCTTACAATTTGATTTAAACCCGTTGAGTAACCAATATTTACATCAATTTTAATGTCCTTAATAAACTCATCAACATATTTTTTAACCAAGTATGACATTGGGTATTTACCCACTTCATCACCATGATTTGATTTAACCCACGGTCTAAAAAGATTAACAAACACTTCAATAAAGTCTTCGTCAGTGTATCCATCTAAATTAACTTGTTCTATTAACATAGATACAAAGTTAATGATTTCTGGTTTATTTAGGTAAGAATTTTTCATTAACTATAAATATAGTTAATTTTTATTTATCTATGCGTTTTGCATCTTCGAACGATTGGGTAGAAATAAAATCGTCATTCAATTGTTTGATTACCCTTTCCATAATCTCATAATCTTTTGGCCCATTCTCCTCATTATTTCCCAACTTAATAATCAACGATATTCCCCCTGTCAGAATTTGAGACATTTCTAACAAAGATAATTTTTGTTGATTATCCGGATAAGTTATAAAAACGGATACTTGGTCGTTGTTTGGTTTAATTGTTACTGTTAAAGATAATTGGTCTTCCATATTGGTTGTTAGAAATAATTTTAATTGTTGATTCGTCTATGTGTCTTTCATGTAGACCCCAAATTCCGAGGTGTGACCACGTAGAACAAATATAAGAAACTAAATTAAATAAAAAAACCCTTAAGATAAAGGTTTTTATTTTTAGGATAATTTTTTGAATTTTATGCCATAGAATGGTTCAGAACCTGATTTAACTCCTATTCGATTCAAAATCCACCCTCTAATCATTTGTTTAGCGTCGTTAATAGTATCAATTAAGAAAACTTTTGACATTTCATCTAAAACACTTGAATCAACAACTGCTTTATTTGGGTCAAGCATTATTACAGGTCTATCATTTAGGTAAATAACTCTATTTTCGTTCTCATATTTTACCTCATATCCATCAAATAATTCATCCAAAAAGTTGGATGATAAATTATTCATTTGAGATTCTGTTACAATGTATTTCATTACCACTCTCTGTTTGTTGTCAAATTTTGTTGTTCATAATCAAATACTATTTGCAATCCGCCAGTTGATTTTCTTAACATATGTTTAATATCAAAAATAATTTCATCAAAATTTTCATGTCCTTTAACTGATGTATAATCGATTTTTAATTTAATAAAAATTGATGGTGTGGAATCATATTGGTTACCATACATGTCTGTTCTAGTACCTGTCAGCACCTTAACATCAGTAACTTTAATTGATTCAATAGTGTCTACGTTGTCACAAGAAGTAAACCCAACATCATTTGGAAAACTTTCAGAACTTATGTTTTCACAAGAATCTTTTATGTATTGTAATTTTTCATCAATAAGTTCTTGAAATACTTCTTTTTTTGTTTTTTTTTCCTCAAAAAGTCTTCTGTATTGAGATTCTGTTACAATAATTCGTTTTTTTGATTCTTTTAGTCCTTTAACACATCTTTGTTTATAAACATTTGCAAGATGATTTCCAAAGCTGTCTACCAAAAAATAATACAAGGTATCTTTTTCCCTGGAGGATACTTTCTGAAATGACACTTCCAAGTCTTCAACATAGCTGTACACCAACATATCACAAGCTTCAGCAACAAAATCACCAATGTTAGAAAATTCACATGGATTTAACTCATAATCAACAAGATTTTCAATATCTTGTTTTATATTTTCAAAAGACAATCTTCTGCGAAGATATGGTGATATTGATTCATCAATATTTTTTATGGTACCACATTTTTTTGCCGTTGAGCCTACATAAGAAACGTCAATACCTGTCCAATTTTTAATATCTTCTTTAAGTCCTTGTCTCATTCTTCTCGCAACAAAATCAGGTTTTGTTGGTGATGATTGTAACCAATCTAAATCCAATACAATATAGACCGAAGGTATTCCACCGTCTTCATCAGGTTGTACCCAAAAACCACAAACACCTTCCATGGTATAGTCCTTAAGAAATTCTTCAAGAATATTGATTGTTTTATCCATTGTTTATAAATACCATGGGAAATAAAAAACCCTCCGTTGGGAGGGGTTTAGTTATTAGTTTTGTTCTTTTTCGTCTTCAGCTCTTTCTTTCATTGTTTCCAAATATCCGTCGTACAATCCGTCTTTAAGTTCATATAAGTCATTATAGATTTCGTCACGATACTCATCATCATCCCACCATTTGTCGTGGTCTATTTCAACATCCAAATCTTCAACATCATCATAATTATGACCATAAACAAAGGCACCCATTGGTTCCAATGACTCATCTTCATAAGTTCCCGAAAAAACAATGTTCTTGTCAAAATTAGTTAAATACTCAGCAAGTTTTTCCAAATATCCTGATGGAACGCTCCAAGCTGATTCAATCAACAAATCAACTTCTTCAGAGAAGTTTTTATCCATACCTTCAATGGTAATCCATTTTGCGCCAATGGATTCGGTCATGAATTCATAATCAGGCGCATTTTCAATTGTAAATTCTTTTTCATACAATATGTTGATGTTGTTAATCCAATCCACATAATATTTGTCTTTCTCGTCATTTGCCATTAAGGCATTCAATTTTTCAAAAGTTTCTGTGTTCAGGTTTTTAATTGAGACTCTGGTGGTCATTATGTTTGCCATAGTATATAGGTTTTAAGATTTACAAAGATATAAAAAAATTTATTTAAAATAAAAAAACTGTCACTTTTATATGGGTTAATTCATTATATCCCAATTAAGAATTTCTTGAACAGAATAACCATATCTATCTTCAAACCATTCACCAGCATATTCCAATGATTCATCAGATGAAAGATTGAACAATCCCTCAATGGTTGAGATTATATCATTACTAACTAATAACCGTCCATCATCAAAAGTGTACCCCCAATCAGGAGAGGAATTTTGATTATAAAGAAAAATTTCACCACCATCCTCTAAGTCAGTATATTTCATGGAATCAAAATAATTCCATATAATATTTTTAATTTGTGATTCGGTTATAATATATTTCATGTTGATTAAGAAGTATAAATGTCAATATCGCCAAAACCATAATGGTCATCCAACCATTTTATAATGGCTTGTGCGGTTTCATCACCATCCATATCAAACATTGAGGTAAGGGTATCCAAAACTTGGGGGTTAATCCAAACGGATTTGTGTTCTGTATTTCCTGCAACAATTCTCTCACCATTTTTAGTCCAAAAGAAAAGATTAGGGTATTTTGGGGATTTTTCAACATCATGAGGTTCAAATTGAAAACTAATGAACTTATCAATGATTTTATTATGTTGTTGTTCAGTTATAATGTATTTCATATTATAGTTCTTCTTTTTTTATTTGGTAGAATTTCAAATCCCATTCACTACCATAACTTCTGAAATCAATACCGAATAAACCTTCAAGAGTACTCGCAATTTTTCTTGTACTTTCTCTTAATTCACTAGAGGTCTTTTTCTTTTTAACGTTATCAATGGTTACCATAACTACTTTTTGGTTAACCTCCGTTTCACCCTTTTCATTAGGACCCGAACCCAAATGAACACGCTTGGTTCCAAACTCAACATCAACAATATCATTATCAACATTAAGGATATAGTCCTTAATCATGTTTTCAAATTTAGATTCAGTTATGATTATTTTCATATCAATATAAAGTTAAAGTTTTATAGTCCATTCCTGTTTTATCTTTGAACCATTGTTTAAATACAGGTTTCCATAAATCGCCAAAATAACCATTGAGGGAATCACTTATATCTTTATCTATAATTTCAACAAAAGGTGATACCAATGACAATCTTTCATATTCAGTTTTGGTTATATCACCTTGAGCATAAATGGTTTTATAATATTCTTCTCCTGTCCAACTAAAAAGGTAATCCGAACCCTCATCACTATAATAATCGGAATTCACGAAATCAAATGCGTTAGTCAATGGAGCTCCATCTGAATCAAAAGAGTCAAGTTTAAAAATTTCGGGATTACCATCCTTTGATGCAAATATCTCATCCATGAAGTTATAGATGGCGGAATTCATTTTGGATTCGGTTATGATGATTTTCATTATAAATAAATATCCCGACCATTTGTTTAGACGACACCAAATGAAGAAACCATAAAATAAGGGAATCCGAACCGACGAAGTCGGTCGGGGACCGTCGGCCAAAAACGCGAGAAAAAAGGGGGTAGGGGGATTGTAGACGACCGAAGGGAGTTCGGACGGTCCGCGAGTACCTTCTATTTTATCTTTTTGGCGTACTCACCAACACCCAAGGAGTGAAAACCATTATTTCGAAGATATGATTTTATCTTCAAACCCTCAATGGGGTCAAAGGCAAACATACGAAAATAAGATGGACTTTCAACATCAACCACAAGATAGCTCCCCACCTTTTTGATTCGAACCGCACCTGATTCCAAATAAGGTTTAACCATTTTTTCTATGGGGTCAGAATCATATTCCTTAAGTAATTTACTAACAAGGTTTACAAGTTCAGATTCAGATAATCTTATGATTTTTTTCATATACCATAAATATGAACGCCAATATTATTTCGCCCCAAATAATTCAATAAATTTTTCCCGATTAGAAATGGTGGGTTCTTGTTTCATTTCTTTAATCTGAAAAGAAACAAAATTATAATCAGTATAGGTATGACGAAACAAGTTTGTTATGCTATCCCCATACTGAGTCATTCCTCCTTTCGGATAGAAATCCTTTGCAATCTGAATATTCAAATTAACTCTAAAACATTCATGGGCATTCATTGTCATTGCATCAATCATATTATAATTGTCCACCGAATGAATCTCAACCAAATTAAGCTCGGGATTCATTTTCATAATAACATTAAGAAAATCAGGGGGAATGACAAAATCCATGCTACTAATTTTACTCATATAGTTCGGGTCATAAAGAGATAGATAGTTTTCAATAGGTTCCATAACTTAT
>Ga0222712_10007348_pt1 | contig 10684 bp, 9 predicted proteins | sample C33_657DmetaG_FD_165043 | JGI IMG/M metagenome (GOLD analysis project Ga0222712, IMG submission 165043) | Estuarine water microbial communities from San Francisco Bay, California, United States - C33_657D | ecosystem: Environmental > Aquatic > Marine > Unclassified | place: USA: California... | reverse complement strand
TCGGCATCGAATTCAATGAGTGACCTAGCTGCTGATTCATTGATGATGTGTGCCATCGCGGACGAGGCTGCACCGCTCGCATCAATCCATCCACTCAACATCACGATGAGAATGGGGTCCTTCAGGTCAGGCAGGATGCCTTTGACAGTGAAGGGGAGTCCAGCGGTACTCATTTCAGACGCTCGAGAGTTGTTGCAGCTTTTTGTGAAGCGCCTTCTACTTGTAGACGGAATGGCTCCAGTTCTGCGGGGTCTTTCGCACCCATTGCACCGCCGAGGTAGCGCGCATACACACCTTCCAGAATGCATGCGAGTTTCCAGTACGCAAAGGCAACGTAGAAGTCAAGTTGTGAGATGTCGCGTCCTGACACTTGCGCGTATCGAGCAGCAAGATCTGCGCGATTCAAAAAACCTGGTGCAGTGTTCACACTGTTTGACCATGCGCTTGCTTCGTCATCAGGTCCCGTCCAATAAACCATGAGTAAACCAAGGTCGGCCATTGGGTCACCCAAGGTGCAGATTTCCCAGTCGAGAACTGCGATCACATTTCCTTGTGCGTCCACCATGCAGTTATCCAGGCGGTAATCGCCATGGACCAATGTGGCTGCGCCTTGTTCCGGAATGCGCGCCATGAGGCCTTCGTACACCTGGTCGACAAGAGGCAAATCGCGCGTGCGTTGTTCAAGAATGTTTCCGTGCCAACGCTTGAGTTGGCGTGCGATGTAACCGTCGTGGCGTCCCAGTTCGTCGAGCCCTGCGGACTTCAAGTCGACAGCATGGATCGCAGCCATCGTGTCCACGATTGATTCGCTAGCGCGACGACAACCGTCCACGCCGAGAAGTGTTTCCGCTAACGCCTTCTCTCGCACGACATATCCATCGACGAAAGACATCACATAAAAGGGCGCCTCGTTAACAGTCTCATCCGTGCATAAACCAAGCGCTGGAGCCACGGGGACATTGCTGTTGGCGAGACCAGCGATGATGCGATGCTCACGTGACATGTCATGTGCACTCGCAAGGCGATGGCCAAGAGGTGGGCGACGCAACACATAACTATGTCCTGCAGCATCGTCCACCTTGAACGTCAGATTGGAATGTCCGCCTGCAATCTGCGTGTACGCAAATGGTGCGGTCGCTCCGGGGATGTTGGCGACGAGCCAATTTTCCACCTTGTCGCTGATGCCATGAGGAAGAGTCACGCCTCTGAAACTACCTGTATCGTGCCCCCATGGCAGTAGACATCACCGACGCCAATTTTCAGGCCGAAGTCCTTGAGAAGTCAAAGACCACTCCTGTCTTGGTCGATTTCTGGGCTCCGTGGTGTGGTCCGTGTAAGACACTCACGCCAATGCTGGAGAAAGCCACGGATGCAACTGGCGGTCAAGTGTTGTTGGCAAAGGTCAATATCGATGAGAACCCTGGTCTTGCTCAGGCTTTCGGTATTCAATCTGTCCCGACCGTGGTCATTTACAAAGATGGACAACCTCTTGACGCATTCATGGGTGCACAACCCGAGCACATGATTCAGAACTTGATTACTTCGCTCTTGCCAGATCCCACGCAGGTTCGTGTGCTTGAACTTCTAGACCAGGGCAGTGAAGAGTCATTGCGTGATGCCGTTGCGCTCGTGCCTGGCAATGAAGATGCCGTGTGTTCCTTGGCCGAGTTCCTTGTTCGTACTGGTGGGGCCGAAGAAGCGCTCACGCTGCTCGCGCGACTACCCGAGACGGAACGAGTGCGCCGCATCGCTGCTGCTGCGCGTCTTTCCATGAATCCTGTCGACAACTTTGATGAAGAACTCACAGCGTTGTTGGAGCGCGTGAAAGACGATGAAGCTGCTCGTCAGGAGTATCTCGATATTTTGCAAACCATGGGTGCTGAGGATCCAAGAACTGCGAAATATCGCAAGCAACTCACCGCTCGCTTGTTCTAATCCGATTGCCAATTGCTGCGTGTGCGTGTGCACATGGGCTCATGGAAAATCTTGACTTTGAAAAACTGCTGTTGCGTGTCCGCCAGTGGGTAGCCTTCATCGGAGTTCGCCGCATCGTGGCGGGAACGTTTAGTGCAGTAGCCCTTTTCGGAGTCGGATGGTTCATCATGAAGCCATCGCCGGTACCGATTGATGCATTCATCCCGCACGTGTCATCACTTGTATCACCGACCTCGATTGTGGCTTCCCCAACACGAGTAAAAGTGCACGTTGCGGGCGCAGTGACATCTCCCGGTGTGTATCAACTCTCATCGTCTGCGCGTGTTGTTGATGCCATTACTGCTGCAGGTGGTGCATTGCGTACTGCTGATCTTGAATCCATCAACCTGGCGCAAACGCTGACTGATACGGAACAGGTGTACGTTCCGTTGAAAAAGGTGTCGCGTCCTCGGGTCACGATCGCGCCACGATTGCGCCCCCGTCGCGATAGTTCCTCAGTTCCTCAGTCGGGAGCAAATACGGGGACGACGCCCACTTCAAAATTGATCAACCTCAATACAGCAACTGCGACGGAACTGGAGTCCCTTACCGGGGTAGGGCCAAGTACGGCGAAAGCGATCATCGCTTACCGCACAAAGAAGGGAGCATTTAGCAAAGTGGAAGACCTTGTGAATGTGCCGGGTATTGGTCCTGCAAAGTTGGCAGCAATGCGTGACGAAGTAACGGTGGGTTAGAGCCCACCAAGGGCAAGTGCACCAATCATGAGTGCACCAGCGGCGCCGATCCATAGACCAAGTCCGAGCACCACAAATTCCTTCGCCCATTCGCGCCAGCCAACAACGGGACGCTTACTGACTCGAGCTGCCACCGTTTGACCAATGAACCACCAGATAACTGCGCTGAGTGCGACAGCAAGAAGTAGGCGCTGACCACCACCTGCAGCAGGCATCCCAAGAATGGGCATGACAGGAAGCGCCATCACCATTGTTAAGAAAGAGATGGCGCCACCAATGGCTCCGGGAAGAAACCAAGAGAGCACAACTCCGGTCAACCACAGTGCCGCCGCAACACCGATGCCCATGAAACCGCCCCGACGGCGGATGGAACGACGTGTGGCTGCAACACCGCCAGGAAGTAGCGGGCGAGAATCGCGAGTTGAAGATTCGTTAATGCCCACGAGTCAACTGTACGTGGATGGCAATAGCCAGAACGTGCATCGCATGAGTCCATCCGTGCGTTGGTTGCTCTTCGCTGCGGCACTGTGGGCGGGTATTTGGATGGGCGAGTGGTTTCCTCGCTGTGCATCTTTGCGTTGGTGGGCGATGTTGCTGTTGTTGATCTGCACCTTCTTGCTTCGAGCCAAGATGGTGTCTGTCGGTTCGATGCTTGCTTTGTTGTTCATCGTTGGTCTTGCCAGTGGCGCATCTGTATGGCATCGACCAATTCACGTGATTGAGGGCGACTGTCGTGGAGTTGCCACGGTGCGTGTAGACCCCGCGTTTCGCTCGAATGGAACGGCCACAGTGCTGGAGCTGCATCACAAGAGATACAAGGTGTTGGCGTATGGCTCGTCGGGAAGACGTCTTGCTCGGCGACTTGTGGGCGAATCAGTTGACGTAACCGGCGAATGCACACGAAATGAAGGTGCGTTCTCACGGTTTGATCGCATCAATCATGTCGTTGGTCGAATGAATGTGTCGTCCGTATCAGAGACATTTTCTGAAGGCTCCATGTTTGTGCGTGCAGCGAATCGAATGCGTCGTTCATTGGTAAATGGAGTGGAGTCAATGCCGTTTGGGCAACGTGCACTCTTTACTGGATTAGTGATTGGTGATGACCGGGACCAATCACCCGAGATGGTGCAGCGTTTTCGTTCGAGTGGACTCTCGCATCTCTGTGCAGTGTCGGGGCAAAACGTTGCCTATCTGCTCATCGTTGCATCACCACTTCTCAAGCGTCGGAGCAAATGGATGAAGTGGTCTCTGACGATGTTGCTACTGGTGTGGTTTGTCGTTTTGACGCGTGCGGAACCGTCTGTCTTGCGTGCTTCATTTATGGCTGCAATGGTGGCGAGTAATGCATTGTTGAAATCGCCTGTGAATGCACGTGTGGTGTTGTCGCGCGCAGTTCTTGCGCTGCTGCTGATTGATCCGATGTTGGCATGGAGTGTTGGCTTTGCACTCAGCGTGGGGGCGACAGCAGGGTTGGCGTGGGCATCAGCAAGCATTGGTCGTGTCGTGGGAAACAGAGGAGTCCTGGCGGCAACTCTTGCTGCTCAAGTAGGGACAGTGCCGGTCTCGCTGATCGTGTTTGGGTTCGTGCCGGTCATTTCACTCTTGGCGAATCCGTTAGCGATTCCAGTGGCTGGTTTCGTGATGACCGTGGGACTACCCGTCGCACTCCTGGCCTCCGCAGTGCCCGTTTTGATGCCAGTGGTGTCATGGGCACTCGCGGTCCCTGTGGCATGGGTCGACGGAGTCTCTCGTGTGGCGTCATTTCTTTCGCCACACGGCTGGTGGAACGGTGCATTGTGGGTATTGACGGGCCTCATGCTTCTTCGACGTGCCATGAGAAATGCGCAGAGGCACACGGCTGTGGCAGGGTAGAGGACGTGAGTGTGTACCTGATTTCCGGTGATGAGAGCCTCATCAGCTTGGAACTCACGTCATTGGTCGACCGCTTGGTGGGTGACAACGACCGTTCGATGATGGTGGACGACTTCGATTGTTCAGACAGCTCGTTCCTCATTGGCAATGTCACCGATGCGCTCACCACAATGTCGCTCTTCATGGAACGCAAAGTCGTTGTGATGCGTCATCTGCAAGATCTCTTGGCAGAAGATGTCGACACATTTGTTGCAGCAATTGATGCGTGCATCGAAGAGGCAGACCTCGTCATCACATCTACGGGCCGTGTCGTGAAGGCGGTGTCCGACGCATGCAAGCGCGCCAAAGCCGAAACTATTGGTGCTGCTGTTGTGAGTAATCAGAACGAACGCATTAAATGGGTCGAAACGAAGTTGGTTGAAGCAGGTTTCACCTATGCGCCCGACGCAGGTCGCCTCATTGCCTCATGGTTCGGCGGAGACCATGCTCGTATTGCTGGCCTGCTCGCGACTCTCACCTCGGCATATGGCGAAGGTGCCAAGCTGTCGCGTTCCGACATTGAGGTGTTCCTCGGTGAAGCCGGAAGTGTGGCGCCCTGGGATCTCACCGACGCCATTGATGCAGGAGATTCCAATAGGGCATTGCTGATGCTGCACCGCATGATGGGGGATTCCCATCCGTTACAGATTCTTGCGCTCTTGGCAAACCGTTATGCCCAGATGATGAAGATTGACGGTCGTGGCGTACGTACCGCGGCAGATGCAGTCGAGATTCTCGGAGGCAAAGAGTTCACGGCTCGCAAAGTGCTGGAGCAATATCAGCGGCTCGGCAGTGGGGGCATCTCGCGAGCCATCTCGCTCATCGCAACGGCCGACCTCGATTTGCGTGGTGGCAAAGATTGGGAACCGGAACTAGTGATGGAAGTTCTCGTGGCTCGTCTCTCGCGACTGGGTGGAGCAGCCCCACAACGGGCGCGCGCGTTCAAGCGGTAGAAAATTTTGTAACCGGAGAGCGTCGATACGACGCGATCAACAAGTGTGATTACTTGGCAGCAGCGTTGAGACGCTTCATGAGGCGGCTCTTGCGACGAGCAGCTGAGTTCGGGTGAATGATTCCCTTAGCAGCGGCCTTGTCGATGCGCTTTACGGCGGCACGAAGGCTCTCTTCACCCTCTGGGGTGCCGGCCTTGTCGGTAGCAGTGCGGATACGTGTCTTCAGCTCGCTCTTGACGGCCTTGTTACGGTCTGCTGCTTTTGCGTTGGTAAGAATGCGCTTCTTTTGGCTCTTGATGTTTGCCACGAGTTACGAGGCTATCGGGGAACAGCCCCGTCCCCAACCGCCACAGGTAGGCTCAAATTTGCCCATGGACATCTCAAAAATCCGCAATTTCTCGATCATTGCCCACATTGACCATGGCAAGTCGACCCTCTCCGACCGCATCCTCGAGATGACCGGTGCGGTGCAGGCTCGCGACATGAAGGCCCAGTACCTCGACTCGATGGATTTAGAGCGCGAACGTGGCATCACCATTAAGGCGCAAAACGTTCGGGTGAACTGGAAGGGGCACACGTTCCATCTCATCGATACTCCTGGCCACGTTGACTTCGGTTACGAAGTCAGTCGCTCATTGGCCGCTTGTGAAGGCGTGGTGCTAGTTGTTGATGCTGCGCAGGGAATCGAAGCGCAGACTCTTGCTAACTGCTATCTCGCCCTCGAGAACGATCTTGAGATTGTGGCCGTCCTTAACAAGATCGACCTTCCCGCTGCTGACCCCGACCGGTATGCGCAGGAAATCGAAAACATTCTGGGCATTCCCGCCGAAGACATCTTGCGCATTTCTGCAAAGACTGGTGCCGGTGTTCCTGAACTTCTTGACGAAATCATCGAAAAGATTCCTGCACCACAGGGTGACATCGATGCGCCTTTGCAGGCACTTATTTTTGACTCGCAATTCGACCAGTACCGCGGTGTGGTTTCCAGTGTTCGCGTGATGCAGGGTCGCATGACGACAGGTAGCCGTTTGCAGTTCATGCAAGCTCGCGCCACGCACGATGCAATTGAAATTGGTGCGCGTCAACCTGGTCCTGAGCCATTGCCCGAACTTGGGCCTGGCGAAGTGGGTTATCTCATCGCAGGAATCAAAGACGTTGCAGAAGCACGAAGTGGTGAAACTGTGACGACACTGCACGCAGGTTCTGACGAACCATTGCCTGGTTATCGCGATCCGAAAGCCATGGTGTTCTGTGGTTTGTATCCCATTGACGGTGACGACTTTGAAAACCTTCGCGAGAGCCTTGAAAAGCTGAAGCTCAACGATGCATCGATTACATATGAGCCTGAATCATCTGGCGCTCTCGGCTTCGGTTTCCGTTGTGGATTCCTTGGTTTGCTGCACATGGAAATCGTGAAGGAACGCCTCGAACGCGAATTCAATTTGGCGCTCATCGCAACTGCACCGTCGGTGGCGTATCGCGTCACCAAAACCGATGGCGAAGTCATCACAGTGGAAAACCCTGCGGATCTTCCACCAACGCAGAACATCAACTTCATCGAAGAGCCATTCTTCAAAGTGAACATCATTACGCCGAAGGATTACACCGGCACATTGATGGAGTTGTGCCAGTCGCGCCGCGGTGAAATGGTGAAGCTGGAATATCTCTCACCAGAGCGTGTGGAATTGCATTACCTCGTGCCGTTGGCTGAAGTGGTGGTCGACTTTTTCGATCAAATGAAGAGCCGCACGCAGGGATACGCAAGCCTTGATTATGAACTCGAGGGGTATCGCCCGAGTGCATTGGTGTTGGTTGACATTCTTCTGAACGCCCAACCCGCAGACGCATTCAGCACCATTGTTCATCGTGACAAGGCATTTGATTACGGCCGACGTATGTGTGAAAAGTTGCGCGAACTGATTCCTCGTCAGATGTTCGACGTCCCCATTCAAGCTGCCATCGGCGGAAAGGTCATTGCGCGTGAAACCGTCAAGGCCAAGCGCAAGGACGTGTTGGCGAAGTGTTACGGCGGTGACATCACCCGTAAGCGCAAACTTCTGGAGAAGCAGAAGGAAGGCAAGAAGAAGATGAAAGCCATCGGTCGCGTTGAAGTGCCCGGTGACGTTTTCATCAGTGCCTTGAAGTTGGACGACTGATGGTCAAGACCACGGACGGAGAAAAGGGGAGTCCTTTCCGTTCGTTGCGTTCGTACAACATGCGTGTCTACATGGCCGGATTGCTGTTGTCGAATATCGGTACATGGCTGCAATTCACTGCAACATCGCTTCTGATTTATCAAATCAATCTCAAGGCAACCGACTCTGGCATTAATGCTCTGTTCCAGTTTCTGCCGATGCTTCTTCTTGGTGCTTGGGCAGGCGGACTTGCAGATCGATTCGACCGTCGAAAGGTCACGATCTGCACGCAATCGGCTCTTGGCTTGCAAGCAGTCGTGTTGGCGGTTGTGACTGCGACTGGTCATGCACACTTGCCCGTGATTTATGCACTCTCATTGGTGCTGGGTATTGGTAATGCCATTGATAATCCTGCGCGTCGGGGATTAGTAACTGAACTCATTCCGCCACATGAGATTTCGAATGCGATGTCTCTCAACACCACTGTGATGACGGGGTCACGAATCGTGGGGCCCGCAATGGCTGCAGCGTTGATCGGCCCTCTCGGTACTGCGTGGCTGTTTGGCATCAATGCCATTTCATATCTAGCGGTGTTGATATCGCTCTTCTCGTTGCGTACATCGGAAATGCTTCCCAAAGTTGCCGCGCCCCGTGGTGGTAAGCCAGTGCGTGAAGGCCTTGCGTTTGTTTGGAACGATGTTTACCTTCGCAACATCTTCATCGTGTTTACGGTTGCGAGCACTTTTGCTTTCAACTACAGCATCGTGTTGCCAAAGATGAGTGACAAGTTGTGGAATGAACCAAATGGTTACGCCATCTTGTTGACGGTCACCAGTGTGGGCAGCGTGATTGGCGCACTCGCTAATGCGCGTTTTCGCGTGATGACAGTCCGTCGTTTTGCATATGGAAGTTTTTTGTTGGCGATGGCATGTCTGATCTTGCCGTTTGCGCCGAATTTCTACATTGCCTGTCTTTTTACTTTGCCATTAGGTATCGGTGGCACAGGCTTCATGACCGCCATGACCGGATTAATGCAGCAGCGAATCCCGCCGGAGATGCGTAGTCGCATGATGGCGCTTCAGTCTGTCGCGTTCCTCGGTTCAACACCGATTGGTGGTCCAATTACTGGATGGATTGGCGACAACATCAACGTGCATATGTCGCTGATCTACGGCGGAGTATTGACCTTGGCAGTGATGCCGTTATTGCGTGGCCTTGAAAGTGCAGGAACAGAATGAGTATCGCTGTTTGGTGGATCCGTCGCGATATGCGCCTTGCCGATAACAAGGCACTGCAATCTGCAGCTGCTGCAGGAAAAGTTGTGCCTCTCTTCGTCTACGACGACACCTTGCTGGCAACTGCAGGAGATGCTCGTCGCGAGTTCATGTTTCGGGCCCTGAATGCGCTTGACAATTCCATGGATCGCGCACTCATCTATCGCGATGGTCCGGTCGTTGAAGCAGTTGTGGAGTTCTGTCGTTTAGTGGGTGCTGACACTGTGTGCATCACGGAAGACTTCGCTCCCTATGGCCGACGTCGCGATGCTGCTGTTGAGAAAGCTCTCGCCGCTGATGGTCGTCGACTTGTACGTGCAGATACTCCGTATGTCATTGCACCGGGAACAGTTCGTAAAGACGATGAAACGCCCGTCAAGGTTTTCACACCGTTTTACAAACGCTGGTTAACGCATCAGTGGTCATCTGCTGCTGACGGAAAAGTTGAGTTCGCCGACTTCCGAGATTTGTGTGTTGGCTCTCGCATGGCCACGGGCTGGACTGTATACACGCCGAACCCGAGCGAAGAAGCCGCATGGGAACGTTTTGATGAATGGTCACAACGTGCGATGGGTGACTACAAAGAGGCGCGCAACAACCCAGGTATTGATGGCACTTCGATGATGTCTCCGTATTTGAAGTTCGGCATCGTTCATCCTCGTCAACTACTGCAACGTCTTGATGGGTCCGCGGGTTCCGATGTGTTCCGTTCCGAAATTGCATGGCGCGAGTTCTATGCCGATGTTCTCTTTCATCAGCCCGAGACCACATGGAAGAACTTGCAGCCAAAGATGGATGCGTTGCCTGTCGACTCTGGCGCAATCGCCGAAGAGCGGTTCGCTCAGTTCTGTGCAGGGCGTACTGGGTACCCCATCGTTGATGCGGGGATCCGTCAGTTGTTGGGCTCGGGGTGGATGCACAATCGTGTGCGCATGATTGTTGCCAGTTTCCTTGTGAAGGACTTGCACTTGCCGTGGCAATGGGGTGCGAAGTTTTTCATGGAACATCTGCTGGATGGCGATGTTGCCTCGAATGCTCATGGTTGGCAGTGGACGGCGGGAACGGGCACAGACGCATCGCCTTTCTTTCGAGTCTTTAACCCCATGGGCCAAAGCGAAAAGTTTGACCCCACGGGGGAGTACCTACGCCGTTGGATTCCAGAGATTGCGCATTTAGACGACAAGAGCATCCACGCCCCCTGGACATTGGGACTCTTGGCTCCCGCGGACTATCCAGAGCCAATGGTGGACCATGCGGTGGAACGCGAAGAAGCCTTAGCCCGCTACAAAGCGGTCAGCGGAAAGTAAAATCTTCGGACAATGTTGGATGATCGCAAAACAGCAATTCTTCGCGCCGTCGTGCAGGAATATGTCGCCACGGGTCTTCCCGTCGGCTCAAGCCACATTGCCAACCTTCCGGCCGTCAAGGTGTCCAGTGCCACTATCCGCAATGAAATGGCTGCGTTGGAGCAAGAGGGATACCTAGCGCAACCGCACACATCGGCCGGACGTATCCCGACCGACAAGGGCTATCGCCATTTCGTCGACTCCATTACTCCTGAAGGGGTCTTGGCAAAAGAAGAGGCGACGCAAGTAGGGGATTTTTTCCAAGGTGCACACGGTCGTTTAGAAGACTTGTTGCGTCACACCACCACGTTGTTGGCCAATATCACGCATCACACTGCTGTTGTTGTCGGTCCCGAGGTCGAAACAACCACGGTGCGTGCCGTTCATATCAGTCGT
>Ga0222712_10007345_pt1 | contig 10686 bp, 7 predicted proteins | sample C33_657DmetaG_FD_165043 | JGI IMG/M metagenome (GOLD analysis project Ga0222712, IMG submission 165043) | Estuarine water microbial communities from San Francisco Bay, California, United States - C33_657D | ecosystem: Environmental > Aquatic > Marine > Unclassified | place: USA: California... | reverse complement strand
TGAATTACGCTTACGCTGGTACGTGAGGTGACGGGAGCGGGCAACGGCGCATCCCAGACCGTGAACGTGGAGTCGTTGAGCTGCGGTTTTTCTCAGACGGTTACCTTGACCGCGAGCCAGTCTGAATTCAGCGATACCACGACGCGGCTGTATCAGTGTGTGCCGATTTCGGCAACCCCCGGTACCCCAAAAATGAATGTATTTCAGGGACTAGTAGTAATGCCCCAGAACTGTCCGGACGTGAAAATCAGTTGGACCCAGTGCTGCCGTCCGGTGTTCTTGACGGGCTTGGCCGGAGCGGCCTCGCAGTCGGCCTACCTTGAGGCTGAGCTGAATACCGAGGTGCCCAATACGGTCAACTCGGCGGTTCGGTTTACCGGCCCTTCGACGGTTTTTGTCTGTTCCGGCAGCACGGCCGTGATCCCCCAACACGGGGTGGAGTCCGACGGAGACAGCGTTCGATACGAGTTGGTGCCGGGCCGCCAGGATTACGTCAATGGGAGGTACCGCGTACTGACCTACGGGGGGACCCGGACCTTTCTTCAGCCCCTGACCACCATGCCCAATACCCAAATGCTGTTCGATCAGCGCACCGGAGAAATAACGCTGCCTGCGTTCGGATCCATGGCGAGCGTGGTAGTAATTCGGGCGAGCGACTACCGCTGGATTCCGAGCCGCAACCGCTGGGTCAAGATGGGATCTTCGCTGCGCGAGGTGGTAATCGGGGTGTCAACCCAGTGCGTATCGGGTCCCGCATCAGCACCGGTCAGTATCAAGCCGGCGCAGCCCGGTTGGACCAGCATCCCCCCAAGCGTTCCGATCAAGCTGCTTCCCTGTGGCGACACGTCGTTGACCTTTTTAGCCGGGGAGCAGCTCAGCTGCGGCAGCGTGAGCGCGAGCGATTTCAGGCTTTTCTCGAATCAGGGCGCCCTTCTTCCCATTAAGCGGGCGGAAGTACTGTGTTCGGGTAGTACCGGAAGCACCGGAAACCAGGTGCGCTTGGTGTTCCACGGAATGCTTGCTGGGGGTGCCTACTATTTGATTTCGGGTTTATTTGACGCGACTCCGGCGGGTTTTGTATGCGACCAATCCGCCCAAGACACGATCGGCGTGATTCAGGTCGTGAACTGCCCGAGTCCGGCAGAAATTGCCTGTCCCGGCACGCCCGTTTGCCCAACTTCGGTTTCGGTTTCGGGCCCCCACACGTTTTATTCAACTTGGTCCGACCCAAGTTTGGTCGGTGTGCCGCCCCACACCTCGACGTGGACATTGACGGGCGGCTACTTGGCAACCCCCTCGGTGGGAGATACCGTTCAAGCGTTTATTACCGGCACGTCAGCGACGCTCGTGCTCGAGACCCGTTTTGGCTTGTGTGTAGAGCACGATACGCTGCTGGTGGCGAGCACGGTGGACTTGGCCGAAGCGCAGTTGCCCCAGCTTGAGTTGAGGCCCAACCCCGCCGAGGGCGCCGTTGCGGTATCGGGAATTCCGCCGGGCGCGGTGCTTGAAGTGGTGAACCTCCTGGGGCAGTGCGTGCTGCGCTCAGACCCTGTGGCGGGCGGCAGTGCCCAGATGGACGTGAGCCACCTTTCGCGCGGAACCTATTGGGTAGTGGCCACTTCGCCCACGGCCCGGATTCAAACTCCCTTGGTCAAGTTATGAGAAAGCATCTACTAGCCCTAACTGCGGGCGTTGTGATGGGGCTGAGTTCTGCAGCACAGACCGCGGTGCTCTACAACGAGAATTTTGACACGCTGCCCCACAACGTGGTCACCTACCACACGTTGACGAATTCGGTTCCTTTATGGACAACGAATTCATCGCTTTCGGTTTCACCCCAAAATTGCTACAGCGCCAACGTGCTCCCCTACGACACGGTGTTTTTTAAAACCTTTTCGTTTTCAACGGTCGGCAAGCCCTACGTCTGGTTGACGTTTGACCACATTGCCAAAGTTCAGTATAGCCAGCGCGGCTACATCAGTGTATCCCGAGACAGTGGCCTGACCTGGTATACCCTGACATCGAATGAGTACCGGGGTAATTCACAGTTATTTAGAACGACGAACTACTTCAACGAAGCCAGCTACGCTGGCTGGGGTGGGTACACCTCGATAGGCAACGGTACTCAGCCTACGAACGCCTGGTGGAAGAACGAGGTGTTTGACCTGACCGAACTTGCCGGCAAGGGTCCGAACGGAACGGCCAATGGCTACAGCCACGTAATGGTGCGCTTTTCGCTGCAGTACCGACTCTTCGTTCCGGGGGCGAGTACAGCTGGATGGTTTGTCGACAACGTGCGCGTGCAGGGTTCGCCATGTGAACCCACCCCTCCGGTGATTAATTGGAATTACCCTCTAGCCAAGAAGCCCGTAGGCGACCGCTATACCCCGACGACCACGGTTCAGTTTCGCGTGATCGATAAAGCCGGCGTGTCGAAGAAGGGCGTGGACACGGCCTACGTGCATTACCGCCTAAACGGCGGTTCGTGGACGACGATGACTCTGGCGCCTTCGACGAGCTGCCCCGATTCGTCGGAGTTCATCGCAAACATCAGTACACCGAATGCGGGCGATACCGTTGATTACTGGGTGCAGGGCACGGACTGCGGGTGTGTGGGCAACAACGTACGAGAACCGGTTGCCCCCGGCTCGTACTTCACGTTTTGGCGCGTGGCTGCTCCCCCGGCGATGTGCGGAACGTCGAGCGTCGGGTCGTTTCCCTATGTGGTGAGCTCCCTGCCGTTTGTGGAGAATTTTGAAGGATCCGAATGGGTTCCTGGCACAGGAACCGGAATCAGCGGGGTGACCCACCGCGGGCTGTTTCCGATTGGAAACCCTCCGGGTGGCAAAAACTATGAAGTTTCGCCAGCGTCCAACGTCACGGGCTTTGCTTGGTCCGTGCGCCAAGGGTCGGTCCCGTCGACCACTACGGGTCCGTCGAGCGACCACACCTCAGGCAGCGGTCGCTACCTCTACACCGAGGCGGCTCAAGGTGCGGTCAATGCCCTGACTAGCTTCACGACGCCGTGCATCCAGCTTGTCAACCTCAACCACGCAGCGCTGGAATTCTACTACCACAAGTTTGGCAGCAGCATGGGATTGCTCCGCGTCGATGTGGATACCGGAGCAGGTTTTGCTGTGGGCAGTGGGGTAATTGGGGCAATTTCTCTGCCCGGAACCACCCATTCTTCACAAACCGACGTGTGGAATTCCGCGGTGCTGAACCTTCAGCCCTACCTCAATAAGTACATTCGGTTGCGTTTGTCGGCACCAAAGCGAGCATCAATAGCGACATGGCCATCGACGACATCTTGCTTTATGAAGCTCCTGACTTTGACATTAACGTGCTCAAGGTCACCGAGCCGGTGAACGGATTGTGCAGCTACAGCGCCCAATCCAACGTGACGCTGCGCTTGGCCAACCGGGGCTGGCAGCAACCCACCGCACTGCCGCTCGCCTTTTCGGTGAAAAATGTGAGTACCGGGGTTACGGTGGTGCAGCGCGACACGATGACCGTGAACTGGACGGCGGGCGGCTTGGCCAACGTGACGTTCAACGACAAGGCCAACCTGTCGGCCGCGGGAACCTACGAGGTTCGCGCATGGGTCGAGCTGGCCAGCGACCTGCTGCGGGCCAATGATACCGCCGTAATGGTGCAAATCGTGAAGCCCCCGACCATGGTGTTCCCCTACTTCGAGAATTTTGATTCACCCGCTTGGCTTCCCGGCCTCGGCACCCCGACTTCACCCGGTGTTTTTGGGTCGGGCGATTGGGTGCGGAATCCCGAACCGGTCGGAACGACCGGAGCCAATACCTCAATTTATGTAGGGAAGGACCTTACGCCCGTCGAGGGAACGGGCCCGCGCTGGTCGCGTAAGAACCGCGGAAACTATCTCTATTTGGGCGGACCGCTTGGTCCGGCTACGACGGCGTACCTGGAGTCCACTAAGTGCATTGACCTTTCGACGGCCACGTCGCCCGTGCTGTCGTTTTGGTACCACAGCGTGGGTACGGGCTGCGGGCCGATCGCGGTAGAGTACCTGCCTGTGGGGTCGAACCAATGGATACCCTTAAGCGGAAGTTCGCTTTCCATGCCCTTCCAAACGATAGAAACCCAGGACTGGCAATTCCACCAGGTGTCCTTGAGTCTGCTCGTGGGCCAGCAGGTTCGCCTGCGCATCAGCCTTTCGACGAACGGTACGGGCGTCATGTACCATACGGCCATTGACGAGCTCTTGATTTACAATCGTCCCGCCGCCGACGTGGGCGTGACGGCGATCACTTCTCCAGCAAATACCGTGTCGCTGACGGCACCCGTGGGCATTAATGTGGTCGTTCGGAACTTCGGTACTGCGGCCCAAACCAACGTTCCGGTGACGGTGGTCGTGTCGGACCGCTGTACTCCGTCGCAGTCGTCGACGTATACCGCAGTTCTTCCGCTTCTGAATCCGGGCACCCTGGCAACGGCGACGATACCGGCCGCGGGAATTACCTACACGCCCGGCGACATGCTAATTACTGCCTACACAGGGCTTTCGAACGACGTATTCCACGCCAACGACACGGCAATCCGCCGAACCAACGGAACGATTCCGCTGCGGATTCCGTTTGGACCCCTCACGTTCGACAACTGTACGGCGGACGAATACGGATTTTTTGTTCAAGGCGGCAGCGGAACGCTGCAAATGTGGGAATTGGGTGCATCGCAGCGCGGGATTCCAGCGTTTTCGGGCCAAAATGCGTGGTATTTGGGCTTGACCCAAGACGGCTACGGCCCATATTCTGAGCACCTACGCTTTCCGCCTTTGGTGGGGTTGGACACGACCTACGGCGCGTCGCTGCGCTTTAAGCACCGCTACGATTTTGTACCCGGAAACGGCGGACGAATTGAGTACCTGGAGGGAAGCACGTGGCTGCCGCTGTACGATTTTGTTCCCTTTGGATCCAACTGGTACAACGTGAATGGGGTTACGCCGCTCCCGAACCTGTTGGTTTGGCCGGGCTGGCAAGGAACTACGGGCGGCCTGTACGTCACTTCGTCGTTTCCCTTGACGTTCTGGCAGGATCGGACCCAGCCGCTGGTGCTGCGCGCACGGTACAGCGAAGGCTTGACTGCGGGCACCAATGTTTGGGCCATTGACGACATCGAGGTGGTGGCACCCCCCCAGAATTCGGTGGCGTTGATTGGTGCGCGCGCCGAGTCGATGCTGCTGGAGCCCGGAGACAGTACCCGAGTGCTCGTCTGGGTGCAAAACGACGCGGAACGACCGGTGACGAGCCTAACCCTAAAGGTGCACGGCCTTTCGAGCGGCGCGACCCTCCAGACCCTGACTTTAGCTGGAAGCGGCATTTCGAAGGGCCAGTCGCGCTGGGTGACCCTGCCTTCGTACTTCAAGGTTAATTCGGCCGGAACCTTGAATCCCTGTGTTTCGGTGCACCGGGTAAACGCCCGACTTGACGGGGTGGCGAATTCGGACTCCCTCTGCTTTAAGGTGGTGTGTGTGGCGCCGGTGGCAGTGACGTCGTCGTCGCCCTTCTGCACCAGCTTTGAAACCGCCGATTGGCCTTCGGAGTCGCTTAATGGAGGAACCGATTCGTGGACCCGTACTACGCCCAACCACGGGACAGTACAGACGGCCTATTTTGGCAGCAAGGCCTATGTCACCGGGGCCGCACTGTACGTTGAAGGTGCCCGTGACGCCCTGTACAGTCCCCGCTTTACGTTGGACACGGCGTTGAAGTATGAGGTAAGCTTCTTTCACAACATGCAGTCCCAGGCGGGCATCGATGGCGGCTTGGTGCAGTACAGTTTGGACGACGTGAACTGGCACCAGTTGGGCAACACGCAGTCGGACGGCGCGGTGTACTGGAGCACCACCCAATCGGTGCTGTCGCTCGACGGACGCAGCGGATGGTCCGGCAGTTGGCCCGGCTACAAGACGTCGTCGTTGCGCTTCGCGATTTCGCAGCCAAGCGTCCGCTTCAGGATGGTCTTTGGTAGCGACGCGACGGTCCAGAACTACGGATGGGCCTTAGATCAGTTTTGTGTAACTGCAGCGCCCGCCGCGTCGCCGGCTGTGGACTTAGACGGCAGCGCCGACGTGGTCTTCACCGGCTGTCCCTAGTGCTGCGCTGCTAGGCGATTTTCTTCTTGCGCGCGGCGTAGTAGGCGGCGTAGGAATTGAATCCGCTCTGGGCGAGCAGCTCCTTCTTGCGTTCCAGGGGCTGGGCGCGCTGCAGCTGCTCGTAGTGGCGCACCCTGAAGTGGTTGATGAGTTCCCGCACCTGAAGGTCCGTGCCCTTGCTGACCAGCTTGGTGACCCGGTAGGTGGGCAACTTGGAGGCCTCAGCCAGGTCGGCCAGGCTAAAATGCGGCTTTTTAAAGTGCTGGGGCAGGCTCGCGGTGCGCACCACCTGATCGAGTTCCGCCGACCAGGGTCCCATCAGCGTGAGTTCGTAGTCGCGGTGAAACTGAACCGCCCGGTTGGTGGCGAAAACCAGAATGATGCCCGTGTCCACCAGCAGGCTGAGGCCCATCACGTAGCTCAGGGTGGCGAAGACTTCGTCAATGCTCGGGCTCAGCTCGAGGACGGCGATCAGCACCAGGGCCCTAAGGAGGCCGTTGAGCAGGTAAAAAAGTTCCCAGTACTTGTGTTTGGAGAATCCGAGGCCCGGAACGCGGTAGTGCTTGAGCTGAAAGTACACCAGCGTCGCCAGGACCGTCGGGGTTAGGATTTTGTACATCACCGACCACGCGCCGAACTCGCCGGGGTGGTTCATGCTGAACTCAAACAGCCACATCGGGAGCCGGTGGGCGGGGGCCACGCCCGCGTCGATCGCCAAATACCAGAGCAGCAGGGGCATCATCACCAGCGCAAACGTGGCGCTCAAGCTCTTAAGGCCGCTGGTGGACTGGGGCGGCGTGAAGTAGATGGCCAGGGCCACGGGGTTGAGAAACTGAAGAAAGATCATTCCCAGCGCCACCGCGCGGTAGGCCGTGGGCAATTTGGCCCCCGTGACGATGATCAAGGCCGCTCCCGAAAAATTCAAAAGAATCTTAAAAATCAGGGCGCCGTTGCGCACGGCGTTGCCCAACCGCATGATCCGAAGTGCGCGCACCACGGCTACCATGCTGATCAGTAAAAAAAGGGAGATTCCGACTTGAAACAAGAAGTCAAAACTACCCAGGGTCCTAGAAATAAAGCTTAAATTAATATATAAAACAGCTAGAAAAGTGTATAAAAATGGCGAAAAATACTGTAAAAAAGAACCTTCAAAATGCGAGGTCTTCGCGTGGGGCCGTTTGGGTAACGACCGACCGGTGCTCGGAGGCCCGATCGGGACCTAAAACCTACTTAATGGGCACCGCCAACTGAGCGGCAAAACCGTTTCGACCCGCGTAGTTGAACAGGATTTGGAGCTCGCGGAACTTCAGCGAGAGGCCGAGGTCGTGCCGAACCTTCTCGTTGAACGCAATTGAGGTAACGGCATCGAGGCCGTAGTGCAGGTAAAGGGGTCCGCGCAGCTTAGCGTACAGGCCGGTGGGCAGCTTAAAGTGCAGCCCCCCGACTTCCTGGGGCGGTCGAAATTCAACCGCCACATAGGCGCCCCACATGGACTGGTTCGAAAAAATACTCCCGGTACCTCGGTAGTAAAATTCCTTGGTTGAAAAATTTTGACCCATGCCAAAACCGACCATGGCCGTGGAATTTTGGGCAACCACCCCCACACTGCTCGCCCAAAACAGCAACGCGGTGCTGAGTATCAGGTGGTTTCGGGTTAAACCACGCAGGTTTTCCCTTAATTTAAGCGCTTGCATCGGATCGTATTTGGGTTTGATGACAAGTTAAGATTATTGCAGGAACTTTGGCTTTATGAATCACCGCTATTATTGGTCGCTTATCGCGCTTGCTGCGTCAATTGGCCTGCGCGCCCAAGGCTACTTGGAATCGGAACGCTGGAACGGCTGGGTACAGCCCGCGACCGAGGTCTACTTTGACGAACTCGACCGCCGGCTGCTGCTGGTCGATCGGCAGTTGGACTACGTGCAGTTGCGGTTTTCGCCGTCGGGCGGGGGACTAAAACCCACTCAGGTTCAGCGCATTCCCCTGGCGCAGTGGGGCCAGGCGCGCGTTACGGGCTTTGCCCAAGGTTTGGTGGTCGTGGACTCTTCGTCGGCCGCGGGCGGACTGATGTACCTTTTTGCGTTGGATTCGACCTACCGCGGAGACGTGGTGGCGCCCGTGTTTCAGGATTCGGTGCGCGTGCTCGGGAGCCAGCTGCTCGACGTCGACCGACGGGCCGTGGGGTCGTCGATTGCGGCGCGCCAATGGAAGAACGGCGAACTGACCCTCATCAATCAAGTGGTCTTGGCCGACACCCTGCGCCCCGAATGGATGAGCTACCAGGCCGGGCGTTGGCTCGCGGTGTGGAAGCCCGAAGGCGAGGCGCCCGTGCTCAGCTTTCTGGGGACCTCGGGGGCGTGGAACCAGTTTCCCTACCCCATTAACCAGGAGGGCGTCGTTCCGCAGCAAATGTTCATCATCGACAACGACAGCCTGATGGTGCTCGGAACCAAGGGTGATTCCGCCTACGTCAACTTCATGAGGCTCCGCCAGGCGCCGGCCAACACCGTCGGCGACCGCGTGAAGTTGGGCGAGTTTACCCTGTTTTACGAAACGACCCAAACCGAAGCGCCGGTGAGTGCGGCCCAAAACCTAAATCCGGGCGAAAAGTTGGAATCGGTGGTGCCCAACCAGCAATCGGTGGGCGGCGAGCGCATCAAGAAAAAGGGCCGGTTTGCGGTACTGTTTGACACGTTTAAAAACGCCGACGACGCCTACAGCCTGCTCAACGGCTTGGTCGGAACCTTCCCGGACGCCTACGCCGTCGACACCAAAGAGGGCATTGCGGTGATGGGTCCGAACCGCATCAGCCTGGCCCAAATACAGGCCGATTCGAGCCGCGCATTCAGCAGCGGCATCGGAGTCAAAAAAATGGTGACCTACGCCGACAAGCTCAAGGAACGCAAGGAAACCCTGGTCACCCTTCAGGTGTACGACGCCCAACAAAAAACCGCAGTGCCCTTTACCCTGGTCTTTTTTAACCGCGGAACCGACCGGATCATTTTTAGCGATACGGTGCGCACGGGGCGGGTCAACTTCATCTACAGCCACGGAGCGGAGCTCGGGGTGGCGGTTTCGTCTCCGGGATTCTTCCCCCAGTCGATTCGCTTGAATCCGGTCATGGCTCCGGTGGCGACCCACTACTACCACGACATGTTTTTAAAGCCGGCGGTTGCGCGGGACCCACTAAACCCAAACCGAATGGTGGTGCAGTCGGCCGAGCTGGATTTTCAAAATGTACTGTTTGATTTCAACAGCGACCTGCCCCGCAAGATTTCAATGGTCGAAATCAATGCGATGAAGCAGGCTTTTTCGGGGCTGGATTCGGTGAAGCTGGTGCTCGAAGGCCACACCGACGACGTGGGTTCCGACAACTACAACCGCGCGCTCGGTCAACGCCGCGCCGGAGCGGTTAGCCGCGAGCTTCGGTCTGTGCTGCGCCCAACGGCCACGCTTACCTCGGTATCGCTTGGCGAATCCCGCCCGGTGGCGCCGAACGACAACGATTTTCACCGCTCGCTCAACCGCCGCGTCACGCTGCGCGTCGAGGCCATGCAGCCCGCATCGAGCCCGCTTCAGTCTGCTCCCGTCGCAGCGGAGTCGCCCATCGAGCTTCCCTCGGATTCCGCTCAGGCGGAGCCCGAACGCCTTATCGAGGCCCCGGTGCCGGCGGTAGCTGAGGTTGCTCCGGCAGAGCCCGAGCCCAGTGCGCCGTTTTTGCCTTCGGCGGCGAAGCCGAACGCAAGCGAGTTAACCAAGGCCGCCAAGGGCGCAGCCCGCGCCGCTAAAGAGGTCGACCGCGCAACCAAGGAGGCCGCCAAGGCCAAGTCGGCCGCAGACCGCGAAGCCGAAAAGGCCGCCAAGCTCGCCGCAGACGAAGCGCTCAAGCGCCGCGAGGATTCGATTAAAGCGTTTGACGAGGCGCGCCTGCGCCGCGTAATGGACGTGGCCGCACAGCGCAAGGCCGCCGACGAAGCCAAGGCAGCAGAACAAAAGGCCGCGGCAACCAAGGCAAAGGAAGACGCGAAAAAAAGCAAAAAGGCCGACGCCGCTAAAGCGTCGACCGACAAGCCCAAGAGCTGACGCATTTTAGGTACGTCCTGAATGAAAAAGTAAAACCCGTTTTGTACGGGTTTTTTTGTACCCAATTTGTACCTATAAAAAATAGTATATATTAACCATAATGTAGTCTTTGTGATTCATTATGAGTTTGTTGGGCCGGCAATTTAGGCGGGCGTGGTCAACTTTGTTGGTCCTAAACGCACCAATCGATGAACGCTCGACTTCTTTTCTTTTTAGCATTTTTTAGCTTTTTATCATTAAAAGCTCAAACGGTTACTGGCCAAGTTCGGTTAGTAAATCGCATAGGCGTTACGTCGTTGACGTACGGATTGACGGACAGTGCGTACGCTCGTGTGGTGGACCAGGACCGCAATGTATCGTCGTCGGTGTTGGACACGGTAAGTGTTCGGATCAGCAGCCCCAAGGAGCCCTTGGGCGAGAAGATCACGTTGACGGAGACGGGCGTAGCGACGGGTATTTTCACGGGCTGGTTGCGTTTT
>Ga0222712_10007344_pt1 | contig 10686 bp, 14 predicted proteins | sample C33_657DmetaG_FD_165043 | JGI IMG/M metagenome (GOLD analysis project Ga0222712, IMG submission 165043) | Estuarine water microbial communities from San Francisco Bay, California, United States - C33_657D | ecosystem: Environmental > Aquatic > Marine > Unclassified | place: USA: California... | reverse complement strand
TCAGTCATAACCACGTTATTTAGTGAATACATATACTCCCTCCCACTTTTCACGTCCTTCTACTTTGTTGTTACCAACGCCTGGACGAGTGTTGAGCATCATCTTGATAGTTGATGCGTGATTAAAACCTAGACTCTGTGCTGTGGCGATCCAGCGTTCTACCACTTGGTATTCTTTATTGCCATAACTTTTATAGTCAGCGATATTAGTAGCAAAGATCCCATCACTGTTCAACCCACGATAGATGTTCTTCATAGTTGGCACTACATAACCTTCAAACCAATCATCCATAGTAGTGTAGCGTACCATACACTGTGTGGGTTCATCGCAGTACTTTTCTAAGTTAAAGTATGGTGGGCTACTAAACGCCATATCCATTTCATAGGGTTCATATTCTTCACTGACTGCTTTAATCAGTTTACCACGATTGCCCATGGCATCATATATACAGTCATTCAAGTAGTTTAAATATTCAAATGTTTCTGAGTTGGGATCGATACCTGTGTAGTTGTAACGCATCTTGCTGGTAGCGATGCCCAATAGTCTACCGCCATAACCAGCACTATAGTCGTAGACATTACCCCACATAACAGGACATAGATGATCAATGATAGCACGAGCATTCAGGGGTTTGAAATTCTGTATGTTTTCACCCGTGACTAATTCCAAAGCTCTACGCAAGGCCGTTGGGCTTACTAGATTGTTACCATCGCGATAGTCAAAACACAAACGTATAGCACGTTCTAGTTTACGATCATCTAAGAATCTATCCTTTAAACTGTTACTGCCACGGCCCTTGGGTTCAGCAGTCATCATGTTAGGAAAACAAAAACGATTGATAGTCTGCCCTTGATTGTTGCCTAGTCCAATACGGAAATCACCATCCACACGTTCAACTTGATTGCTGGTGGTATTTGACAGTTGTTTGATTTCTTTAATCAACCCTGCTTCAGTATAGTAGACGATAGGCACTATATTAATACTGCGATAGATGTCAAACACTTCCTTGACTACCTGATCTGGTGTTTGTTTATAGCGTTCTGCTGTGTAGGTAGCCAGTTGTTCTTCTACACCTTCGTAGCAGGTGAAACTGGCTCTATCGGCTAGGATAGCTTCAGTGGCATACTTTTCTATACCCCAAGTTTTATATAATTGTTCAATCATTGTATGTCTTCTAACGAATCCGACCCAGGGTCATTGTAAAAGAAAGGATACCAATTTTCTTTTGGATATTTAAGATAGAAATAGGTCAGGAATTGTTCCATTTGATTTTTGCTGGTCCAATGCCAAGTATCATAGCTCATGCGGCGACAGCCCGGGCGATCCTGTAATTCTTTTATCAGGCTATCAACTATCTGCGTCCAGCCCACAGTGGTATCAACAGAATCTCCGTACAGCGAACGGTATTTTTCCTTATCTGGGCCAAATTCTGGTATGCGTATGAAACCCTGTTCACACTTCAACACCCATTTTTTGCCTTTTTTAGATATTGCAAACATACTGTATTATACACTTATTTTGACCTAAAATCAAGTGAAATTTCACTTGACAACTACCTAAAATGGCTGTATAATTCACTTATAACTAGTAAAAAAGGACATGTAATGTATATGGTAAAGACAAGCAGTGGTTATACTCTACAACCTAGTACGTTAGGCACTATCCCAAAGCGTATATTTGATCCCCGCAGACAAGAGGATTTGGTAGAATACAAACATTTCGTAACCAAAGGTACTTGGAAAGGCAAAGTATGTCCATTCCAACTACAGTGGCCCTATCTTAACATACCTACTATGTTGCACGAAATGGTAGCCAAACACTACATAACCAAAGAATTTAAAATCACCAAATAACTCGCGAACGAGAAATAGCCCACTTTTAAAGTGGGTTTTTTCTTGGCTAAATATTCAATGGCAGCCTACTCTTTAACTGCTAACAATGTTAGCCAACAATCACCAAATCTAGCCAAAGGACCTGTGCGTATCTATGCCAGCGTAGCAGTCTATTGGGTAGTGGGTGAAAATCCTCAAGCTAGATCCAGCAACTGCGCCATGCTGGCAGCAGGACAGAGCATAGAATTAAGATTACCAGTAAAATGTAGCCGAATCGCTGTGCTGGCAGTTAATGAACCTGGCGTTGTCACAGTAAGTGAAACACATGGTGGAGCCAAAGCCAGCTGTTCTGCTTAGATCTAGATAAATAATATAAAATATTAAGGAATAAACGCAATGCCGATCGGACAAGTCATAACACCTAATTCAACTAGTGGTGCACTTAGTGGTATTATTACTAGCACAAAGATTCGAATAGAATCCAATGTTGCTTGCTATTACGCAGTTGGCAATACAACTCCAATCGTAGTAACCACAACAGCTGAAATTATTCCTAGTAATACAGTACGTTATATTAACATGGAAGGTGCTGGTAATAAGATTAATCTAGTTGCTACAAGCGGTACTGCTTTGGTATCAATAGTTAATTGCGGTAACGTTGATATTTCAAGAACGACAAACTACTAATTGATATTGAAATTTTAAAAAGCCCGGCAATCGGGCTTTTTTTGTGGCTAGAATAGTTTCACTAACTATTGCTCATATTGTGATAAATATTACTATGAAAACAGCAGAAATCTTAAGAAAATTAGCAGACCTGGTAGATACTGTAGAAGGTGATGCAACACCGGAAGCTAATTCTCCTGATGAATTAGGTACTATGGTACCACCCCTACAACAAAAAATTGAAATCCTTAAGAAATCACAAGGCATAGACAATGTCTATGATCGTGAAGCTGATGAATTAGATCAAGTTAAGAAAAATGCAGGACTAGCAGTAACTACAGTCGCAGAAGAAGACGAGCCTTTTGAAGGATAGGGAGTAATCCATGTCCAACTCATTCACCCAAGATTTATTTACCCAACGACGTAACTACGATGATGGTAATGTGCGGATCGGCCAATTGGATCGTATCTGGTATGACGAGCATCGTAATGCTTTTTATATAGGAGATGGTGTAACACCAGGTGGTCGGCTAATTGGTGCAGGCGGTGGCGGCAATAACTATAATACAAGATTAGTAACTACCAGTACATATACAGTAGTTCCAGATGACTACTATGTTGGTGTGAACTATGCAGGCGTTTGTACTATCACTCTGCCCGTAGCAGCCAATGGTGATAAAGTTATTATTAAAGATGAAAGTGGTCTAGCCAGTGTGAACAATATCATACTAGCAGGCAATGTAGACAACGACCCTGGCGGCGCTATACTGGCCATAGACAACGGAGGCATCCACATGATATATCGTGATGGATGGAGGATAATCTAATGACATATTTGTTTTCAAGCAACGTAGAAATATCAAACGATCAAGGCAATGCTATATCAATCAGTGCCAATACCAGTCCTAACAGCGCCAATAATCCCATATATGTAAATTCCACAGGCGGTAATCTCACAGTTAGTGGATCAGTTGAAACATTTCCAGGCGGCGCTACGTCAGTATCGGCATTTGGCGAACCCTACGGATTAACTATCACTCCAGTTATACAGTTAGACAGCATCTACGGTATTACCCCAGACGTCATACAAACCTATAGTGGAGGTACTGGTAACGCCAGTGCCACTCCACAACAGGGTGTTTATACCACATGGTCGGGCACGACCGCTTATGGTTATGGTGTATTGCGCTCAAAACGATTCATACGCTATCGCCCAGGACAGGGTGCTCTAGCTCGTTTTACGGCGGCATTCACAGCCAATCTCGCCCTGACTAGCCAACGTGCTGGATTATTCAATCAGGAAAACGCCATCCAGATAGGTTGGAATGATGATGGAGTCAATGGCCCACGCTTTGGTGTCATGCGTGCTACAGGTGGCAAGACACACATCACGGTATTGACAATCAACACAGCACCAACGGGCAGCCAGACAGCCAACATCACACTAAATGGAGAATCATACTTAATACCAATAACTTCTGGTACAGCACAGGCCACAGCAGTAGCGATTAACAAAGCAGATGGATTCACAGGTTGGTTGACAGATCAGGTAGACAATACCATAGTGTTTTTGAGCAATAGCCTAGGTGCGAAAAATGGAACATACAGTTTTAGTGCTACAGGCACAGGCACATTGGCTACGGGCACATTCAGCACCAAACAGGTGGGTGTGGCACAGACAGAAAACTGGACCTATCAAGCGGATTTTAACATAGACACATTAGGTGCTAACATAGCAGGACCAAATCCCAGCGGCATGACACTAGCCAGCCAATATCTAAACGTTTATCAGATCAACTTCCGTTGGTTGGGTGCGGGGGAGATACGCTATGCCATCGAAGATGCCAGCGACGGTAATATGATCTTTTTCCACCACGAACACTATGTAAATCGATACTTACTACCACACGTAGCGCAGCCTAGTTTCAAAATTGGATATGTGAGTTATAACTTAGGCACTGCCGGTAATGCCATAGTCAAAGGTGCTAGCATGATGGCTGCCATCGAAGGCGACATCGTTCAGAATGAACTCATGCGCAGCACCAGTGTGAATAAAACCACGCTAGCACAAAACACTCTCCACCATTTACTGACCCTACGCAATCCCTATGTGACCAACGGTAAAGCAGGTGCGCTAAATGGTAATTATCTTCTTAATGCCAAAGAAATCATACTTAAAAATCTTTCTATAGCCACACAAGGTACTGATCCTGCGATAGTATATGTATTCTTTGAACCTACCAGTTTTGACAGCGATCATAGCTATGTCAGCCAGCCCAGAGACAACGGTATGGTATCAACGGTGGATGGCACTTTAGATGCTACCGTAGATACGGCAATAGCTCGTTTTGTCACAGCCATCAATGGACAAGCAGAATATAACATGAGTGATTTCCGTATCACCCTACCACCAGGCAGTTGGGTAAGTTTCGCTATCCAATCAACAGCACAGATAAGTCGTTGCACTACGGCTTTGATATTCAGTGAAGATTAGCCAAAAGTTCTTGCTTTTGCTATTATATCTTGCTAATATACTTGTTACAACTCTATAAATAATTAACTATGTTATTTGGCTACATTTTATTATTAATCGCATTAACCATATCCGCAGTAGCCGCATTCTACTCAATTGCAGGCTTGACAGCTATATTCGCCGCGGCATTTTGGCCCATCGTGGTCATGGGCACAGTGCTAGAACTTGGTAAGATCGCTACCACAGTTTGGTTACACAAATATTGGGACCGCGCCGCACTTCAATTCAAACTATACCTAGTACCGGCTATAGCTATCCTTATGTTAATTACCTCAATGGGTATATTTGGATTCTTGAGTAAAGCACACTTAGATCAGGCAGTACCTGCAGGCGATATCAGTAGTCAAGTGCAGATATTTGATGACAAGATTAAAACTGAGCGTGACAATATCGAAGCCGCAAGAAAAGCACTCAAACAAATGGACGCACAGGTCGACGAGAAACTAAGCCGTACCACAGATGACAAAGGAGCAGAACGTGCAGTACAGATCCGACGTAGTCAATCTAAAGAGCGTAGTAACTTACAGAACGAAATCGCCACCGCACAGAAAAAGATTAGTTCACTACAAGAACAGCGAGCACCCATAGCCAGCCAAGCACGTAAAGTAGAAGCAGAAGTTGGTCCAATCAAATATATAGCTGCACTTATCTATGGTGACAATCCAGATGCTAATCTATTAGAAAAAGCAGTGCGTTGGGTTATCATCCTGATAGTATTAGTATTTGATCCATTGGCATTAGTGCTAATCTTAGCCGCTGATCAGACATTTGAGTGGCATCGTCCACGTAAAAAATTAGCGTATGATCTAGACGACGGTGCGTTGACAGAAGAACAAATTAACAAAATCAAGCAACAAGCTGATGTTGACGATACAGTCAAAATGCAACAGTTTTTTGATAGTGGCAAGAAACTAGCACGTGAAATAGATGATAACGATGGTATGTTGCCCAAGCACCCGCAAACAAATGAGTTAGATATACCTGTGCTCGAAGGTGAGGAAACACAAGCCCAACGCTTAATAGATGAAGCTGAAACCAAAAACTCAAAATTACAACGCGAACTTGAGGCAGTGCGAGCAACCGCTGAAAACCTAAAAAAAAAGTTCTTGAGCTTAGTCAGCAACCCCCTAAAGAAAAAATAGTAATACAGGAAGTCGTTAAAGAAGTTCCAGTTGTTAAAGAAATTATTAAAGAAGTTCCGGTAGTCAAAGAAGTCATTAAAGAAGTGCCTGTTGATCGAGAAGTTATAAAACAAGTAACTGTTGTTGATCCGACTACTGCTCGAGCTCTTGAACAAACAGAAACTGATTTGGCCAACGCTGTGTTAGTCATACAAGATCGACAAAAGGAATTAGCCGATCTTAAACTAAGATATCAACAGCTAGAAAATGACTATACAGAATCTTCTAAATATATTGAAGATCAGAACAAGCAGATACAGGAATTGCGACAAAGTGGTGCGGTAGAGATCAAAGATCACCTAGGTAATGTTATCCAGATGCACGTACCTGGACAAGAACCTAAACCGGTGCCCAAGCGCAAAGGTATCGTTAATGAAGTAGTAGTACCTGATTTAAGTATCAATGCGGAAGGATTGGAAAATCCAACCAATGCAGGATTTGGTACTCGATTCCCTGATAATCCAGTCAAGGGAGATGTATTCTTAAGGATGGATTACTTACCAAGTAAGCTATTCAAATGGAACGAAAAGAAATGGATTGAAGTAGATAAAGACATTACAGATCGTTATGCCTATGACGAACAGTATATCAAACACTTAGTGGAAAAATTGCGCAGTGGTGAGTATGATTATGACATGCTAAACGCTATTGAGCAAGAACAAATCGAGAGGTATATAAATGGAACAACAAAACAGTAGATTCATAACCTATCCCAGCCTAGTGGATAAATCAGAAAATCACACGGTCACTATAGTTGACGCAACACCAGATGATATAGAAAATATTGGATTCTTCCTAAAGTCCACCGATAAGAATTTTGACGTGTACTTGTATCGAGGCGATCTAAATGATTTAGAATATCTCAGCCATGCATCTGATAATTCAGATCACATATTAGTCAGCAGTGCTAGCCAGGTGACCATAACTAACGCTACGAATGTAACTACATTCGGACAAGGCGCTAATCTGAACAACCCATTAAAATATTTTAAGGATTTTGATGAGCAACGTAACTCAGATTAGCTGTAACTTCTGCGGTAAAAATCGCAGCCAAGTTGACAAGCTGATCGTTGGCAATGAAGCAGGCATCTGCAATGAATGCCTGGATCTCTGTGCCAATATCCTTGACAAAGAGCGTATGGAAAAACTACGCAAAGATGCGAAGTTTGAAAAGATCTTAGATCCAGTTAAGATCAAAGAACATTTGGATCAATTTGTCATTGGGCAGGATCAGGCCAAAGTGACCTTGGCAGTTGGAGTAGTTAATCATTTTAAACGCATCCTGCTAAATCCCAAAATTGATGTAGAAAAAAGCAATATCCTGATGTTTGGACCTAGCGGATCTGGTAAGACTCTATTGGTTAGGACCATAGCCAAATTCCTTAACATACCTTTTGTTATCGCAGATGCCACCACGCTGACTGAAGCTGGATACGTAGGTGAAGATGTTGAAAGTGTTATTAGTAGACTGCTAAGTGAAGCAGAATATGATGTAGAACGCTGTGAACAGGGCATAGTGTTTATCGATGAGATCGACAAGATATCACGTAAAAGTGAAAGTGCTACACTTACCCGTGATGTAAGTGGTGAAGGAGTACAACAGGCTCTGCTGAAATTGGTAGAAGGCACCAAGTGCAAAGTCAGTGCAGGTACTAATAAGAAACACCCAAACCTAGAACAGATAGAAGTCAACACGGAAAAGATCCTATTCATCGCAGGCGGAGCATTTACTGAATTAGATGATATCATAGCCAAACGTCAGAACAAAAAAGGTATCGGTTTTGGTGCCTCTGTTGATCGTGGCGATCTAGATCGCTCAGCCACAGAACCAGATGATTTTCTTAAATTTGGTATGATACCAGAATTTACTGGACGTTTTCCTGTGGTAACCTATACCAATGATCTAAGCAAGTCAGATCTGATAGACATATTAACCAAACCAAAAAACAGTTTGATCAAACAGATGCAGTTCTATTTTGAAGCCGACGATATCGAATTGATATTTGAACGATCTGCGATTGACACGATAGCTGAACAAGCGTATAATATGCAGACAGGTGCTAGAGGATTAAAGAATATATTAGAAAAATTGCTTAATCCTTATATGTTCGTATTACCAACATTAAAAGCACAGGGTATTGAAAAGATTGAGATAAATGAAAGAACTGTTAAATATAATGAACCAGCGATATTTAAGGAGAAAACCAAATAAATGGCATTTGAAAATTCATTAAAGGGCAGTACTGTTTACGTTAAAAATGACAACGTAGAACAGGCCATGCGCAAATTCAAGAAGAAGATGCAGGACAGTGGCTTATTACAAGAACTACGTGATCGTGAATGTTACGAAAAACCTACGACACTGCGTAAACGTAAAGCATCAGCGGCTAAAAACCGTTGGAAAAAGAAAGTACAAAGCCAAAAATTACCACCAAAATTATATTAGTATATAATTACAAATAGTAGTGATAAATATTTTTATAGAATGCCTGAATAGGGTTCTATATTTTAGATCTTGCTTAATAAAGGAGAAAACTATATGTCTAAGATCATCGGTATTGACCTCGGTACCACAAACTCATGTGTGGCTATCCTAGAAAACAACAAACCAAAAGTAATTGAAAACAATGAAGGTGCCCGCACTACACCTAGTATCGTCGCCTATGGTGATGAGATCCTAGTTGGTGCACCAGCCAAACGCCAAGCAGTAACTAATCCAAAGAAAACAGTCTATGCGGCTAAACGTCTAATTGGGCGTAAGTTCGAAGAAAAAGAAGTACAAAAAGATTTAGATTTAATGCCTTATGAAATCATTAAGAATTCTAATGGTGATGCATGGGTTAAAATAGGTGATGATAAACTAGCACCACCACAGATTTCAGCTGAAGTTCTGCGTAAGATGAAGAAAACAGCAGAAGACTATCTCGGTTATGATGTAACACAGGCAGTTATCACAGTTCCTGCATACTTCAATGACGCACAGCGCCAAGCAACTAAAGATGCTGGTAAAATCGCAGGCTTAGAAGTCCTACGTATTATCAACGAACCAACAGCGGCCGCCTTGGCATTTGGTATGGATAAACAAGAGAAGAAAGATCGCAAGATCGCTGTGTACGACCTAGGTGGTGGTACATTTGATATCTCAATCATCGAAATTGCCAACCTTGAAGGTGATCATCAATTTGAAGTATTAGCTACCAACGGTGATACATTCCTTGGTGGTGAAGACTTTGACCAACGCCTAATGGACTATTTGATTGAAGAGTTCAAAAAAGAGTCAGGTATCGATCTTAAACAAGATCAATTGGCACTACAACGCTTGAAAGAAACAGCAGAAAAAGCCAAAATTGAACTGTCGAGTTCAGCACAGACTACAGTAAACTTACCATACATCACTGCTGATGCTACTGGCCCTAAACATTTGAACGTGAATATTACACGTGCTAAATTTGAATCTTTAGTTGAAGATTTGATCAAACGCAGTATCGAACCATGTAAGACTGCTATCAAAGATGCGGGTATCGATGTCAGTGAAATCACTGATGTTATCCTAGTAGGCGGACAAACACGTATGCCTAAGGTACAAGAAGCAGTTAAAGAATTGTTTGGTAAAGAACCACGTAAAGACGTTAACCCAGACGAAGCAGTAGCAGTTGGTGCGGCTATCCAAGGCGCAGTCTTAGCAGGTGACAAGACAGACGTTCTATTACTAGACGTTACACCATTGTCACTTGGTATTGAAACCATTGGTGGTGTGTTTACTAAACTTATCAAGAAAAACACAACTATTCCTACTAAAGCACAACAGGTATTCTCAACAGCAGATGATAATCAACCTGCTGTGACAGTAGCAGTATTCCAAGGTGAGCGTGAGTTTGTTAAGGACAACAAGAAACTCGGCGAATTTAATCTAGAAGGTATTGATCCAGCACCACGTGGCGTACCAGCTATTGAAATTACTTTGGATATTGATGCTAACGGTATCTTGAAAGTATCAGCTAAAGACAAGAAAACCAATAAAGAAAATAAGATCACTATCAAAGCTAATTCGGGACTAACTGAAGAAGAAATTAATAAGATGATCCAAGATGCTGAAGCTAACGAAGAAGCTGATAAAAAAGCTCGCGTATTAGTTGATGCTAAAAATGGTGCTGATGCGCAATTACATGGTATCAAGAAAGAATTAGAAGTGCATGGTAGTAAACTAACAGATGAAGAACGAACCAAGTTGGATGATGCTGTTAAGGTTCTCGAAGAAGCCGTTAAAGCTGAAGACGCAGACAAGATCACTGACGCTATCACCGCACTATATGCTCCAGCGGCTCCATTGTTTGCGGCTAAACAGGCTGCAGAATCAGCGACAGTTGAGCCAGGTGCTCAAACAGATTCAGCTAAACCAGACAACGTAGTTGATGCTGAGTTTACTGAAGTTAAGAAGGATGCCGAATAAGGGTCTTTCATTTATTTTTGCTTA
>Ga0222712_10007343_pt1 | contig 10689 bp, 13 predicted proteins | sample C33_657DmetaG_FD_165043 | JGI IMG/M metagenome (GOLD analysis project Ga0222712, IMG submission 165043) | Estuarine water microbial communities from San Francisco Bay, California, United States - C33_657D | ecosystem: Environmental > Aquatic > Marine > Unclassified | place: USA: California... | reverse complement strand
TCTTTGTATTAATTTTATTGGCGTAACACCTGCATCACTGTCAATTTGCAAGTAATAGCTAGGGTTCGTGGTAACATCGCTTGAAATAACACCTTGACTTAGTTTAAGACTACCAGTGCCCGCATAAGAAATAGACCAACCAGGCGCTATTTCAACACTTCCAGCTCCTGATACAGTAATTTCATAATAAGTTTGTCCAACAGTATTAACAAAATTAACAATAGAAAATTGTGGATTAGTAAATAAATTTTGTGAGCTTTCAAAAACATCAGTAGGGCTTGTGCTTTGAATTAAATTAGGCGGCCAACCTTGGCGCGTGAATTGCAAGACAGAGCCTTGTACACTTGGGTCCCCACTCCAAACACGAATGAAATATAACTGTATATTACCCGGATCTGAAGGAGTTCCATCATATGGAAATAAAAAAGGAATAATATCATCGCCATTATTATCAACAAAAGTACCAACGCTTGAAAGAACTAATACAGAACCTAGATTCGTATAATTATATGTGGTACCACCAACTAAAGATTGTTGATATACATCTTTAGGCACAGTGAATGCAGGGTCACTAAAAAACTCAACATAGCCGCCAGCCAAAGGGAAGCCTGTGTCTTTATTTACGAAGTACTCTTGCAAAGGAAAGCAAGCGTAGTACAGAGGATTCGGTGTCGCCATATTAAGTCCTTTTTTTATTACATCATTATGCTATTAGTTCGTCGATAATACAATTGCGTTATTGTTCAAATTCATTTTGTGGTTGTTCTTTTCCACCAAGCAGATATTTTAAAGCGGCAAAACTTGGCAATCCACCACCACCAGTAATTCCAAGTTTTTGTAAAGCTTGTTTATCTTTAATTATTTGATGTAGTGGCGCTAACTCAGGATTTGCTTTTCTTAATTGCTTCATAGTTTTAGAAGTTTTCATGGTTCTTTTCAATAAGCCTTCTGATATTTCTTCTTCAGGCCCTATTGCTTTTGCAATTAACGGGTCTTTATAAGTTTGCATAACTTGACGATACTTATTCATGCCCTCTTTAATCATATTTGATATATTTTCATAACCTGATTTTTCAAAATGATTCTCAATGTAATCATTTAAAGAGTCCCGTAATTCACCTAAATTTTTGCCCATGTCATAATCAGCTGAAGTATCTTTGCTTTTAAGCCAGTTTGAACGTTTACCCATATCTGATTGTAATTTTCTTAATGCATCAAAATCGCCTGATTTTGCGCTTTTAATTAAATCCTTTGTTGATTTAGATGTATCCATGTTATGAGATAAATCACTCCAAAAAGATTTGTTTAAAGGGGTTCCACGCCCGGTCTTTAAAACATTTATGCCTACTTTTTTAGCTTCATCACTAGCTTTATTTAATAATCCAGCAGCTTCTTGATACGATTTATTAAAATTTTTCTGTAAAATTTCACCAACCATTTCGCTTGTGGGTGTTTTGCCTATTGCTTTAATAGCTCTAATACCTGGCTTAACTGCTAAGCCCGCGCCTACTTCGCCCACGCCTTTTAAAGCACCTAATATTCTTTCTGGGTATCCACCTTTTGTTTCTAAACCGCCAGCTAAACCAGCGCCTATTAACGGAGCGGCTATAGCCATTTCGGGAAGAGCTGCTACACTTCCGGCTACAATAGGTGCGGCAGCAGTGATATTACCAGCTAAGCTACCCAAACCTCGACCAACAGTTTCGCCAAATGATGTGGTTGGTGTCTCTTGTGGTAATTCTCTAGGCTGTCCGCCAAATAATTGTTGAATACCGCCAAATCGTTCTTGGATCTCACGAGGATAGGCATAGCCAAAACCTTTAACGAGTCCAATATCACCTAATCCACTAATGGCTTGACCTGCGCGAGATAATGCTTGACCGCCTGGCATTTGCATTAATTTTTGCAAATATCCTTGAGCTTCTGGTTGCGCGATTTGTTGTTGTTCGCGCGATGCAAGCTCGGTTTGCATGCCTTCTCGTCTTGAAAGTTCTGCTAAAATCTCTTCTCTTGTTGGTTTTGCCATTTTAGCCCCCGAATTCTTGCAGCATTTGTTTTAATTGCGCTGTTGGTATTTTGGATAAATCGGTTTTTGTTTCTTTTTGTTTTTGTTGTTTTGCTTTAGGGGCAAGACCTTCAAAATATTTAACCTTTCTAGCAGGAACTGCCGAGGCTGATGCTTCGCGCATTTGATTAATAACATCAACAAATTGTCTATCGGCTTCAGTTAATACATCATTAGCAAAAGCATATTTACCTAAAAAGTTATCAAGATTTTCTGGTATTCCTATATTAGAAAATGATTTTTTAATTTGATTTAATGCGCCCAGCGTATTAGAGCCACCAAGTGTTGCATTTTCTTTAATAGCTGCTGCTGATGATAGTTTTTTAGCTACAATCAAATTTATCAATCTTTGTTTTGCTTCAGGGCTAGATTCTTGATTATAAATATCTTGCGCTAATTGTGTTGCACCACCTTTGCCTAAATATGGAGCAGACCCTGTATTCATTTTTGGCAATGCATAATTAAATGATGCGCCCCCGCTTATTTCTTTGGCTTCTTCAGAAGTTGGGGGAGCAGCTATACCAATAGGTTTACCTTGGTCATCGGTTACATAACTTTCGCCAGTTTTTAATTTCGCACCACCAGCTACGCCGCCTTGTGAAAAAGTAATATTACCTTCTTTATCCACGCCAAAACTCATGCCAGCAGGCCCTGCAGCTAATCGGGAGGCATAATCTTGTGCCATTTTGGCTTCTGGAGATTCAACGCCGTATTGTTGTCTAATTCTTTGCATTCCTGATATAGCTTTTTCTAAAGGACTTAATCCTGTAACAGATGGTTGCAAGGCTTTGGCTCTTCTAGCTTGTAAAAACTCCAAATTAGCTTGGGCTGTAGGTTCAGCATATTGCGCTTGTACGCCAGCCATTTTATTTGCTAGTTGTTTGGCCAAAAAATCTTGAGCCATTTGTTTGGGTTGAGTTTGCAATTGCATGTAATTGCCAAGTCCTTGCATAATAGCTTGTTGCAAATCTGGTAGCGCACCTGCTTCTTCAGGCGTAAATTTAGGCATTGTAGGAAAGTTAATAGCCATGCTGTCACCTATTTAAATAAATTAGTAAAACCGCCAAAAAGACCCGCGCCGCCTAAAAGACTCATCAAACCTTGCAAGGCTTGTGATACACCGCCAGAACGTTGTTGGTTTTGCAGGGCTTGCGACATTCCAGCCATTCCACCTTGTTGCGCCATGATGTTTTCTAGCATATCAGCATAGTTCGTGCTTGCGCCATAACCCATCTTGCTAACATCACCCATACCTTGAAGACCCGTCCCATATAATCCCATCATGCGACTCATGTAGTCGCCAAAATCTTTTTGTGCTAAGGTTCCAGCAACATCTGCGGATTGCAATTGCGCTTGCGGTGTGCCTGTCATGCCGCCTGCTGCTGCTTGGTTGCCCGCAGCCCCAAGTGCTTGCTTAAGAGCAGATTGAAAACCAGGAGATTGCTGATAGCCACCAGCAAGTTTATTGTAGACATCTCCTGTAGAGCCTGTGAGCTGACCATATTGGCCCATCAAATCACCTAAAGCAGATTGACCAGCAGTCATGTAAGGACTCAAGTATTTTTCTGTAGCACCAGGAATTTGACCATAAATTTTACTTGCGGCATCATAGGGGCTTTTTTGTTTGCCGAAAATGTTAAAAAGACCGCCACCAAGGCCAGCTAATCCAGACCCCATCGACAGTTGATTGAATAGTTTTGTAAGTTCTGAGAAGTCTTGTGCCATGATGTGTCCTTATGGTGTATAGGGTATTACTTTGAATACAGGATTTCCGCCGATATTAATGGCAACTTTTACTTGATTTACTGTTGTGTCATAAACCATTGTGCCATATGCGCAAGTCTTGCGTCCTTGTATATCTACATTGTTTTGTATTACCAATATATCAGCGCTTGTTAATGATGGCAAAACGACGCCCTCGCTGCCGAATAGTCTTTGTAAATTGCTTATTAGCACTTGTCGAAAAGTAAGCTCATCGTCAGTTGGATAACCTTCCTTATCAACCATTTCACCCATGTGTAAATTAGGTATCCGTGTTACATTTCTATCACTTACGGTTGTCATTGATAAACCTCCAAGACTCCATCAGTACAAACGAAACGGCCAAAACCACTGAATCTAAGTTGAAATGTAGCATCATTAACTATTCCAAGACGCTGGTAAATAAAACGAGACTTGCGTTGTCCAGTAGGATTCATATTTAAACGCCAACTCGAACCAAAATTCTCACCGCCATCACGAGAAATACTTAGGTCTACAGCCTCTGAATAGTTTACTACATACTCAGTTTGACTAACAGTTGCCTCAACACCAATAGGATTACCAGATTCTGTTGTTATCTCAACAAAAGACTCAGTTGCTAATATCTGCCCAAGAGTATTAGATTGCACTGGAATTAATGTGCGAATATTTTTTTGTCCATTCTCAATGGTGAAACCTAGACTTTTAGCAATAAAGTATCGCTGCGTAGGCAATCTGACTGGAGGTGTTATGCGAATCCGAGGTATTTCATGGGGTTTAGCAGCCTCGCCAATACCATAAATTGCGTCAGTGTATTGCGTGCCAAAACGATAAATATCACCACCATTCAGCGATACAAAATAATAATCATTGTTAAATAAAACAACTTGCCTTGCTATATGATAATTTAATTTTTCATCAGATACATTAAAAAACAAACCTGTGTTGAAGTCATAAGCATAGCTAATATTGTCATCAGGAAATGTGAACTGGTAAATCATATGTCCGTCTTGGCGAAACAAAAATCCAGTGCAGTTTGTTGGATTGGTAAGATTAGCTAAAACATAAGAAATACCATCTGTCGAAATCATTTTAGTTTGGCTGCCGGTCGCATACATAATAATCGGACCTGATTGTTCATTAACAGCAAGCCATACGATTAAATTGTCTAGCTCAGCAATACTTGATGCATTTAAACAACCATAATCCACATTGTAAGTTGTTCCACGCTGATAAGGGAATAATGCCGCGCCTACGTCTTGCCAGCTTTCAGTCACGTTTGTACCCATCACTAAAAGATTGTTACCGCCTCCAGGAACAGGTATTGCTGCTTGTGCGCGTGTTGGTTTTGTTTGAATAGAGCCTACAAGTTCGGGGTTTGATGCGCCAATAGGCCAGCTAAAAGCATTATTGAAGCCAGAAAGAATCCAATAGTTAGTATTTTGACAAGCTAAAATAAATCGACCATTTTGAAATGATATATATCCTGGATTGCTATAAATTGTGTAATCATATTGGGCTGCTGTTAATTGCACAATATTACTGTCAGTCAACCAATTATAAACATAAACATAAACGCCATCAGTAATGCAAATTTCTGCATTATTATTTTCTGCTATGTAAACATCACCATCATAAGTTTGTAAACTTCCCCTTGAAAACGCTTGAAGTTGTCCTGTTGTAGTATTTTGAGTTATTTTGTAAAAATTGTTACCTATAACAGCAACCATTAATTCGCCATTGAATGTCGTATAAATCCCTCTTCCTTTTTCAGAGCTATTTAAAACAACAGCTGTAGCATAACCAGCGTAAGGCACAAGAAAGTCATCGCTTACAATAAAGTTCCAGGTTTGTTCTTGACTTATTTTTGGATAGCGGCCGAAATTAGAGCCACCTACTATTTTGAGAGGCACATCTTGTATCTGTTGTATGGCATTAGGTGCGGGCATATTACTCTCTTATAGTAAATAATTAATACTAAATAATTAGAATGGGAACCATCCCTTGCTCAGATTTATAGCCTGCCAGTCAAATGGGCTTCTTCCTGGGAAGAATGTTGTCTTACTAATAGATAAATCTGGCGGGCTAACATCTAGTATTTTTGCTTCATAAGCCCGTAATTTTGCTTTTGACTCATCTGGAAATGTTGCGCCATAGTCTGAACAAATATATTCAGCTAATTGATAACGCAAGAATTCGATATAGTAAGGGTCATATTCTAATGACAAATCTGTATCAAGTGTTACTTCATCTAGCCCAAATTTACCACTTAACTTCATAACATAATTGCCCTGTGGCAAAAAGTATAAGTAAATTCTCATGCCACCTTTTTCACGCTCAGGGCGATATGAAAATGGCAAGGCTTGTATGCCGTCAATTCGGCCTGTATCAAAGAATTCGTGTCGGGTTAATTGCCGCATAGGATAACGCACATCCCCGATGTTGTACGTCAATGCATCTACATAAAGTAGTTTTTCAATAAAATATTCTTCTTGTCCTGCAACTAAAGTTATTGCGTCGCGCTTGAAATACGGGATTTCGCGTAAGTCAGTCGATTTGAATTGCAAAAGCGCATTTAGAAGAAACAAACCGTCTTCAATTTGCTCACCTGAGACGGTCTGTAATTGTCTACTAACTATCTGAGACAGATAGTACGCACGAGTTATAAGCATTCGAGCTGTATACGCCATAATATCTGCCTCCTATAGATTAAATTGCGAACTGATAACCGCCAACATTAATTGCAGCAGCAGCAGCGCCAGCACTCACTTTGTAATTAACTTTAGGATCGCCAGAAGCTAAAGTCGCAATACATAAGTCTTGACTAGATACAACAACAGCAGCAACTTGGCCAGTAATAGTAACCATATCGCCAGTACCAGATGCGGGCTGTAACTTTAATGTTTGACTAGCAGCACTTGGAGTTAATGCAGAGCTAATAAACACAGGAGTGTTTGCAACTGCAGGAACAAAAGCACTTAAATCAATTGCTGTGTAAGAAGTTGCATTACCAGCAGTGATTGCAGTAGCTTGAGGTGCGTCATACATGAAGGTACGCCAGCTTGACTTGTCGTCAGTCCAGTAGCCTTTCAAGAATGTAGAACCTGCGCCTGTTGCAACATAGCCAATTAAAGCATAAGCACCATAGCCAAAAGGAAGCAAAGGTGTGCTAGAAGCAGAAATTATTGCACCAGTTACATTGTAAGCTTGTGGGTCAGCTACAACATAAACATAATATAAAGTGCTTGCAGCTAATGCGCCTGTGTCTAATCCATTCAAGCCATTTACTGCTGCGTTAATTGTAACTGCAACATCTAAGTTTAACTGGAAGGTTTTGCTTGAATCTAAAATGCTTCCTACTGCAACATCTAATTGAGTGTTTGGAGTGGTTGCATTGTTACTCAATCCTAAGCCATAAGCATAAGGGAAGAGCGCCTGATTAAATGATTTGTAAACAGTCATGATTTTTATCCTCTTAAGTTTAAAGAGGCGGCTTTCACCGCCCTACGCTTATAATGGGAAACAGTAACGTAATGAGTTTTCAGCAACTAAGGTTGAACCCCAAATACAGTCACGTACATAAGCACGATTGTTAAGACCGAATTGAGAACCGAAGTAGTGACGAATAGATGCACCTGAATCTTCATCAATACTGGTAACAGTGGTATATGGTGATTCGTCTGGTAAACGTGGCATCGCTAAATAGAACTGGTCGCCTGACATCAAGATACCTGCACGGTGTGAAGGTACTGGTGTTACGGTCATGCCAGCTTGGATAGCGTTGTTCAAGTTTTGGTTTTGGTTAGCGGCTGAAACTAAACCAACATCATTGATGGTTTGAATTAGAACTGTAACACTGTTACCAGAACTTACAGCATCAGCAATAGCGCGGAACTGTACTGGTTGTTGACATGGTTGATGGCCGATAAAGGTCAAGAAACGCATGTTTGGTTTACCAGAAACACCATCGTTAAACTGGAACAAGTCGCCCGCTTTGATAGCATCAGCACTATTACCAACAGAAGCGTCAGTAGAGAAAGTAATGCTAGTTACGTTTTGGCCTGTTGGGTCATTAGTAGAAACAACAGTTAATACGTTAGCAGGAGCAGCAGCTTCAGCTACAGCACCAGAAACATGAACAGGTAATAAGTTTGACTCATACCAGTCAGAGTTAGCAAAACGACCTAACATCCAGCTTGATGCTAATTCATTGTTTCGATCCATTGCGAATTGGTTTAAACCGCTACCAACAATCGCAGGAATGTTTGCAACAGGTAGAATTGCCATCATTTTATGAGTAGCAGCACCAAAATCTTCAAAGTTAGCAACAGATTGCGCTAATTGAGTGAAGCTGTTGATTGGGGTAATACCATCGCCATAAAAGCGGAATGGGCCAGATTTGTATTGTTGAACGCCAAAATTAGCAGATTGTGGGTCATTAACGGTTACGCCAGACACAAAGTTTTTAAGAATGTCAGCTTCAATTCTAGAGCCTAACTCTTTCATGGCTGCCATACCAAATCGGTCCATGTATTCACGCACGTTGAAAATGAACTGTTGGTCGGTATATCCAGCACTTACGTTAGATGCTTGAGAGCAAACTAATGATTGTACACGCTGAACAGATGGTTGTTGAGTAATAACAAGACCATTGTAACCTGTGAAACGTGGGGTTGTGTCGAATGTTACAGTGTCGCCTAAGTTGCTAGGAGCTGTAGTATTGAAGTCTTTAAACTTCTTGTTAGACATACTGATACCGACGAAGCTATTTAATAGCCAGGCCAATTCAGCCTTTTGATAAGTCTGTACGGTTTGTAAGACGTTAGTAGGTGTAGCGGGCATTTTGGTCACTCCAGTTAATTAAATAAAATCTTCTTAACTGGAAGGACAATAGCGAGTATTTAGCCTTTAAACATTTTTCTAAAATCACTCACCGACATAGAGCCATTGTCCATTCCAGCCGTAGGTGAAGGTTTTAGTTGAGAGTAGGGGTCGCGAGCCTGAGCTTCTTCAGCTTTTGCAGACATATTTTGCTTGATACTTGCAGATAGCTTTTGCAAGTTTTTCTGAGCTAGATATGGCTGGTCTTGAATATCAGACAAGATTTGTGAGAGCTTGTGCGGATTATCCAAAACTTCTTTCATAATGTCGCCAGTGTTTTCCATGTCATTGACCATGCCAATAAAGCTATGGATTCTGGGGTCATTATAATTGAGCTGATTAAGTTCTTGTTCTAAACCAGGATATTGTTGTTCTGCCACCTGCATCTTTTGCACAAAACTATTAACCATTTGCTGCTGTTTTAATTCAGCTAATTGGCTTTGTATGTGCTCTTGAGTTGCACGTGTCGCTTGCTCTTGAATCATTCGCTCAATGTCAGCTTGTGACAATTGCGCCATACCACCTAAGCTCGGAGCCTGTTGTGGGGCTGCTTGTTGTTGCTGTTGCTGAGCTTGTAATTCTTGCATAGCTGCTAATCTCCCTTTTTCAAAAGCTTTTTGTTTTTCCCGTTTTACGACATCGGCAACTTGAATTCTATTGAACACAGGTGCTTGCAAATCGTCATCAGGAGCAGTTTCTTGCTCTTTTACTTCAGGATTAGTGATTTCAGTATCAACAATATTCTCTACTTCTTCCATTTAAAACCCTCGTTTGACTTTCTGTCGGTGTCACCGTGATTCAATACATTTCGCTGTAAGGTTGCGCCCAGGATGCCGTTTGGGGACGTAATACCCTAATTATTCACTATAGAAACATTTTGTGTCAAGCACTTGCGAATGTTTCACGTGAAACCATAAACAATTTAGCACGCTGTATGTTGTTTAATGCCTGTCTAATTAGATATGTAATATTTTTGATATGATTTTCGTTACCATAAATTTCCCAGTATTCCCCAAGAAAATTTGTCACTTCATAAACAGGGACTTTTCCATGACGGGTATGACCGCAGATTAATAATAAAATACGGTATTCAGTTTCTCGAAGATAGGGAGCAAATTTATTCAGATACGACAAATCTTCGCATTGCTCAATTAAATAAATTAAATTTTTATCCATGGCTTCACAATTATGTTTCACGTGAAACATCTACTGTTCGCGGTTCGCGAATCACGAACAGAGAATGTTATTTTTTTTTCTTTTTTGATTTGCCAGCTTTACTCAAAGCTATAGCTATTGCCTGATTTTTTGGTTTGCCAGCGGCAATCTCAGTTTTAATGTTAGAACTAATAACACTTTTGCTTTTGCCAGGCTTTAACGGCATGATTTTTTTCCTTTAGCTTTCATAGCTTTTGATTCATCTTTACGGCCTTTTTTTTCCATACCAACTTCGCCATAACTGGCTCCGATTGCCCTTTTTTTGGAATAGCCAGCTTTTTCCATAACTTTAACATTATGAGACATGCCCTTGGGGGTAGCGGCTGCTTTGCCCTTGACAAGCATGCCTTTTTTCATTTCTTTTTTAACTTGTTTCATTTGCATTTCCCCTTCATCATTTTTTTCATCATGGATTTGTCTTCTTTGACATCTTTCTTTTCAGATTTTTTAATCATTTTAGAAATGAGTTTTTTGTCTTGCGCTACATCCATATGTTTTGCTGATTTTGCAGGTGCTTTCTTTTTCATGATTAGCTTCCAGGATAAGTTTCAGAATATATATAATTACGCTCTTCGCTTAAAATTTCAACCATTGATGCCAAGCCTAAATCAGAAACACCCATCAGGGCTGTAGATTGCTCAATGACTTCCATTTCTGGTTCAAAATAATCAAATATCACAAGCGCAATTGCTCGTTCAAACATGCCATTTGGTTTCCATATCCACCAATTAGCAACAGGCTGTACGTCTGTTACGCGTGGCAACACAACATCAGAGCCGCTTTCGTCT
>Ga0222712_10007341_pt1 | contig 10691 bp, 8 predicted proteins | sample C33_657DmetaG_FD_165043 | JGI IMG/M metagenome (GOLD analysis project Ga0222712, IMG submission 165043) | Estuarine water microbial communities from San Francisco Bay, California, United States - C33_657D | ecosystem: Environmental > Aquatic > Marine > Unclassified | place: USA: California... | reverse complement strand
TTTCCGTGACACATCAGCCCATTCGCGCCGTTCTCTGGGACTTTGGCGGGGTCATCCTCTCCAGCCCCTTCGAAGCCTTCAACCGCTACGAGGCCGACCGTGGCCTCCCCCAGGACATCATCCGCACAGTCAATGCAAAGAACCCTGATGGAAATGCATGGGCACTCCTCGAGCGAAATGACATCACCCCCGCAGAGTTCGATGCATTGTTCGCCAGCGAGAGCGAAGCGTTGGGGCATCGCATCCCAGGTGCTGATGTCTTAGCACTGCTCTCGGGCGACGTACGGCCCGCAATGGTGCGCGCACTCGACATGGTGAAGGAATCCGGATTCCTCATGGCATGCCTGACGAACAACGTTGTCGTGACATCGCCAGAGCCAACACCTCGTCAAGCAGAGGTTGCCGCCATCATGCAGAAATTTCATCATGTGGTCGAAAGCAGCAAGGTGGGATGTCGTAAACCAGAGCCGCGCTTCTACGAAATCGCATGCGAGTTGTTGGAAGTTCAGCCCACTGAGTGCGTGTTTCTTGATGACCTTGGCATCAATCTGAAACCTGCAGCCGCAATGGGGATGCGCACCATCAAGGTGGGCGACCCTGCAGTTGCATTGAACGAACTGTCAGACCACTTGGGTCTCCAGTTCTAATCGTTGTTGGATGTTCGTCGACTTACAGGTCAGCGAAAGTTTCATCCATAAGGTCGGCAAGTTCCTGATCGTGAATTGCCTTTGAACCAGTTGCAGGGCTACCCGAAGGCACGCGAGCAACATGACGAAGGTCGAAACCGCGCTGCTTCACACGCCAGATGAGGTGCTCAACGAAGTGCCAAGGACCCATATTCTCTGGCTCTTCTTGCAGCCAAACGATCTCTTTCGCATTGGGGTACGTCGCCAAAACTTCATTGATCTGATCAATGGGGAATGGGTAGAGCTGTTCAACACGAACAACTGCGACCGCAGCACCACGCTTGTCACGCTCGGACATTGCGTCGTGCGCAACTTTGCCACTGCACAACACAATGCGCTTCACAGACGACTTGTCAGTCACACGTGGATCATCGAGCACCTCGTGGAATGAGCCAGATGTGAATTCATCGATGTGTGAACGACTTTCCTTCATACGCAACGGGGCCTTCGGTGTGAAGATCACCAATGGCTTGCGAATGTCGCGATGAAGCTGACGACGCAACACGTGGAAGTACTGCGCTGCCGTTGTTGCATTCACCACTTGGATGTTGTCTTCCGCACACATCTGCAGGAAACGTTCAATACGAGCGCTGGAGTGTTCTGGCCCTTGTCCTTCGAAGCCATGAGGCAACAACATGACAAGACCGTTCTCCTGCTTCCACTTGTCTTCTGCAGCAACGATGTACTGGTCGATGACAATTTGAGCGCCGTTGACGAAGTCGCCGAACTGGCCTTCCCACATCACCAACGCATTGCGGTTGGCGTAGGAATAGCCGTACTCAAAACCAAGAGTCGCATATTCAGACAGCAAAGAGTCATAAACCCAGAAGCGCCCCGTTGCGCCTGGCACATGCTTCAGCGGAAGGAACGTCTGCTCGTTCTCGACATCGACAAGCGATGCATGACGATGGCTAAAGGTTCCGCGACGAGAGTCTTCGCCGGCGAGACGAACGTCGAAACCCTCGGACAGCAATGATCCAATCGCGAGTGCTTCCCCGACGCCCCATTCAAAGTCACCATCAGTCTGGTATGCCTTCTCGCGTGCTTCGAACTGACGCACCAACTTTGGATGAGTGTTGAAACCCTCTGGGTAATTGGTGAGTTGATAAAAAATCCGCTCAACGAGTTCTTTGCTAATTGCTGTGTTTGCGGGAGGCAATACTCCGATTGGCGCTGGCGGCTTCGGCACCTTCACCTTTTCAGGCGCGTGTGAACGAGTCTCGTCCAATGCCAACTGCAACTTGCTTTGGTAGTCCTGCAATGTCTGTTCAGCAACTTCAAGACTGATGTCGCCACGCTTCACGAGGTGCTCGACATACAACTTGCGGACACTGCGCTTTTCAGCAATCGCCTTGTACATGAGTGGCTGCGTGTAGCTCGGATCGTCACCTTCGTTGTGGCCGTGCAAGCGGTAACACACCATGTCGATAACGACGTCCTTGTGGAACTTCTGGCGGTATTCGTATGCGAGTCGTGCAACGCGCACACATGCTTCTGGGTCATCACCATTCACGTGGAAGATTGGTGCCTGCACTGTCTTTGCAACATCGGTTGCGTAGATCGATGAACGCGCGAACTGAGGAGATGTGGTGAAACCAATCTGGTTGTTCACAACAAGGTGAATTGTTCCACCAACGCGATAACCATTGATGTCGCTCATCGCGAGACCTTCGTACACAATTCCTTGGCCAGCGAATGCTGCGTCACCATGCATGAGTACTGGAATCACGCTGTATGCCATTGCAGGCTGAATGCTGTCTTGCTTTGCACGCACCATGCCCAACACGATTCCGTTCACGGTCTCGAGGTGGCTGGGGTTTGCAGCAAGCTCGATATCAATGGAATTGCCGTTCGCGGAAACATAGGAACCGTGTGCACCAAGGTGGTACTTCACGTCGCCACTGCCTTGCACAGAGTCTGCACTCACGTGGCCTTCGAACTCTTTGAAGAGTTGCTTGTAGTCCTTGCCCATCACATTCACGAGCATGTTGAGACGTCCGCGGTGTGGCATACCGAAGACCATGCCGTGCATGCCGTCATCAGCCGATGAACAGAGAAGTTCGTCGATGATTGGAATCATCGACTCTGCGCCTTCGAGACCGAAACGCTTGGTGCCCACGTACTTAGTTGCGAGGAACTTTTCGAATGCTTCTGCGGCATTCAGACGCTCGAGGATGCGCAACTTCTTATCGAGTGTTGGTGTGAAGGTGACACCTTCCAACTTGGACTGCAACCAACGCTGTTCCTCGGTGTCCTGAATGTGCATGTACTCGACACCAATGGTGCGGCAGTACGCATCGCGAAGAACTCCGAGGAGCTCATCCAGTTTCATCTTGCTGCTGCCAGCAACGCCGCCGGTGAGGAACTCACGTTCGAGGTCCCAAATGGTAAGGCCGTAGTGCTGTGGGTCAAGATCGCGAGGAAGCTTTGGTTCCTTCCAACGCAATGGGTCGATGTCGGCGATGAGGTGACCGCGCACGCGGTGTGAACGCACGAGCAAGCTGACCTGCATCTGCTTGTGCATCATCGTTTCTTCGCGATTCATTGGAGAAACGTCAGAGGACCACTGCACTGCTTGGTATGGAATCTCAAGGCTGCGGAAAATGTCGTCGTAGAAGCCATCTTCGCCGAGCAACAACTCATGCACGCGCTTCAAGAACATGCCGCTCTCTGCACCCTGAATAATGCGGTGGTCGTATGTGCTGGTGACGGTGACCACCTTTGATACGCCGAGGGCGTTCAAGTTGGTTTCATCAGAACCTTGGAACTCTGCGGGGTAATCAATGCTTCCCACTCCAACAATCACACCCTGGCCAGGCATTAGACGTGGCACGGACTGCACAGTGCCGATGGTGCCGGGGTTCGTGATCGACACGTTGGCGCCTTGGAAGTCGGCAATCGTGAGCTTGTTGTTCTTTACCTTGCGGATGATCTCGTCATAAGCAACAAGGAATCCAGCGAAATCGAGTGTGTCTGCATCGCGAAGAACGGGCACCACCAAGTTGCGTGTGCCGTCACCCTTATCAACGTCCACTGCAAGTCCGACATTCACATGCGGGTTACGGATGATCATTGGCTTGCCCGCTTCATCAACCGTGAATGCATTGCGCATGTTGGGAACGGTGTCAGAGATTGCACGAACAATGGCGTGCGCGATGATGTGCGTGAATGACACCTTGCTCATGCCATGGCGTGAGCGGTAATCGTTGATTTGCTTGCGGTTCACTTCCAACAAGCGAGCAGGAACATTGCGGAACGAAGTGGCAGTAGGTACGGAGAGGCTCTTCTCCATGTTGGTGACAATGGCAGCACCAACTCCACGAAGTGGCTCAGGCGTAATGCCTTCAGGAACAGGGACAGCGACGGCGCCACTTGCAGTAGGAGCAGCAGTGGGTGCTGGTGTTGCTGCGACAGGTGTTGACGTTGCAGGGATTGCTGCAGGGGCAACAACCGCCGCGGGCGCTGATGCAGGTGATGATGCACCGTTTGTTGCGCTGCGATAGTCACTGAAGAATTCGCGCCAGGCTTCACTGACAGAGGTGGGATCTGTACGGAACTGTTCGTACATCTCCTCAACGAGCCAAGAGTTAGCTCCGAAGTCCTGCGTGCGGTCAGCGAGATCAGCCATGTTGTTGCCTTAGTTCCTTGCCCTCATGGGCGGTGGGGCGCCTGGGCAAGGCACCACGGACGCCATTGTCCGCGTGACCGATGGTACTTGTCAGGTATCCCTTAGCCGTCCTTTATCTGCCCTCAGGGCAGTAAATTCGGTCTCATGAAGCGCACACTCCCCTTCCTTGCCTCTCTCGGACTCCTCGCCGCATGCGGCGGCGGTACCACAGCCCCCACCGAGACTCTCCCTGCGGGCGCCACCGTGGTGAAGGCAGTCTCCGGACTTCGTTTTGATGCTGCCGAATACGGCCCAGTGAAGGCCGGCGAGGTTCTCATTGGTTATTCCAATGAAGACTCCATTCGCCACACGCTCATCATTGCCAAAGACGACGTGAAAGTTCCGAACTTCAAGCTCGTCATTGCCAAGAAGGGCTCGGTTGATTCCGGCACCGTGAAACTTGATGCTGGCACCTACACGATCATCTGCGACGTGCCAGGACACGCCAACATGAAGGCAACACTCACCGTCGAGTAATTCGAACTTGTTCCTCGGAACGCAAAAGGGCCGCCCCATCGGGGCGGCCCTTTCGTTTAGTACTTGAGACTTAGGCGCTCATCAACACGATGGAAGCAATGAAGAACACTGCCCACAAAACGACACCAGAGATGATGGCGTTCTTGTGGCTCTCGTATGGCCAAAGCATCTTGTTGCCCGCCTTGATTCCACCGAACTTGCCGAGGGCATTCAACTGCAACAAAGCAATGATCACGATGGAAATCAACATGAAGGTGTTCGCGTTACCCGAGGTAGCCGAGAAGGACTCTGGGTAGTAGTGAGCTGCACCCACCATGAAGAACAACATGGAGATCGAGAAGATCATGTTCTGGCGAGACATCAACATTGCGCGGCGACCTGACGTTGCTGCGTCTGGATTAGCTTCGCCGCCACCAAGAACTGTTGTTGCGTTTGCAATAACAACCTTCTGGTTCTTCCAGATGACCATCCATACGTTGGCGGCCATGAGGATTCCCAAGGTCATACCGACACTGATTGCAGCATTCTTTGCGTTCGCTGGGTCGTCACCAACATGGTTCATGAAGTCCTGCATGTAGTCAGGAAGAACCGCGGTGATCAGAAGACCTGTGGTCAGTGTGGCAACTGATGCCCAACGGAACCACCACAAAGCGCGTGTTGCGATCTGTGTGATGGTGATGTTGCGTGCCTTGCCTTCGTCGCCATAAGCGGCCAAGCCAGGAACCTGCACCAGGTTGAAGTAGTAGAGCAAGCCAATCCAGGTGATACCTGCGAGAACGTGCAGGTAACGGAACCAGAAATTGCCGATCGCATTTGCGTCAAACAGTGAAGCTGCGTTCATGTGAGTAATTCCCCTTGTGTAAGCGCCCGAGGGGGGCGCGATGTCAAGTTACCCCTATGGAGCACGGGAAGGGTGGAATCAACCTCCCCGAACTAACCTTCAAGCACCATGGCGCACGAGTTCATTTACACCTGTTACAAGCTGGCGCGGTTCTATCCGCCTGACCGCACCATCCTCGAGAACATCTCGCTCTCCTTCTATCCGGGGGCCAAAATTGGCGTTATCGGCTCCAACGGCAGCGGTAAGTCCAGCCTTTTGCGCATCATGGCTGGCCTGGACGATGGATATACCGGCGAGGCCCGCCTCACCCCCGGCTTCACCGTGGGCCTGCTGGAGCAGGAACCTCAACTGGACCCTTCAAAGGACGTTCTCGGAAATGTGATGGACGGCGTCGCCCCCATCCGCGACATGCTCGCCCGTTACGACGAGGTCATGGCCATGTGGGCCGACCCCGATGCTGACTACGAAAAGGTCGGCGCAATGCAGGCCGAGCTGGAAGACAAGATCGCAGCTGCCGATGCCTGGAGTCTCGATCGCAACGTGGAAATCGCAATGGACGCACTCCGTTGCCCGCCGAACGATTCCGATGTCACCAAGTTGTCCGGCGGTGAGCGTCGCCGTGTTGCGTTGTGTCGCTTGCTTCTTTCTCGACCCGACTTGCTGTTGCTCGACGAACCCACCAACCACTTAGACGCCGAGTCAGTGGATTGGTTGGAGCGTTTCCTGAAGGAATACCCCGGCACCGTTGTGGCAATTACCCACGACCGTTACTTCCTCGACAACGTCGCAAGTTGGATTCTTGAACTCGACCGTGGACGCGGCTTCCCCTTCGAAGGCAACTACTCCTCTTGGTTGGAACAGAAGCAAGCACGTCTGGATGCCGAAGAGAAGCAAAGCGACAGTCGTCAGCGCACGCTGCAACGCGAATTGGAATGGGTCAAGATGTCGCCAAAGGCGCGTCAGGCAAAGGGTAAGGCTCGTCTTGCCGCTTACGACAAGTTGCATGCAGAAGCAATGGCATCAGAGCGCGGCCCCGACAAATTGGAAATCAACATTCCTGCAGGTCCACGACTTGGCGACAACGTGATTCAGGTCGAGCATCTGTCCAAAGGATTCGGCGATCGTCTTCTCATTGAAGATCTGTCGTTCTCGCTTCCACCAGCAGGCATCGTCGGCATCATTGGACCAAACGGTGCGGGTAAGTCGACATTGTTCGCGATGCTCACAGGTCAACAGGCACCTGATTCAGGCACAGTCTCCGTGGGCGACACGGTTCAACTGAGCTATGTGGATCAGAACCGTGACTCTCTCGATCCTGCAAAGACGGTGTACGAGGAAATCACTGAAAGTGTTGAACATATGAAGGTGGGCGGACGTGAAATTCATGGCCGTGCATATGTTGCGAGTTTCAACTTCAAAGGCGCTGATCAACAGAAACTGGTGGGCGACCTCTCCGGTGGAGAACGCAACCGTGTTCACCTTGCAAAGGTGTTGAAGCGCGGCGGCAACGTGCTGTTACTGGACGAACCAACAAACGACCTTGACGTAGACACATTGCGTGCCTTGGAAGATGCCCTTGAGCAATTCCCTGGTTGCGCGGTGGTCATCAGCCATGACCGTTGGTTCCTTGACCGCATTGCAACACATGTTCTTGCCTTCGAAGGCGACAGCCAAGTGCGTTGGTTTGAAGGCAACTTCTCCGAATATGAATCATGGCGCCGTAAGGAACTCGGTTCGGCTGCAGAACAGCCACACCGCATCAAATACAAGCCACTGGCGCGATAATGCACACTTCGCTCAAGCTCATTCGCGTTTCTTGCCTGACATTGATGATCTCAGGCATTCCTGCTCTCATCGTCTCGTCGATTGCCGGCAACAACGAAGGCTGGGTGTTGACATTCGGAATGATTTCAGCAATTGCTGCGATCATCTTTATGGCAGTCTCCGCCGCAACTTCAACGAAGCGTCTCGATGCATTTGACGAAGTAGTGGCTGAACGAGTGGAACAACGCATTCGCATGCTGGTGGAAGCCGGCGCAGACGAAACTGATGTGCGCAATCTTGTACGCGAAACGATGAGTTTGGTGCGCGGTCAGGAATGAGTAACGACAAGCTCTTCGCATCCTGGAAGGGCTTGTCCGATTCCGAATTGTCGACAGAACTGGCGCGCCATACAGGTGTGCTGTTAGAGCGTCATCGCGAGGAACAGATTGAACGCGGCACCACCGTGTGGCAATTGAAAGATTCCGGCGACATGTTGGCGCACAACTTTCTCATGGAAGCCTTTGGTGCATTGCGACCAGAAGACGCGGTGTTATCTGAAGAGGGATACGACAATCGAAAGCGTGTTGGCGCTCCGCGCGTCTGGATTGTGGATCCACTTGATGGCACCAATGAATATGGCGAGGGCCGCGCCGATTGGGCCGTGCATATTGCTTTATGGGAGGAAACCTCGCTTACTGCGGGTGCCGTTTCATTGCCCAGCATCGACACAGTTTTTTCAACGACCCCTGCTCCCACGATTCCGCCGAAAGAAGGAATCAAACCCCGTCTTGTGACATCTCGTAATCGCGCACCGTATGCAGCAATTTTGGTGAGCGAAGGTCTTGACTGCGATGCGTATCGACTTGGTAGCGCTGGCGCAAAAGCAATGTCCATTGTGATGGGCGAAGCCGACATCTATGTTCACGATGGGGGCATGCATCAATGGGACTCTGCAGCGCCCGCAGCAGTTGCGTTGGCGGCAGGGCTGCACGCAAGTCGTCTTGATGGCTCCCCTCTTGTTTATAACGAAGCCGATACGTGGCTGCCCGACTTCTTCGTCTGTCGTCCTGAATACACCGATGCGATTCTCCACGCCATCTGGGGACGCGATCCACGATGAGCGAAACGGTCCTCGTTTCTATTGATGGTCACGTCGCCACTATCTCTCTCAATCGTCCACACCGTGCAAACGCATGGACAGGTCGTATGCACGCCGAATACAAGAAGGCAATGTCAGCGCTTGACGCCGACACGAACATTCGCGCCATCGTCGTCACTGGCGAAGGAAAAACCTTTTGCGTTGGAGGAGATTCCGAAGCCTTGGCCGGCCATGCCGAACGTGGTGGATACGACCCTGGCGAGAGCGTGAGCGTCGCTAACCCTGGAACACATCTTCCTCAGGAGTTTGATCATGACCTTGCATGGCATTTTGGTTTGCGCGTGCCTGTCGTTGCTGCCATCAACGGCGCATGCGCAGGCATTGGCCTTGCGTTGACATTGTTCTGCGATCTTCGCTTTATCTCTTCATCTGCAAAGTGCACGACCGCAGCACCAAAGTTGGGTCTGCCCGCCGAGTACGGAATGAGCTGGACACTTCCCCGCCTCATCGGCGTTACTCGCGCGAATGATCTGCTCTTGTCAGGACGTGTGTTCACAGGCGAAGAAACGCGCAACTGGGGTCTGTGGAACGGTGTTGCTGATGATGGTGCTGGTGCCCTTCGCATGGCCCAAGAGTGGGCGCACAACCTTGCGGCGACGGCGGGGCCGAATGCTGTGACCATCACCAAGGCGCAGATTTATCGTGACTACATCCGCCATGAGATTGGTTCATCCATCGATGAATCCATTGGCCTGATTAATGACGCGACACAGACAGCCGAATACCGCGAAGGCGTTGCTGCTCTTCGCGAGAAGCGCCCGCCACGCTTCTAAAACGAGATCACCACTTCGGTTCGTGTTCGCCCAGATTGGGTACTGGTCCATATGTCGGGGTGTAATCACTGAAATCCACTGGTGAATTCACTGCGCGATACGGCGCCTCATCTGGTTGCGGTGTCATATCAACAAAAGCACCCGATGCGATGACTTGTGGATCAGCCACAGCATCTGCAATCGAATTCAACGGCGCCCACCACACATCGTTCTCATCAAACTTGGATGTCCAATACGCGTAATCCTGCGTTGCAAAATGTTCATCCAACACTGCGGTGAATTCCCCTGCGTTAATGGAGCGAGCACGTGCGTTCTTGAAGTTCTCCACACTCGCAAGTTCTTCACGGCCAATTGCTTTCAACAGACCTGGGAAGTGTCGGTCTGCTTCCATACCTAACAACCAGAATGCACGACCATCCGCACAGCGGTAACAGTTCATCTGTGGTGCAGGGTTTTTACGCGACGACTTTGTGCTCTGGCGTTTTCCGAATCGCAGATAGACACCGACATCCCACCCCAACGTGTAAATACCAGTACGCAACAGACTGGTAGACACCACGCGGCCTTTCCCTGTGCGCTCACGATCAAACAATGCCGCCATCACACCGGCAGCCATCGAGAGACCTGTGGTGTGGTCGCCTTGACCACTACGTATTGCCGGAGGCAACTCATCCGGCGAGACCGTGGTGTGGGCAAGACCTGTGCGAGACCAGAATGCGCCAATGTCATACCCCGCTTTGTCTACGTCGGGGCCAGTTGTTCCATAACCCGTGAGCTGCCCATACACCAATCGCGGAAAACGCTTCGTCAGAGAGTCTGGGTCAAGCCCCATTCGCGCAAGACCAGCGGGACGTACGTTTGATACGAATACATCAGCGTCTTCCAGCAACGCAAACATCTTCTGCAAGTCACCTTCCTGGCGAAGATCGAGTACGACAGAACGTTTTCCACGGTTATCGATTTCAAACGGAGGAACACCCTTTTGATCAGCAACGCCGAGTGCGCCGAAGACGAACCGTTGTGGGTCTCCTGATGGCGGCTCCACCTTGATGACGTCTGCACCCCAGTCGGCCATGAGACCTGTCGCTGCAGGGCCAGCGACCCACACACCCATCTCAATCACCTTCACGCCATGCAATGGACCAGACATCGCGACCTCCCGCATTTATTCCCACGCCCATTGTGTCCTATTTCCCTGGTTACTCGAGTGTGCGGAGAATTCACGCCGACAGAATGACGGGGTGACAATGACTTCGCCAGACCTTGAATGGGGCAATTTTTCGGCGCAAGGGCCATGGGTTCTCGATCGTGACACCATTGGTTG
>Ga0222712_10007340_pt1 | contig 10692 bp, 7 predicted proteins | sample C33_657DmetaG_FD_165043 | JGI IMG/M metagenome (GOLD analysis project Ga0222712, IMG submission 165043) | Estuarine water microbial communities from San Francisco Bay, California, United States - C33_657D | ecosystem: Environmental > Aquatic > Marine > Unclassified | place: USA: California... | reverse complement strand
TTGGGCTTCGTCCGAACCGCAGCCGCGCGCGCTCCGTGGCCGCGCACCCGTGTACATGGCGTCGCTGTCCGCCGGTGGCCCTGCCGTAGTGGTTCGTCACGCGTGGCACGGCGGTCTGCTCGCGCCGTTCACGCAGGATCTGTTTCGCCGCCCCACGCGCGCCCCGGTGGAGCTTGCCCGCTCGCGCGAGCTGCTCGCCATGGACATTTCCACCACCGAGGTGCTGGGCTACGTCCTGTACGACGCGAGCTTCGGACTGGTGCGTGTGGACGTGATGACCCGATACGTCCCCGACACGGCCGACCTCGGGATGGTACTTGCGGGATTGGCGCCGTCCATTGATCGCGACGCGGCGCTGGCAGCGACATTGACATTACTGGCGCAACTGGCTTCGCACCGCGTGGTTCACCCCGATCTCAATGTGAAGAACATCCTCCTGCACACGCCCGATGGCACACCGCCACGCGCCATGGTCATCGACGTGGATGTGGTGCGAATCGACGCCGGTTCGGCCGCTCAGGTCATGGAGCGCAACGTCACGCGACTGGTGCGTTCGCTGCGCAAGTGGAACCGGCAGTTCGGCTGCGACTTCGTCGAAGCGGACATCGCGGAGTTCGCCGCCGCCGCCATGGCGCGCACGCCGCACGACAGCACCTTGCCCGGGGCCGCGGGGGTGAGCCTATGAGCGTCGTGCGCACCGTACCCACCACGCCACCGCTGCCGCCGACGCGGTTGCAGCGCATCGGCATCGTCATGATGAGTGCCGTGGGCGATGCCGTGCACGTCATGCCCGTGATCCATGCCCTCAAGGCGCATGCTCCCGCGAGCCACATCACCTGGGTGTTGCAGCCAGGGCCGGCCACCCTCGTGCGTGGGCATCCGCTGGTCGACGACATCGTGCTCTTCGATCGTTCAAAGGGGTGGCGCGGCTTCCTCGACGTGCGCGCCGCGCTGGCGACACGTCCCTTCGACGTCGTGCTCGGACTCCAGGTGTACTTCAAGGCCGGCCTCATTACCGGGTTCACCCGCTCACCGGTCAAACTCGGCTTCGACCGTGAGCGGGCCCGTGATGCGAACTGGCTGTTCACCACGCACCGCATCGCCCCGCACACCGGCCAGCACGTACAGGATCAGTACTTCGAATTCCTGGACGCGCTCGGTGTGCCGCACGCGACGCCGCAGTGGACCCTCGGCCCGTGGACCGACGAGGAGCGCGAGTGGCAGCGGGCGTTCGTCTCGCAGTTCGATCGGCCGATCGCGCCCATCGTGGTGGCCACGAGCAAGGCGGCAAAGGACTGGATACCGGAGCGGTGGGCGGAAGTGTGTCATGTGTTGCACTACGAGTACGGGTTGCAGCCGGTCCTCGTAGGCGGGCGCACGCCGCGTGAACTCGCGGCCGAAGCCGTGATCATGCGAGCGGCGCCGTTCGCACACTCGGCACTCGGCAGCGGCCTACGCAAGCTTTCGGCCATTCTCGACGGGGCCGCCGTCGCGCTGTCGCCCGATACCGGCCCGCTGCATCTCGCGGTGGCGCTGCGCGCGCCGGTCGTGTCCCTATTGGGCTACACCAACCCCAAGCGCGTGGGGCCGTACGATTTCGCACACGATCTCATGATCGACGCCTATGGCGATCCGGGTGAGGTCTACCCACTCGACATGACGTACCGCGAGGGGCGCGTGGCACGCATCACGGTGGCAGATGTCGCGGCGAAGTTGGCGGTGTGGCACTCCGTGTATGCGGCCTCGCGGCTGGCGGAATTGAGAGCCCGCGGGCTCCGATAAGTCTTGCCAGCGCCAGCCTCAAACGTGTCGCACCGGCCCGAACATGTACTCGTACCCGAGCTCGCGAATGAGCTCCACGAGTCGGCCGAGCGGGAGCCCCATGACGGCGAAGTAGTCGCCGCTGATCTTCTCCACGAGCGTGGCACCGAAACCCTGAATGCCGTAGCCGCCGGCCTTGTCCATCGACTCACCCGCGGCCACGTAGGCCTCGGCGAGTGCCCGGTCGATGGGGCGGAACGTCACCGGCACCGCTTCCACCGCTGAGAGCGTCCGGCCCTGGTGGGCGACGGCCACGGACGTGTATACGGTGTGCTCGCGCCCGGAGAGCCGCAGCAGCATGGCCACGGCATCCGCCGCATCGACCGGTTTCCCGAGAATGGCACCGTCGATCACGACGATGGTGTCGGAGCCGATCACGATGGCATCGGGGTGCTGGACGGCCAGCGTGTGCGCCTTCGCCCGCGCCAGCCGTTCGGAATGGGGTACCGGTTCCTCACCGGGCCAGACCGATTCGTCGACGTCGGCTGGGCGCACCTCGTGCGTAATGCCGATCTGCGCGAGCAGTTCGCGGCGGCGCGGAGACTGCGAGGCGAGGATGACGCGCACGGGCGCGGGGATGGGCGTCGGATTCGGATGGGACATATGGTAAGTTACCAGATCTCTCTTTCTTTTTGCCATGTCCGAACCCGTCGCTCCCGCATCGCCGTCCGAGCCCGATACCCGCTCCACGGCGCACTTCGAAACGCTCGCCATCCGCGCGCAGGCACCCATGTCGCCGGAGCACGAGCACTCGGTCCCGCTCTATCTCACGTCGAGCTTCCGGTTCGACGATGCCGAGCACGCGCGGGCGCTCTTCTCCGAAGAAGTGGCCGGCAACATTTACAGCCGGTATTCCAACCCGAACACCGACGAGTTCATCAACAAGCTGTGCCTGCTCGAAGGTGGTGAGGACGGCATTGCGACCGCGTCGGGGATGTCGGCGGTCTTCACGGCCATCGCGGCACGCGTGTCGTCCGGCGACCATGTGCTTGCGTCGCGCGCGCTGTTCGGCAGCACGCACCAGATATTCACACGCATCCTCCCCAAGTGGGGCGTCTCGTGCGATTACGCCGATGTGGGTGACCCATCGAGCTGGGAGCGGCTCGTGAAGCCCAACACGAAGCTGATCTTCATCGAGACACCGTCCAATCCCGGACTCGAGCTCATCGATCTCGTCTGGCTCGGTGCGTTCGCGAAGTCGCGCGGCATTCCCTTGGTCGTGGACAACTGTTTCGCCACGCCGTACCTGCAGCGCCCGCTCGCCCTCGGCGCGTCGGTGTCGATCCATTCGGCCACGAAGTACATGGACGGTCAGGGACGGGCACTCGGCGGCGCCATCATCGGCGACGCGTCGTACATCGCCGACTGCCGCTTCTTCGCGAGACATACTGGGCCCGCCATGAGCGCGTTCAATGCGTGGCTGCTCTCCAAGTCGCTCGAGACGCTGGCCGTGCGTATGGACCGCCACTGCCAGAACGCCCTCGCCATTGCGCAGCACTTCGAGGGGCATCCGGCGCTCGACGCGGTGCGCTATCCGTTCCTGCCGTCGCATCCGCAACACGAACTGGCCAAGCGGCAGATGACACAGGGTGGTGGCATCGTCGTGCTGGTGCTCAAGGGCGGGTTGGAGGCGGGACGCCGTTTTCTCGATCGGGTCCGCATGGTGTCCCATTCGGCGAACCTTGGCGACACGCGGACGATCGTTACCCATCCCGCATCCACCACGCACAGCAAGCTCTCGCCGGGCGAGCGAGCGGCCGTGGCGATCTCCGACGGGTTGATCCGCATCAGCGTGGGGCTCGAGCACGTGGCCGATATCATCGCCGACCTCGAACAGGCGCTCGGCGAGTAGTTTTGTCGGCATTGGTATGCCGACTGGTACTATTTCGGATGGTTCAGCCGACCTGCCGGCCTGTACGATTCAGAGGCGGCCGGCAAATCGACCCGGTGGTTCAGGCCGACGCGCCCGCCTCTCGCTCCAGCCAGATGGTGACCGGTCCATCGTTGACGAGTTCGACGTTCATCATGGCGCCGAATTCACCCGTCGCCACCCGGACGCCGCGCTGTTTCAAATACATTACGAATCGGTTATATAGTGGGGTGGCGAGCTCAGGCTTGGCCGCATCGGCAAAACTGGGCCGTCTGCCCTTTCTGGCGTCGGCGTACAGCGTGAATTGGGACACAACCAACAGTGCGCCGCCCCGTTCGCCGAGGTCACAGTTCAGCTTCTGGTCTGCGTCTGGAAACAGCCGAAGACCGAGTACCTTGTCGGCCATCCACTCGATTTCCCGTTCGGTATCCGTGTGGGTGAACCCGACGAGCAGCAGGTATCCGCCGTCGATCTTTCCCGCAATTCGTTCGCGCGGCCCTTCGTCCGTCTCCTCTCGAATGCGGACTTCAGCACGCTGTACGCGTTGGAGTAGTATTCGCATAGCCCCAAAGATTGGCTTCGAGTCGTTTGTGCGGTAGGAGCATCGCCGGTCTCGGCGGCATCGCGCGGTGATGAGTCGAAGGCAATGCAAATCAACAGACCCGTGCAACCACGTCTTGCGCTCCACTTCGATTTGACGCCGCGTAGCGCGGCGACGGATGCCGATTCGGCGTTCCTCGCTGCCTGTGTGGTCTGGCTGGGATTGGATCAGGGCCAGCAACTGAGCTGGGATGCTCCATCCAATCATACCCTCGACGGTGGCCGCATTCTCCGTTGGGCTCCATACCGCCACGAGGGATCGGCACTCGCCGACATCGTCGTGCACGCGCCCGATCCGCTCGACCGCGCGCTGCAATGGTCGACGCACGTCACCTATGTGGTGACGTCGGGCCTAGCTGGGGTCCCACATCGCCAGGTGAACATCCGCGTGAGCACCGAAGGCGGCGCGGCCAATGGCGCACCGCCGCCGGTGCGTCCCCCCCGCCTGCTCAGTGAGCTCGATGCGGCATTCACGCTCGTCTCCAACGACGGTCCGCTGCAGCGGACGCCCACGCAACTCGAGGCGGGCACGCTCGACGCCTTCGTGCGCTTCGTCCTGTGTGATCCGGCGCGAACGATGCCCGTGCTCCTGCTGACCGAACTGCCCGATGGTGGCTACGTGCTCCCGCCGGAGCAGTTCGCCTCCGAGATGTTCGGGCTGGGCCTCTGCTTCCAACTGCGCCACTCCGACACGTTCGCACTCTCCGACGCCGTGGGCGGTCACGCCCGCTCGGTATTCCTTGGCTCGGCGCGCGCCTATCTCCCGGGTTTCACGCTCGAGTCCGACCCCTTCCAGCACCCGCTGGTGTTGGCCCGCGCGCTGGCGCTGCCTGGCGAGCGTCGTCGTCTCGTGCAGCGCCTTGCCGAAGTCTCGGTGCAGCGCCCCTTCTCCGATCCGGCCATCGCGGACACCCTGCGCGATCTGCGCTCGGCGGCGTACAGTGCCCGCCCCGACGCCACGGAGGCGCTCGCGGCCGCCGAGTCCGGGGTGGAGATGGACAAGACGCAGCTGATCGCGATCGTGCGCCAGCTCGAGGACGCGGTGCGAGCCGCTGAAGGCGAACTGTCGCGCACGCGCGAGCGGCTTACCGATACGCGCCAGCAGCTCGAGCAGGAAAAGGCGTCGGCGCGCGCGCTCCGGACCACGCTGGCGGCGCACAAGGAGCGTCAGCCCATTGCGAAGCCGGCGAGTGATGCACCGCAGTCGGTGCTCGAGGCCGTGGAACGTGCTCAGGCGCTGTACAGCGACGCCCTGCGCATCATTCCGTCGGCGTTCACGGCGTCGAAGGAGTCGGAGTTCCCCGACCCTGACACCGCGTGGTCGTACCTCAAGGCGCTGGGCGAAGTGGGGCGCCGTCGTCAGGATCGGGCCCTCGGTCGGCCACTCGGCGAAGTCTTCGCCGATCTGGGCGTAGACTACTTGCCCGGCCCGATCGATCCGACCCGCAAGTCGCCGTACGTATTCCGCGATGGCGACCGCGAGGTCGATTGCGCCGATCAGCTCCGCAAGGGCAGCAATCCGGCGACCTGCCTCCGCATCTACTTCACGAGCACCGAAGACGGCGGCTTCGTCATCGGGCATGTGGGGCGGCAGATCGATACGTTGCCCAAGTAAGGGGCAGCGGCCGGGGGCGGCGACCGCAGCCCCTATGGCGCCGTTTCATGGAACTGCACCGCCGTCTCATGCTGCAGCGCCCGGCGCAGCGCCCACTGATCCTGAAAGAGCACCACGATCGCGCCCTTGTGGTCGTACACCTTCATGCGCCCAAGTCCCGTCGCCACGCGCTCCACATCGGCCTTGGGACCGGTGAGCCAACGCGGCCACCGGTAGCTCATCTTTTCGAACTTGCAGGGCGCCGAGTATTCGTACTCGAGGCGGAACGCCATCACGTCGAACTGCAGCTGGCCCACCGCTCCCACGATCGGCTGTGAGCCGGCGCTCGTTTCGGCGTAGAACACCTGCGCCGCCCCCTCCTCGGTAAGCTGGCGGAGTCCCTGATCGAACTGCTTGCGCTTCATCGGATCGGCCGGCATGGCCCGCGCGAAGTGTTCCGGTGCAAAGCGCGGGATGCCCTGGAACTCCATCTTGCCGTCGCCGCCAAGTGTATCGCCGATACGTAGGTTGCCTCGGTCCATCACCCCGATCACATCGCCGGGCCACGCCTCCTCGATAGCCACCCGGTCGCGGGCCATGAACTGCTGCGGTGCCGCGAGGCGGATGGGCTTGCCGGTGCGCTGATGCAACACCTGCATGTTTGCCTCGAAGTGGCCACTCACGACACGCAGGAACGCCACACGGTCGCGGTGCTTGGGGTCCATGTTCGCCTGGATCTTGAACACGAAACCCGTGAAATCGTCGCGCAATGGCGCTACCGGTCCCACGCTTGATTCACGCGGTCCCGGCGGGGGCGCGAGCTCGAGAAACTCGCGCAGGAACGGCTCGATCCCGAAGTTGGTGAGCGCCGAGCCAAAGAACACCGGCGTGAGCGCACCGTCGATCACGCGCTGATGCTCGTACTCGTGCCCGGCCGCATCGAGGAGCTCGATGTCACCCATAAGCCGATCGAAGGCACTCGCCCCCATGGCATCGATGAGCTTGGGATCGTCGATGCTGACGATGGTGTCGTCGGCCCGCGTGGCGCCGCGGTCGCCGCTGCGCTCGAAGAGGTGCACCTCGCGCTTGAGGCGATCGTATACCCCCACGAACACGTCGTTCTCGAACACCGGCCACGTCGCCGCATAGCAATCGATGCCGAGGTCGGCCTCGACGTCCTGAATGAGCTTGAGCGGATCCTCGCCGTGCCGGTCGCACTTGTTCACAAGCGTGAAGATCGGCGTGCGCTTCAGCTTGCACACATCGAACAGCTGGCGCGTGCGCTCTTCCACGCCGCGCCGGTTGTCGAGCAGCATGATGGCGCTATCGGCGGCAACCAGCGTGCGGTAGGTGTCTTCGGAAAAGTCCTCGTGTCCCGGGGTGTCCAGCAGATTGAGCTGGTAACCGAGAAACTCGAACTGCAGCACGGAACTGGTCACCGAGATGCCGCGCTCCTGCTCGAGCTTCATCCAGTCGGAGGTCGCATGACGCGTGGCCCGACGGGCCTTCACCGAGCCGGCCAGGTGAATGGCCCCACCGTACAGCAGCAGCTTTTCGGTGAGCGTGGTCTTGCCGGCGTCGGGGTGCGAGATGATCGCGAAGGTGCGCCGGCGGGCGACCTCCCGCTCCAGACGGGAGTGGTCGACCGGTCCCGTTTCGGGCGCGGCGAGTTCGGGCGTGCTTTCGGACATTCCCGAAAGATAGCGACGAAGGCCGAATGCCGAAGGCTCCCGGAGCGGGGCGCGACCACCCGGAGCTGACGGAAGACGCTGAGCTCAGCTTGGACGCATCCCCCTCAGGTCTGAGCGAACGGAACCGTCCCGCTACTCCACCGTCACCGACTTCGCGAGGTTGCGCGGCTGGTCCACGTTGCAGCCGCGCTTCACCGCGATGTAGTACGCCAGCAGCTGTAGCGGCACACTCGCCAGGATCGGCGTGAGCAGGTCCACCGTTTCGGGGATGCGGAACTCGTAATCGAGTTTGCCGGCGAGGCTTGCTTCATCACGCGTGGTGATGGCGATGACCTTGCCCTTGCGCGCCTTTACCTCCTGAATGTTCGACGTGATCTTGTCGAACACCGAATCGTGCGGAGCGATGCATACCACCGGCATCATCTCGTCAATGAGCGCGATGGGCCCGTGCTTCATTTCGGCTGCGGGGTACCCTTCGGCATGGATGTACGAGATTTCCTTCAACTTGAGCGCACCCTCGAGCGCCGCCGGGAAATTGTAGCCGCGGCCCAAGTACAGGAAATTGGAGGCGCGCTTGAACTCCTCGGCCAACGCCTCGATTTCCTCGGCCCGATCGAGAATACTCTGGATCTGCGCCGGCAGATCGGCGAGCGCCTGCGCGATTTCCCGGCCACGCGCCACGCTGAGATCACGTAGGCGCGCGAGCTTGAGCGTGAAGAGGGCAAGTGCCACCACCTGGCTGGTGAACGCCTTGGTGCTGGCGACACCGATTTCCGGGCCAGCGTGCAGATAGATGCCGCCGTCGTCTTCGCGCGCGATGGTGCTGCCGACCACGTTCACGAGGCCGAGCGTGCGCGCACCGCGACGTTTGGCTTCGCGCATGGCCGCCAGCGTATCCGCCGTCTCTCCCGATTGCGAGATCACGATGCAGAGGGTGCGCGGCGTGACGATCGGGTTGCGATAGCGGAATTCCGAGGCGTATTCGACCTCCACCGGAATGCGGCAGAGCTCCTCGATCATCATCTCGCCGATCAGTGCGGAATGCCAGCTGGTGCCGCAAGCGGTGATGATGATGTTGTCGACCGCGAGCAGGGCGTCCTTGGAGATATTGAGGCCGCCCAGCTTGGAGAAGCCTTCCTCGAGGATGAGACGCCCCCGCATGGTGTTCTCCACCGTGGTGGGCTGCTCGAAAATCTCTTTGAGCATGAAGTGCGGATAGCCACCACGCTCGATCTGTTCGAGGTCCCACTCGATTCGCGTCACCGGCTTCTCGTGCACGGTGGACTCGAGGTCGAGCACCTTGTATCCGTCCTTCGTCACGACCGCGATGTCGCCGTCGTCGAGATAGACCACGTGACGCGTGTGCGAAAGGATCGCGGAGGCGTCGGACGCAATGAAGTGCTCTCCCTCACCAATACCGATGAGCAGTGGGCTGCCATTCCGCGCGGCCACGAGCTTGTCATTCTCGTCGCTGCTGATGACGGCAATGCCATATGTGCCGTCCACCTGCCCCAGCGCTTCAATCACCGCGGCTTCGAGATTGCCGGCGTACGCGGTCTCGATGAGGTGCGCGAGCACCTCGGTGTCGGTGTCCGACTTGAACACGTACCCACGCGCCTCGAGCCCCGCCTTCAGCACGGTGGCGTTCTCGATGATGCCGTTGTGTACCACCGCGATCTTGCCGTTCTGGCTCAGGTGCGGGTGCGCATTGGTTTCGTTCGGCGGCCCGTGGGTGGCCCAGCGCGTATGGGCAATGCCCAGCGTGCCGTGTGGCGGGTCGGCGGCAATCACCGACTCGAGCCGGGCGATCTTTCCGGCCGCGCGGCGCGTCTCCACGCCCTTGCCGTTCAGGATCGCCACGCCCGCCGAGTCATAGCCACGATACTCGAGGCGCTTGAGCCCCTCGATGAGCATCGGGGTGGCGACCCGGTTACCAACGTATCCGACGATTCCGCACATAAGAGTTCAGCTCCGGGACAGCGCCAAGCGGTTCAGACGAGCGCCGAGAGCGGTGCCCGCGCCTGCGCAATGAGTTCACGCGCCGCGTCCTGCGTCGGCGCTTCGGCGATGACGCGCACGATCGGTTCCGTGCCCGACGGGCGCAGGTGCACCCAGCGGTCGGGCCAATCGAGTCGCAACCCGTCCTGAGTGTCGGCCACGGCATCGGCGAACGCACCGCGAAGCGCCTCGTATACCGCGTCGAGCGCCGCGTCGGGGCGGTCGAGCTTGTCCTTCACGATCACGTAGCGAGGCTTGGCCGCCACCAGTGCCGACAGGGGCCGCCCCTCCTCGAGCATCAGCTGCAGCATGAGTGCGGCCCCCACCGGGGCATCACGACCGAGATGCATCTCCGGCAAAATCACGCCGCCGTTGCCCTCGCCGCCGATCGTGGCACCGGCGTCGCGCATGGCGAGCGCCACGTTCACCTCGCCGACCTTGGCAAAATGGAACGGCACGCCCATCTCGGCGGCCACGTCGGATACCACCTTGCTGGTGGACAGATTGGTGACCACGGGGCCACGACGGTGCTTGAGGACGGTGCGCGCCGCAAAAGCGAGCGTGTAGTCCTCACCGGGCGCTTTGCCGTCATCGAGCACGAGGGCGAGACGATCGACGTCGGGGTCGGTGGCGAAGCCAATGTGCGCCTGCGTGGCCTTCACGAGCGCTTCGAGCTCACCGAGGTTTTCCGGCACCGGTTCGGGCGGACGGTGGAAGCGGCCATCCGCCTCCATGTTGATCGCATACACTTCACAGCCCAGTTCGGTGAGCAGCTGCGGCATGATCACGCTGCCCGCCCCATGGCAGCAGTCGAGCGCGACCCGGTAGCGCTGAGCGCGGATGCCGTCGACGTCGAGCCAGGGCAACGCCAGCACCTGCGCAATGTGGCGCACGATGGCCTCGTCGTCCTGCTCGATCGCACCGAGTTGGTCCCACGTGGCGCGCGGGATTCCGGTGTCGAGCAGCGCGCGCATTGCCGCGCCTTCGGCGGCGGAGAGGAACAACCCGGACGGCCCGATGAACTTGAGGGCGTTCCATTCGATCGGGTTGTGGCTCGCCGTGATGCCGAGTCCACCCGCTGCGTGATGATGCTCGACCGCGAGCTGAATGGTGGGCGT
>Ga0222712_10007338_pt1 | contig 10697 bp, 16 predicted proteins | sample C33_657DmetaG_FD_165043 | JGI IMG/M metagenome (GOLD analysis project Ga0222712, IMG submission 165043) | Estuarine water microbial communities from San Francisco Bay, California, United States - C33_657D | ecosystem: Environmental > Aquatic > Marine > Unclassified | place: USA: California... | reverse complement strand
CCTCTTTTTATTTGTAGAATAAATATTTAAAAGAAACGCACCCGTTTGAGTAAATGACAAAAACTAGAGAAGCTTCTGATCTAATTAATAACATTTACTCTGACTTTACTAGTAATAATGTTGGTGTTGGAACTACGAATGCAACATCAAAACTAACTGTTGCTGGTGGCATTTCAGTTTCTGGAGTTGTTACTGCAAGTGCTTTTGTTGATGATGGAACAAACCTTTTAACAGCAATCAATACTAAAACATCAACAGGCAAAGCAATTGCTATGGCGATGATCTTTGGTTGACATAAATAGGTATCAGGTAGATTCAAACAGATGGCTGCACCAAATATAGTTAATGTAACAAGCATCTACGGTAAGACAATGGGTGCTGCACTTGGCACTACACTTACTACAAATATTTTAACTTGCGCCGCAAATAAAGTTCTAAAGATTAATTCCATCATTGTTGCGAATGTTGATGGTACGAACAATGCTGATGTAAGTGTAACTTTTTATGATAGTAGTGCTGCAGCAAGTTATAGACTCGCAAGTACAGTTACGGTTCCTGCAGACTCTACATTAGTTGTGCTTGGTAAAGATTCACCAATTTATCTTGAAGAATCGGATGAAATTCGTGCAGGTGCAAGTGCTGTAAGTGACCTGGAAATCATTATTTCTTACGAAGAACTCGATGACGCCTAATAGGAGATAAGACAATGCCAAAATGGTTGGGTGGTATATTTGGGAATACGATTTCTTCTACTGCGACAGGTGCTGATATAAGAGGAGTTTTTAATTCCCAGGATCAATATTATATGAAGCAAGAAGGTGGATGGGCATTTCCAACATATTCAGTATCTCCATCAACTTCTTCAGTAAACGAAGGTTCTTCGGTTACTTTTACTACTACGACTACTAGCGTTTCAAATGGAACCACATTATATTGGACTTTAAATGTAGTTTCAGGAACCATTAATGCATCAGATTTTAGTGGAGGTGCTACTAGTGGTTTTTTTACGATTACTAGTAATAGTGGATCTGTAGTTCTTACTTTAGCAAATGATGTAACAACTGAAGGATCAGAATCATTTCAACTTCAAGTAAGAACAGGAAGCACTGGAGGACCCATTGTTGCAACAAGTTCTACTGTTACTATTAATGATACCTCATTAACTCAAATATCTGCAACCGGAGGAACTATTATTGATTCTGGTGGATTTAGAACTCACGTTTTCACATCTCCAGGTTCTTTTGTAGTTTCTAATGCAGGGCCAGGAACTGTAGAATATCTTGTGGTTGCTGGTGGTGGAGGTGCTGGCGCCGGACATGGTGGCGGTGGAGGTGCTGGCGGGTTTAGAACTGCTACTGGATTCCCCGTAACTACTGCCACATATCCTATTACTGTTGGTGGTGGAGGTGCTGGGGGTCCAACTTATGGAACAACCGGTTCAGTCGGAAGTTCTTCAATTTTTTCATCTATAACATCTGCAGGAGGAGGTGGTGGTGCGTGTTGGGGATATCCTGCAGGAGTTTTAGCAGCTTCTTCTGGAGGTTCTGGAGGTGGGGGAACAGGAACAGGTGCTACTGCCGGTGGATCTGGAAACACGCCACCAGTAGCACCACCACAAGGAAATCCGGGAGGATCTGGTACTGGAACTGCAGGATCTACTGCAGTTGCTGGTGGTGGTGGAGGAGGATCAGCATCTACAGGAGGAAACGCTCCCAATACTACAACTCCCGGTGTTGGAGGTTCAGGGTCTCCTAATAGTTGGTTACCTGCATCTTATGGAACTCCAGGTCCTGCACCCGGTAGATACTTTGCAGGCGGTGGAGGTGGAGGTGGGAGTAGTGGAAACACCGCAAATGTATCTGGTGGATCTGGTGGAGGAGGAACAGGTAATGCGCCTACAGTTTCTCCAGGAACAACAAACACTGGAGGAGGTGGAGGAGGGAATTTCCCAGCTACTGCTGGCGGTACAGGTGGTTCCGGTATCGTAGCAATCAGATATCCTTACGTATAATAAATAAAGCAAAAAACATCATGGCACACTACGCAGAACTAAACGAAAACAATGAAGTTATCTATGTTGCCTATATGGACAATGAGATTATTACTGATGAAAATGGAAATGAAGTAGAAGAACTTGGTGTAAACCATCTTCATACTCATCACGGTACAGATCGTAGATGGGTAAGAACTTCATACAGAGGAAACTTTAGAAATAAGTATGCTGGTCTTGGTGATACATACAGAGAAGATCTTGATGCATTTATTGCCCCTAAACCATTTACATCTTGGACACTAAATGAATCTACTTGTGAATGGGAAGCACCAATCCCTCAACCAGAACTTACTCAAGAAGAAATTGATAGTAAGTCTTACTATACTTGGGTTGAACAACTCTATACATCAGACAACACCAAAGGTTGGATTCTTATTACACCACAACAATCAGAGGTATGATTAACTGGATTCGTAAATTCTTTATTAAAAAACCATACGTTTGTTGTATGGAACTTCACAATCAACTGGGATGTTACTTATCTTTAAAAATTCCATCCATAGGTCCCATTGAAGGATTTCGTGGATTTTTTCACGAAAATCATTTTATGATCGGACATAGAATGTTTGATCCTGAATGGGATAATAAGATTCAATTAGAAGAAATTTATAAGAAACTTTTATTTGTTTATGATTTCAATCCAAAAGATGAGAATCTTATTATCATAAGAGGTAAAGATAAAGTTTATATTCCAGAAAGAAAATTTTATGTTCCACTTCCTCCAGGTAGTGTATTTGTTTATGATAAGAGTAGATTAAAAATATTTACTTGACTTCACAAACAAACTGATATATAATACGACTGAATAACATAAGGAGATTGACTTTTGGCATTCCAATCAATTTGGTATTATACCAATATCCCAAATAAAATCATTGACATCATTGAAGAAGATCTTGCAGAAAACTTTGATCCACAACTGCAAGACTCTAGAGTTGGTGGTGGTGATTATGGAACAGTAGATAAGGATAAAAGAAACGCAAAAAATGCTTGGGTTCCCACAGCACACTGGGTAGCAGGATTTGTGTGGCATTATGTTCAACGCGCAAATCGTGAGAACTTTTTGTATGACCTGACAAATATTGATGGTGAGTCACTTCAATATACTGTGTACGGAGAAGGTGAATATTATGGTTGGCATAATGATGCTGGTTTGCAGTCTTACTATAAACCACAATCAACAGGCAATCGTGGCCACGGTGGAGAGATTCTCAATGATTTTGTGAATGAGAACTGCGAAAAGGTAAGGAAGTTGTCTTTCAGTTTGCTTCTTTCTGATCCTGATACTTATGAAGGTGGTAATCTTCAACTCCTAGATGAAGCAGGAAAATCTTATATTGCTCCAAGGCAACGAGGAACCATTATTCTTTTTGACTCTCGTACGCAACACCGAGTTCAGAAAGTAACTAAAGGTGTTCGTAAGTCACTGGTTGGCTGGACGTGCGGGCCAAGATGGAAATAGAGAACATCGGTGGAGGTAATATAAATAACTCCATCTAGGACCAATAAAACTATGGAAAATCATTATGTTTATTATTCTTATGAGGAATTTGGAAGAGGTTACATAGGTTGTAGAACCTGCAAATGTCTTCCCGAAGAAGATAATTATTTTGGTTCTTATCGAGATGAAACTTTTAATCCTTCTCATAAGATAATTCTTGAAACGTTTTCAACAAGAGAAGAAGCACTTCAGGCTGAAGTAAATCTTCATAAATTTTATCAAGTTGATAAAAATCCACATTTTGCAAATAAGGCAAGACAAAAAACTACCGGATTTTATTATGCAGAAAAAAAGTTTGGTGAGGATAATCCATTTTACGGAAGAAAACATTCTAATGAAACAAAAATATTATTAAAACAATATCAAAAAGAACATAAAGGTAATGTTGAGAATAGGAGAAGTTATCAAGGAAAAAATAATCCTTTCTACGGTAAATCTCATTCTCAAGAAATAAAAGAACATTTAAAGAAAAAAACAACAGAAACTTGGAAGAATCAACCTCATCCTTGGATTGGTAGAAAACATTCAGAAGAGTCAAAAGCAAAATTTAGAGAAAACAACAAAGGAGAAAACAATCCAAATTACGGAAAAGTAACTCCACCAAATGTCCGTGACAAAATAGGTCAATCAAAAATTGGTAGAAAACTTTGGAATAATGGAGAACAGCAAAAATTCTCAAAAGAATGTCCTGGGGAAGGGTGGACTTTAGGAGGAATAAAATCAAAGGAGATTTAAATTATGGCAGAAGGAATGACACAAGAACAGATTGACTGGCAAGAACGAGTCAATTCTGGAACATCACCAACAAATAATGAAGAGTTTGATGAAAACGGATATCTAGTTCTAAAAAATCTATGGGATCCACAAGACCTTTATTGTGAACCACCAGAAATCAAAGGACAATATAATTACTTTGGAAAAGTTGATAAATTCAACCATATTCCAATTGAAAATCAAGTAGAAGGTTCTACTTCAAGATACTATTGGCCTCCTTATAAGTTTGCCCACTCACAGATTCGTAAGAAACTGGAAGAGGCAATCGGCAAGAAACTTTATAATACTTATTATTACGATAGGTTTTATAATCCAGGACAAGCACTGACTATTCACGCAGACCGTCCTGCTTGTGAGATTTCAGTAACAGTTCATGTAAGTACAAATATTAGTACTCCTTGGCCTATCTGGATTAAAACTCCGGATACTTATGATGATGCAAAGAAAAGAACATTGGTACTAAAGAAAGGTGAGAATCGTTCAGTGATTCTTGGTCCTGGTGATGGAATGGTTTATAAAGGTTGTGAAAGACCTCATTGGAGAGATCCAATGCCTACTGAATACCGTAGAACTTGGTACGGTAAGAGAGTAGAAAAAGAAGGTTTATATTATCACCAAATCTTCTTCCATTATGTTCTTGCAGATGGCATCAGGGCACACTGTGCAGGAGATGCTTCTAGTTGATTTTAAGAGGGGTAACACCCTCTTTTTTATTGTGTCTAAATAAGTAAAAGAACTATAAGACCTATAATGGCTCAAACAAAAGCCCAACTAATTGGTGGTTTAGGAATATCTACAGCACAAAGTTTAGTTGTAGGTTCTGCTGCTACTATTCATACCGGTGGTTTTAGGATAGGATCATCTGATTTACATTCCACTGGAATTTCATTAACAAACATTAATGCAACTGGTATTGTAACAGCAACAAGTTTTGTTGGAGCTATTACAGGAAATGCAACAGGACTTACTGGAACTCCAAATATTACCGTTGGAGTAGCAACGGCAACTTCGTTTGTTGGTAATTTAACTGGTACAGCAACCACTGCAACAAATCTTTCAGATGCTGCGAATATCACTACAGGAACTATTAATAGTGCAAGATTATCTGGTTCTTATTCAATCAATATAACTGGCACCGCATCAACTGCTTCTTTTGCTACTACATCATTTGGTCTTTCTGGAAATCCTAGTATTACAGTTAATGCACTCACAGCAACATCAGCAGTTGTAGGTTCTGCAGTTACAGCCAATTCTTCAGGAGTTAATGTTGCTGGTGTTGTAACTGCTACAAGTTTTGTAGGTGCTCTAACAGGAAATGCAACAGGACTTACTGGAAATCCTAGTATTACAGTTAATGCACTTACGGCAACATCAGCAGTCGTAGGTTCTGCAGTCACAATTAATTCTTCGGGAGTTAATGTTGCTGGTATTCTTACCGTAACTCAAATAAATGATGTTGGCGGAAATGTTAGAGCACTTACAAATAATGCCAAAACTGGATCTTATGTTTTGGCAATTGGTGATGTTGGAGAATTGATTAATATTACTACTGGTGGTGTCACAGTTCCTCAAAATATTTTCTCTGCCGGTGATAATGTAACAATCTACAATAACAGTGCAAGTTCCCAAACAATCACTCAAGGTACAGGCGTTACTTTGAGACTTGCTGGAACAAGTGCAACAGGAAATCGCACACTAGAGTTAAGGGGTTTGGCAACGGTTTTATGTGTTGCTTCAAATGAATTTGTAATTTCTGGGGCAGGACTAGCATGAGCGCAGTACAGTCTTTTATTCAAACTAGCGACTTATTTAAATACATCAGTTCAACACAAGTGAATTTGAATTTGCAGACTATTTTTGGCAGTACTTTGTATAATGCATCGTATGGAAAAAGACTTATTATTGAACCGGGAGTAACCATAGGAAGTAATAGTTCAAGTACAGCAGCTCTCATTATTCCTAGTGGTGTTAAAGGTTTATTAAGAATTGATAATTATGGATCTATTCAAGGAGCTGGCGGCGCGGCAAATAGTGGAACTGGGGGAGATGCTATTTCGGCAGCATCATTATGCACCATTAATAATAAAACTGGCGGCATAATATATGCTGGTGGTGGTGGAGGAGGTGCAGGAGGTAGTGGAGGCACTGGAGGTGGCGGCACCTTTACTACAACCACTACCTTTTATTGTGGTGGTGGTGGATGGGGTGGAGGCTGCCCCGGCGGATGTAGTTGTGCTAATTTAGTTTATACTTGCTGCAACCCAAGCACTGGGGGTTTTGATTATTATTGTTACGAATGTACACAAGTCATTTATACTCAGAATTTTACCAGCGGTGGAGCTGGCGGTGGTGGTGGCGCTGGTGGTAGAGGAAGAGGTTATGATGGTGCATTAGCATCAGGTTCTGGTGGCGGAGCAGGTTCTGCCGGTGGAACAAATGCAGGAACTGGTGGCACTGGTGGTACAGGAGGAACTGGTGGTGATTGGGGTCAAAGTGGCGCAACAGGAAGTACGGGTGGATCTGGATCTAGTGGAAATTATACCGGAGGGTCTGCAGGAAGTGGTGGGGCAGCAGGTGGTCTTGCGGGATTCTATATAAATGGATTGTCTACATATGTTACACTCATAAATAACGGAACAGTTGCTGGGAGGACTAATTAATGTCAGTTAAATTTACGGTTAGAGAAATTACAACCAATTTTATTACAGTTGATTATGAAGATGGAACTTGGGCCCAAGTTCCATTAAGAAATGATTTAACAAGAGAGCAAATTGAAACTGTAATTGCGGATTTTAATCATGCTCAAACTACATTCACCAAAGTAAAGGATGTTCCTTTCAAAGTTGGAGAAACTATAACTGCAAAAAATACAAAAGAAAGAAATGAAGAAAGAACCAAAGAAAACGAAGATTTAAGAAAAAAACAACCACTAGATTATAAAGCAATCAGAGCACAGTCATACCCATCTTTAGGTGACCAATTAGATGCTCTTTATTGGGCAAGAAATGGTGATACTTCTCACTTGGATGCTATTGATGAAAAGATTAATGAAGTAAAGGCATCATATCCAAAAGATATGACACCTATTACTAGAGAAGAATATGATGCGATGGTTGAGGAGATTGCAAATAATGTCTTGGGTTGATGAATTAAAGAAAAGAGTTGAAAGTAGATTGACAGTTTGTAAAGATTGTCCATTCTTCTTCAAACCAACGAAACAGTGTAAGAAATGCGGGTGTTTCCTACCAGCAAAAACCGCAATTCCAGATTCAACTTGCCCCATTAATAAGTGGTAATATAAATACCTAAAAAGTATAATAAGATGGCACTTAATTTTCCAGATTCACCATCACTAAATCAGGTATATACAGATTCAGTATCTGGATTTTCCTTTAAGTGGGATGGCGTTGTTTGGCAGAGTTATACTCCAGCAGCAGCAAAAAATATCAATATTGTTGATGATTTTGCTAGTTCCTTTAATGGATCAACTCAAACCTTTGCTCTTGCAGTTTCTGGAACTTCATTAACGCCGGCAAATGCACAGCAACTTATAGTTGTTCTTGGCGGTGTTGTTCAAGAACCAACTGTTGATTATACAGTTACTGGTTCTAATATTACCTTTACAGATGCACCTGCTGCAGGACTAACGCTTTCAATTGTTTCTCTAGGTCCAGCAGTTCCTGTTTATTTGGTTGAAGATGGGGTAATAACTCCAGCAAAACTATCAACCGGTGGTCCTTCTTGGAATACCAGTGGCGGACTGAATGTTACTGGAATTGCAACGGTTAATTCATTATCAATTGGTTCCACACAAGTCATTAGTTCTGCAAGACAACTCCAGAACATTACTTCATTAGATGCAACAACAACTGCAACGATTGAATCTGCAGTTTCTGCGGCACCTAATGATTTTAGCAGTCTTTATGTTTCTGGAATTTCAACACTAGGTTATTCAAGTGGTGTTGGAACTGTAAGAATTGGAAGTGGTTCTACAACATTAATTGTAGAAGGAAATGCAAGAGTTACTGGAGTTGTAACTGCAACTACTTTTGTCGGCAATGTTACTGGTAACGTAACAGGAAATCTAACAGGTACAGCATCAACGGCGTCTTTTGCTACTACATCATTTGGTCTTTCCGGAACTCCAAACATTACTGTTGGTTTTGCTACTGCAACTGAATTTGATATTTCTGGTTCCAGTAACACATTAACTGCTGGAGGATTAAGTGTTGGTTTTGCAACAGCAACATCAGCAGTAAGAGTTGGTTCTGCAGTTACTGTCAATTCTTCAGGTATTAATGTTGTTGGTGTAGTCACTGCTACAAGTTTCGTAGGTAGTGGTGCAAGTCTTACTAACTTACCAAAATCTGGAGTATCCTTACCTAAAATTTATTTTATAAAGGGTTGATATATTTTATAAATAACTAAAAAATAAGACGATTATGGCATCTGGTATTCTTGGACAATCAAATCCAGGAGCAGCAACAAATACAACGGTTTACACTGTTCCCGCAGGTACATTTTCATCATTTACTATTTCTGCGGTGTCTTTGAGTGGTGCTGCATCTGTTAGGGTTGCTATTTCTACTTCTGGTACAACTACTCCATCAAACAATGAGTATATTGAATATGAATCTGCACTTTCTGCAACAGGTGATGTTCTAGAGAGAAGTGGATTGGCTGCAGAAGCAGGTAGAAAAGTAATCGTTTATTCTTCAACAGCAAATGTTAGTTTCAGTGTTTACGGATTCGAGGAGGCAGTATAATGGGTAGAATTGTTTCGAGAAATCAGGTTCCAGAAAAAAAGAAGAACCGTAGAATCTTTCACGGTGGTGTTGGTGTCACTACTGTTACTTGGTTAGTTCCTCCTGGTGTTACTGAAGTTGAAGTCCACTGTTGGGGTGCTGGTGGTAATGGTGGTATTGCTGGTGGAGGAGGTGGTGGATACGTAACTCACGTATTCCCGGTAACTCCATCAGACCGTCTTTTAATCACCGCAGGTGCATCTCCCGGAGGAACCTCAAGTGTATCAGTCCCAACACAATCTCCTATTTCACCCATAAGTGCCACAGGTGGTTCTACTGGACCTAGTATTAGCGGTCCAATACCAGCAGCTGCTGGAGGAGTTGGTTCATATACAATTGCTCCCGGTATTTCAACAGCAAGAACTTTTAGTGCTTCTGGTGGTGCTGGTGGCACTGCTGCCCAACCTCCTAATCAGCCAATTGGAGAGTCAGGAGGAGGTGCTGCAGGAAGTCTTTTTGGTACAGGAGGTGCTGGTGGCCCCGCAGGCCCAGCCACTTATGGCTCGGGAGGTGGAATTGGTGGAGCAGGTGTACCTGGGCCCTCGGGCTCCGGCGGTGGTGGCGGTTCTTTAGGTGCAGGAACTGCAATTTTAGGTGGGTTAGGTAAGAATGGTGTATCAATTGCTTCAACCACACTTCAGACATATACCACCAGTAATGATGAATGGTTCTATGTTGATGAAATTTTAGGTTCTGGTGGTCCTACTGGAGCGTATGCAGGAACTCCCGCGGTTAGTAGAGGTATTCCTGGTGGCGCAGGCGGCGGTGGAGGATTCCCTGGAGGAAATGGTGGAATTTTGGGTGGAGGCTCTGCTCCTGGAGGAAATGGTGGTCTTGCAGGTGGTGCAGGCTCGTATGCTACCGGTGGTGCCGGTCTCGTAATACTTTATTGGTAATCAGGAGGTAACTAAAATGTCTAAATGGGTAAGAGTAGATTCAAGTAACATTGTTCAAGAAGTTGTTTCTTATAATCCTTTTGAGATTGTTAACGAAGCATTTCATCCGTTCTTCTATGAAGTATCTGGAGAAGAATCTTATGGATGGACTTATAATCCAAAAACCAAAAAGTTCACTGCTCCACCACCTCCTCCAGAACCAGTAGGAGTAGCAACTACTTGATTATTAAGAGGGTCTAACCACCCTCTTTTTTATTATAAATACTTAAAAATCCCCAAAGCAAATGGCAGTTGCTGAAGTCACGAATATAGTCATAGAAAAGGGTACTGATTTTGAGGCAACTTTTAATCTTTTTGACCCAAATCAGTCTGCATCAGTACTGACTGGGTTGACAACCACATATGCAACGATTCGTAAATATCCCGATGCAACAACCGGTGAAGAGTTTGCAAAAACAATCACTGCAGGAACTGGAACTATTAAACTTACTCTAACTGCAACACAAACTGCAAACCTGAAAGCAGGTAGAAATTACTTTGATGTTGTCCTTACAATTGGTGGTAAAAGAACAAAAGTCATTAAAGGAACAGCAATAGTAGAAGAGAGTGCATCCGTATGACTTATAAAGTTTCTGTTTCTTCTGGAAATAACTATTCGGTCAAACTTT
>Ga0222712_10007336_pt1 | contig 10698 bp, 9 predicted proteins | sample C33_657DmetaG_FD_165043 | JGI IMG/M metagenome (GOLD analysis project Ga0222712, IMG submission 165043) | Estuarine water microbial communities from San Francisco Bay, California, United States - C33_657D | ecosystem: Environmental > Aquatic > Marine > Unclassified | place: USA: California... | reverse complement strand
TGCAATGATGAGCGAGTCGCAAGTGTAAACACCGCTGTCGCCAGTCAATGTAAAAGGACGTTTGCTGAAGTCAACTTTGTTGATGTGGTCAAACACAATTTGCGTGTTGAAACGCTCGGCGTGCTCCAAAAAGCGTTGCATCAGGTCGGGACCCTGCACGCCGTGTACATCGGCGGGCCAGTTGTCTACCTCGGTGGTGGTCATCAATTGACCGCCTTGGGCAATGCCCGTAATCAGCAAAGGCTTGAGGTTGGCACGGGCGGCATACACGGCAGCGGTGTAGCCGGCAGGGCCAGAACCCAGAATCAAAACTTGGGCGTGTTGGGTGGGGAGTGTGTTGGACATATTGGGCAAACCTGCTGAATTCGGGAAAACGCTAAAACGACATTGTAAGAAGCTTGGCAAACACCTGTTTGACAGAGTCTATCGGGTAAGCTTCAGGGGTAGACCATGACTTACTCACTCCGTACCCTGACCAATCCTAGCGCAAGCGCAGACAACGACGCTCGCCCCGAGCTTTCTGAAAGCGCTGGATTGATGCGTTTTACGCAAGAAATTGTTCTTTTCATAGGCGCTGCCTTGCTCTTGTTCTTGGCACTTGCCATGTTCAGCTTCAGTCCCAAAGACCCCTCATGGTCGGGTTCTGGCTTGGGTGGTGCTGTGGTCAATTGGATGGGCTTGGTTGGCGCTTGGCTGGCAGATGGCATGTATTTTTGTTTTGGCTACTCTGCTTGGTGGTTGGTGGCGCTGTTAGGCCGTCTATGGCTCAATGCATGGGCCGAATGGTTGCGAAATGATGAGTCTGCGCTGGCCACACCCATGAATGAAGAAGAGGCCAACTGGAAAACGCGCAGCGTCTTCTGGATTGGCTTGTTGCTGCTCATGTCCGCCAGCAGTGCGCTTGAATGGGCCCGTCTCACAAGATGGGATGCTTTTTTGCCTGGCACCAGTGGCGGTGCTTTGGGCTTTGTTGTTGGCCAATTCTCACAGAAATGGCTGGGTTTCAACGGCTCCACCTTGTTAGAGCTTGCCTGTTTGGCCTTGGGCTTGGGCTGGGCTTTTGGGTTCTCTTGGGGGCAAGTGTGTGAAAACCTGGGCGCCAAAATTGATGGGCTGATGCAGTCTCGTCAAGTCAAGCGCGAAATGGAAGAAGACTTGGCCATGGGCCAACAAGCTTTGCGTGAACGCGAGCAACTTCAGTCCAAGTTGCCAATAGAGCCGCAATTGCATCCGTTTGAAAACGAATTTGAAGAGAAACCTTTGTTTGCCGCAGCAGGCGTTGCCGCGCCAGTCTTTGCTGAACCTTTGGCGCCCATGGTCATCGAAGCGCCAGTAATCGATGTACCCCGCAGCGAGCGCGTCGTCAAAGAACGCCAGAAGCCCCTGTTCAACGAATTGCCCGACAGCAAATTGCCGCAAGTCGATTTGCTTGACAGCCTCACACAACGCCAAGAAGGTGTGGCGCCAGAAACGCTGGAAATGACCAGCCGCATGATTGAAAAGCGTCTGAAAGACTTCGGTGTGGAAGTGCGTGTGGTGGCCGCAATGCCTGGCCCCGTGATTACCCGTTACGAGATTGAACCTGCCACCGGTGTGAAGGGCTCGCAAGTGGTCAACTTGGCCAAAGACTTGGCGCGATCACTCAGCCTTATTTCCATTCGCGTTGTTGAAACCATTCCTGGCAAAAACTACATGGCTTTGGAATTGCCCAACGCCAAACGCCAGTCCATCAAGCTCAGTGAAATTTTGGGCTCACAGGTTTACAACGAAGCCAAGTCATTGCTCACCATGGGCTTGGGCAAAGACATTGTGGGCAACCCTGTGGTGGCCGACTTGGCCAAGATGCCGCACGTGTTGGTGGCCGGTACCACCGGCTCTGGTAAGTCAGTGGGTATCAACGCCATGATTTTGTCTTTGCTCTACAAAGCCGAAGCGCGTGATGTGCGATTGCTCATGATCGATCCCAAGATGCTCGAGATGTCGGTTTACGAAGGTATTCCGCACTTACTGGCCCCCGTGGTGACCGACATGCGACAAGCCGCACACGGCCTTAACTGGTGCGTGGGCGAAATGGAGCGTCGCTACAAGTTGATGAGCAAAATGGGTGTGCGCAATTTGGCTGGCTATAACGCCAAAATTGACGAAGCCACCGATCGTGAAGAATTCATTTTGAATCCGTTCAGCCTCACGCCCGATGATCCAGAACCGCTCAAACGTTTGCCACACATTGTGGTAGTCATTGACGAATTGGCCGACCTCATGATGGTGGTCGGCAAGAAGATTGAAGAACTCATTGCGCGCTTGGCACAAAAGGCCCGTGCCGCTGGTATCCACTTGATTTTGGCCACACAGCGTCCAAGCGTGGACGTCATCACGGGCTTGATCAAAGCCAACATTCCAACGCGCATTGCCTTTCAAGTCTCTAGCAAAATTGACAGCCGAACCATTCTTGATCAGATGGGTGCAGAAGCTTTGCTGGGCATGGGTGACATGCTTTATATGCCCTCGGGCACAGGCTTCCCCATTCGTGTTCATGGCGCCTTTGTAAGCGATGAAGAAGTTCACCGTGTGGTCAGCTATTTGAAAACACAAGGCGACCCAGATTACATCGAGGGGGTGCTGGAAGGCGGCACCACCGATGGCGAGGATACAGGCTATGGCGAAAGCGGTGATGCAGAAAAAGACCCGATGTATGACCAAGCCGTCGAAGTGGTTCTGAAGAATCGCAAAGCCAGCATTTCCTTGGTGCAAAGACATCTCAAAATTGGTTACAACCGTGCTGCACGTTTGGTTGAAGAAATGGAAAAAGCGGGATTGGTCAGTGCCATGAGCAGCAATGGTCAGCGTGAAATCTTGGTGCCTGCGCGCGCCGAATAATTGTTTGCGCTGTCATATCTTGTTATGAAAGTCATTGTTCAATTTTTAGTGGCATGTTGTTTAGCTTTGCAAATGACCTGCGTTGCCGTTGCGCAAACATCGGGCGATGCCTTAGAAAATTTGGGTCAATTTCTTAAACAAACCCAAAGCGGTCGTGCGCAGTTCACGCAAGTTGTGACGTCACCTGCCAAGCCCGATCAAGCGCCACGTCGCAAAACATCTTCTGGCACCTTTGAATTTCAAAAACCACAGCAATTTCGTTTTGCCTATCAAAAGCCCTTTGTTCAAACCATGGTGTCCGATGGCCAGTCGCTTTGGTTGTACGACGCCGATTTGAACCAAGTGACGGTTCGCAAACAAAACCAATTGTTGGGTCAAACGCCTGCTGCCATCATCGCTTCATCGGGTGACCTCAAAGCGTTACAAGCTGAGTTCAACCTCAAAGCAGAACCCGATTCGGAGGGCTTGCAGTGGGTCAGGGCCTCACCCAAACAATCTGAAGGCGCTTTACAAACCATTCGTGTAGGATTGAAATTAACGCCAGGTGGCGCAGTACCGCCGCTGTTATCTGTGCTCGAAATCGTGGATGGCTTGGGTCAAACTTCGCGCTTGAGTTTTCAAAACTTTGAGGTCAACCTCAAACTATCGGCCGACACTTTTCAATTCAAAGCACCTTCAGGTGCGCAGGTGATTCGACCATGAACGCCAGCGTTCATTTGCAACAGCCCTTAGCAGAACGGCTGCGCCCTCGCAATTTGGGCGAGGTCATTGGGCAACAGCACTTGATTGGTGAGGGTTTGGCGTTGCGTTTGGCCTTCGAATCGGGACAGCCACACAGTTGCATTTTGTGGGGCCCTCCAGGTGTGGGCAAAACCACCATAGCCCGATTGATGGCCGATGCATTCGATGCCCAATTCATCAGCATCAGTGCCGTCCTGGGGGGGGTCAAGGACATTCGCGAAGCGGTTGAAAAAGCACATGCGGCGCTCAACGGACTTCAACCACAACGCACCATTGTGTTTGTTGACGAAGTGCACCGCTTTAACAAAAGCCAGCAAGATGCCTTCTTGCCTCACGTTGAAAGCGGTTTGTTTACCTTCATTGGTGCCACCACTGAAAACCCTTCCTTCGAAGTCAATTCTGCGTTGTTGTCCCGGGCTGCGGTCTATGTTCTACAAGCACTCAACGAAGACGACCTGAAGCAAATCGTCAAGCGTGCTTTAGAAATAGGCGCCATCGCACCCATTGCAGCAGATGCCGAGCAACGCCTCATTGCCTATGCCGATGGTGATGCTCGCCGATTACTGAACACCCTCGAAACTTTGGCCGTGGCCGCACAACGTGAAAAGCTTGAAAGCATTTCAGATGCTTGGCTCTTGAAAGTTTTGGGTGAGCGCATGCGTCGCTACGACAAAGGCGGTGAGCAGTTCTATGACACCATCAGCGCTTTGCACAAATCGGTCAGAGGTTCTGATCCCGATGCAGCCCTCTATTGGTTCACGCGCATGCTCGATGGTGGTGCCGATCCACGATATATGGCGCGTCGACTCATTCGCATGGCAGCAGAAGACATTGGCTTGGCCGATCCGCGCGCCTTGCGTTTGGCGCTAGATGCCGCAGAAGTCTATGAACGCTTGGGCAGTCCAGAGGGTGAGTTGGCTCTGGCAGAATGCGTCATTTATTTGGCCGTGGCGGCCAAATCCAATGCGGTCTACAAAGCGTTTAACGAAGCCAAAGCTTGGGTGAAGAAGGATGGAACCCGTCCTGTGCCAATGCATCTTCGCAATGCGCCCACCCAATTGATGAAATCCTTGGACTATGGCAAGGGTTATCGATACGCGCACAACGAGACGGATGGCTTTGCGGCAGGCGAGAATTACCTACCTGATGGGATGCCCGAGCCGGGTTTTTATCGCCCAGTCGAACGTGGTTTGGAAATGAAAATTGCAGAAAAAATGGCCAGTTTGCGTGAACTCAATCGCACGCACAGCGCCAAATCTTAGGAGTGTTGGTATGGATGTATTTATTCAACAAGTGATCAACGGCTTGGTACAAGGCAGTATGTATGCCCTGATCGCCTTGGGTTACACCATGGTGTATGGCATCATCAATTTGATCAACTTTGCCCATGGGGAAGTGTTGATGGTTGCAGCGCTCACCAGTTGGTCTGTGATCGCTTTGATGCAAGAGTCCATGCCCGGTTTGCCAGGATGGCTGATGCTCTTGATTTCACTTGTGATTGCCAGCGTGGTGGCTGCCAGCCTCAATTTTGCAATCGAAAAAATTGCCTACCGTCCCTTGCGCAACAGCCCCAAATTGGCACCTCTGATCACCGCCATTGGTGTGAGTATTTTGTTGCAAACCTTGGCCATGATCATTTGGAAGCCTAACTACAAGCCGTTTCCAACATTGTTGTCTGCCACCCCCATTCAATTGGGCGGTGCGGTGATCAGCACCACTCAAATTATGATTTTGGGAGTTACCGCCATTTCTTTGGCGGTGCTCATGTGGTTGGTCAATGCCACCAAACTGGGGCGTGCCATGCGCGCTACTTCTGAGAATCCTCGCGTTGCAGCACTCATGGGCGTCAAGCCCGACATGGTTATTTCTGCCACCTTCATCATCGGTGCTGTGTTGGCTGCCATTGCGGGTGTCATGTTTGCTTCAAATTACGGTACGGTGCATCACAGCATGGGCTTCTTGCCTGGCCTCAAAGCCTTTACGGCGGCTGTGTTTGGCGGCATTGGCAATTTGACGGGCGCGGTGGTGGGCGGCATTTTGCTAGGCCTGATCGAATCGATTGGCTCTGGCTACATCGGCCACCTCACGGGCGGTGTTTTGGGCAGTCACTACGCCGATATTTTTGCGTTCATCGTGCTCATTGTGGTGTTGACCTTAAGGCCGTCCGGCCTGATGGGTGAACGTGTGGCCGATCGCGCTTAATCAGGAGTTCAAAAAATGAATGCCTCTAAAAATACAAAAGCGATTGCGTTGGGCGTCTTGCTGTTTGTGTTGCCCATCATCCTCCAACAATTTGGCAATGCTTGGGTTCGCATTGCCGACATGGCTTTGCTTTATGTTTTGTTGGCCGTGGGCCTTAATATTGTGGTGGGCTATGCCGGCTTGTTAGACCTTGGCTATGTGGCTTTCTTTGCCGTTGGCGCCTACATGTATGGCTTGCTGGCCTCGCCGCATTTGTTCGAAACATTCCCTGCCATTGCCGCCATGTTCCCTGGCGGTCTGCACATGCCGCTTTGGGTCATCGTGCCTGTAGGGGCTGCATTGGCAGGTTTGTTTGGCATGTTGCTGGGCGCTCCAACCTTGAAGTTGCGCGGTGATTATTTGGCCATCGTCACCTTGGGTTTTGGTGAAATCATTCGTGTGTTTTTGAACAACTTGGATCAGCCGGTCAACATTACCAACGGCCCCAAGGGCTTGAATCAAATCGATCCCATTCATTTCTTTGGCATCAATTTGGGCAAAAAATTGGATCTGTTTGGTCTTGAGATTGCCTCGGTCAGCCTCTACTACTACCTCTTTTTGGCCTTGGTCTTGGTGGCCATCTTGGTCTCTTATCGCCTAGAAGTTTCTCGCATTGGCCGTGCATGGATGGCCATTCGCGAAGACGAAATTGCCGCTAAAGCCATGGGCCTCAATACGCGCAATTTAAAACTCATGGCCTTTGGCATGGGCGCTACCTTTGGCGGTGTCTCAGGTGCCATGTTTGCGGGTTTTCAAGGCTTCATCTCGCCTGAATCATTCAGCTTGATGGAGTCGGTCATGATTGTGGCCATGGTGGTCTTGGGTGGCTTGGGTCACTTGCCTGGCGTGGTTTTGGGCGCGGTGCTGTTGTCAGCATTGCCAGAAATTTTGCGTTATGTGGCCGGTCCATTGCAGTCCATGACCGATGGTCGTATTGACGCTGCCATCTTGCGTCAATTGTTGATTGCATTGGCCATGATTGTGATCATGCTGATGCGTCCTCGCGGTTTGTGGCCATCGCGCGAACACGGCAAAGCCCTCCAAACCAAAGAGGGAGCCTGACATGAGCTTTGAAAATCAAATGAGCAAAACTGTTTTAAAAGTAGGCGGCATCTCCAAACGCTTTGGCGGCTTGCAAGCTTTGTCTGATGTCGACATGACCATTGAGCGTGGACAGGTCTATGGCCTGATTGGCCCCAATGGCGCGGGCAAAACTACTTTTTTCAATGTCATCACGGGCTTGTACACACCCGACAGTGGTAGCTTTGAGTTGGCAGGTAAGCCGTATCAGCCCACGGCTGTGCACGAAGTGGCACAAGCAGGCATAGCACGTACCTTTCAAAACATTCGGTTGTTTGCAGAAATGACCGCCTTGGAAAACGTGATGGTGGGTCGCCACGTGCGAACTTCATCTGGTTTGTTGGGCGCTATTTTTAGAACTGCCAAATTCAAACAAGAAGAAGCCGAAATTGCGCAGCGTGCGCATGAACTGCTGGACTATGTGGGCATTGGAAAATACGCAGACTTCCGAGCACGCACCTTGTCCTATGGCGATCAGCGTCGATTGGAAATTGCGCGCGCCTTGGCCACCGATCCGCAGCTCATCGCATTGGATGAGCCTGCTGCTGGCATGAACGCCACAGAAAAAGTCCAGTTACGAGAACTCATCGACCAAATTCGCAAAGACAACCGCACCATTTTGTTGATTGAGCACGACGTCAAGTTGGTGATGGGATTGTGCGACCGCGTGACGGTGCTCGATTACGGCAAAAAGATTGCCGAGGGCACGCCTGCCGAAGTGCAGAAAAATGAAAAAGTGATCGAAGCCTATTTAGGCACCGGAGGACATTGAGATGACAGCCACCTTATTGAAAGTCAAAGGCCTGCAAGTGGCCTACGGCGGCATTCAGGCTGTCAAAGGCGTGGACTTTGAAGTGCATGAAGGCGAATTGGTGTCACTCATTGGCTCCAATGGTGCAGGCAAAACTACCACCATGAAAGCCATCACTGGCACCTTGCCCATCCACAGTGGTGACATTGAGTATTTGGGCAAGAGCATTGTGGGACAAGGCCCTTGGGACTTGGTCAAACAAGGCTTGGCCATGGTGCCAGAAGGCCGCGGCGTTTTCACCCGCATGACCATCATCGAAAATTTGCTCATGGGTGCTTACATTCGCAATGACACTGCTGCCATTCAAGACGACATCGAAAAAGTCTTCCACACTTTTCCGCGCTTGCGTGAACGCAAAGACCAATTGGCCGGCACCATGTCGGGCGGTGAGCAGCAAATGTTGGCCATGGGCCGTGCACTCATGAGTCGTCCTAAAGTCTTGTTGCTGGACGAGCCCTCAATGGGTTTGTCGCCCATCATGGTGGACAAAATTTTTGAGGTGGTGCGCGATGTGTTTGCGCAAGGCGTCACGGTGCTGCTGGTCGAGCAAAACGCCAGCCGTGCGTTGGCCATTGCTAACCGTGGTTATGTGATGGAGTCGGGTTTGATCTCGATGACCGGTCCAGGCCAAGAGTTGTTGAGCGATCCAAAAGTAAGGGCTGCCTACTTGGGCGAATAAAAATAGGCGCTCATTGAGCGCCTATTTTTTTGAGACTGTTTCAATCAGTCGACTTTGGCGCCACTGGCTTTGACCACAGGTTCGTATTTGCTCAATTCACGTTTCATGAATGTGGCAAATTGTTCGGGCGTGTTGCTAACGGGCTCAGCCATCATCAAGCCAAAACGTGTTTTGGTTTCGGGCGCATTCAAGGCACTTGAAAATGCTTGGTGCAAGCGTGCAATGACAGCAGGCGGAGTGGCTGCAGGCGCAACCAAGCCCCACCAAGTATCCACTTCAAAACCTTTCAAGGTTTCGGCCATGGCTGGAATCTCAGGCAATGCACTGCTGCGCTGTGCGGTTGTGACGGCCAGCGCTTTGAGCTTGCCTGCTTTGATGTTGGGCGCGGCTGTGGCCAAGTTGTCAAAATTGAAATCGACTTGACCTGACAGCAAAGCCAATTGCGCTGGGTTGCCACCGTTGTATGGAATGTGTACCGCAAAAATACCTGCATCGCGCTTGAACATTTCGGCGGCCAAATGACCGGCACTGCCATTGCCACCCGAACCCACATTCAGCTTGCCTGGATTGACTTTTGCATAAGCAATCAAATCGGCCACTGTGTTGATTTTCAGACGCGTTGCCGTCTCAGCGTTCATGACCAACACATTGGGCACGCGAACCATTTGAGTAATGGCAGCAAAATCTGTGGCCGCATTGAATGGCATTTTGGTAAACAGCCATGGATTGATGGCGTGGGTGGCCACAGCTGCAATGCCAATGGTGTAACCATCGGCTGGCGCCTTGGCCACAATGTCCACACCCAAGTTGCCGCCAGCCCCTGGCTTGTTGTCAATGATCACAGCGCCTAATGAGTCTTTTACGCGTTCTGCCAAGGCGCGCGCTGTGATGTCGATTGGGCCACCTGGCGCATAAGGGACCACCAAACGAATGGGCTTGCTCGGTGTGGCTGCGACTGGCAGGGTCTGTGCCATTGGCGTACCCGTCAGGCTGATGAAACTGGCCATGGCGAGCAGGGACGCGCGCACCAAACCTGCACGTCTTGACTGAAAGGTTGATGGGCGCATTATGAGGACTCCTTGGCCTTGTCGGCTTCCGTGGTAAATGAGTCGGCAAAGAAGGCTTCCTCGGGCAAGCCTGCTTGACCCACGTAATCGGCGCGTGCAGAGTCCACCACGATCGGCGCCCCACATGCATAAACTTGAAAGCTACTCAGGTCTGGGTGATCTTGCAACACAGCCTGATGGACAAAACCTGTTCGACCTGTCCAGGCATCTTCTGGCAACGCATCAGAAATCACGGGTACATAGGTGAGGTTGGGCATGGCTTGGACTTGGGTTTCAACCCATTCGCGCATGTACAAATCGGAAGGGCGGCGGCCACCCCAATACAAAGTAGCGGGGCGTGTGATATTTTTGAACTGCATGTGCTCTATCAAGGCTTTGATTGGGGCAAAGCCGGTGCCAGATGCCAACAGAATGATGGGCGCTTGTGAATCTTCCCGCAAATAGAAGCTGCCATAGGGGCCTTCGATACGCAAGATGTCTTTTTCCTTCATGGTGCTGAACACCACATCGGTGAATTTGCCACCCGGCATGTGGCGAATGTGCAATTCAATTTTGGGGGCGGCTGCATCGAGCGTGTGCGGCGCATTGGCCATGCTGTAGCTTCTGCGTGAGCCATCGCGGAGCAAAAACTCGACGTACTGTCCTGCATGAAATTTCATAACGTCGGTTGCGGGCAATTGCATGACGACTGACATCACGTCGTGTGACTTCTTTTCTAGACTGACCACCCGCACAGGCATTTTCTTGATGGGAAAACTGCCTTCTTCTGTGACTTGACGAGATTCAAGCACCAAGTCGCTTTGCGCTGTAGCGCAGCAAGTCAGAATCAATCCTTGTGCTTCTTCCTCGGCGCTCAAAGCTTTGGCCTGGTGTTCGCCAAGTACGACCGTACCTGAAATCTTTTTGCATTTGCAAGAGCCACAAGCGCCATCTTTGCAGCCATAGGGCAGGCCAATCCCTTGTCGGATGCCTGCTGCCAACAAAGTTTCTGTGCTGTCAGCGATAAAAGTACGCCCACTGGGCTCAACTGTAATTTGGAAGCTCATGTTTTCGTTATCCTAGAGGGGTCTGAATTTTTCAAACCCTGATTTTGCCTTCAAACCAAACCCCTTTGGGCGCTTTGCCCGCCCGCTTTCGAAAAGAGCGTGTCCTGATCATCGGTTGTGGTGATGTGGGTCAACGTGCGGCCAAACAGTGGGTGG
>Ga0222712_10007335_pt1 | contig 10699 bp, 9 predicted proteins | sample C33_657DmetaG_FD_165043 | JGI IMG/M metagenome (GOLD analysis project Ga0222712, IMG submission 165043) | Estuarine water microbial communities from San Francisco Bay, California, United States - C33_657D | ecosystem: Environmental > Aquatic > Marine > Unclassified | place: USA: California... | reverse complement strand
CGAAGGCCTCTTGAACACTCTCCGCGACGGTGCAGCTAACTTCAAAGAATGGTCGAACAACAAGCTTGCTGACGGAACTTTGGCCCAGTACTTCCACGACATCATGCCGACGTTCTACGCGATCGGTGGCGTGATCAAAGAAGTCGTCATACAGTTCATGCGCCTTGGCGACAACAAAGGCACGGCTGGTTTCTTTGAGAGCTTGATTCCGGTCGTCAGGAACTTCGGTGACGCGCTCGATGCGATGACCGACAGCGGCCCGGCTTTCGGCAACTTCTTGGAGAAGTTCACTGGATTCATCAAGCTGTTCGCAGAAAGCGGATCGATCACCAACTTTTTCAACGCTTTGAGCTGGGGACTTGGCATTCTTACAAACATATTCTCCAATCCGATGGTCGCTAAGATAGTGGCTTTTGTCGCAGCGCAGCTCGCGTTCGTCAAGGCCGCTCAGCTCGGTGGAAATATCTTGCGGTTTGCGTTCATGGCGTTCGGCGGGTACTTCATCAAGATCTTCGAGTTTGGAAAAAACTTGTTCACCGCGGGGAGACTAGTGTTTGGATTCGCCTCGAACGTCGCGTTCTTGGAGACGGCAATCTTGAAGATCTCGTACGCTCTGGGCATTGGCGTCGGTCCCGCGTTTGCGATCCTTGTCGGAGCGGTAGTTGCCGTGATCGCGATCTTTGTTCTTGCGTACAAGAACAGCGAGAAGTTTAGAGAGGCCATTTCTGGCTTGATCGACGCGCTGAAGGGTGCGTTTGCCGAAGCGTTCATGCAGGTCAAGGGCGCCTTCGAGCAGGTCATGCCGCTGTTCTCTGGGACAGGAGAGATCTTCAAAGAAATCGGAGATTTCTTGGCGAAGTATCTTGTCCCGATCTTGCAGGTAACTTTGGTTGCGGCCATCAGGTTCGTCGGCGACGCGTTCTCCGGCGTGATCAAGATCATCGGCTCGATAATCGGAATTGTGAAGTCCGTCGTGCAGATCATCATCGGCTTGTTTGCGATCATCACCGGCGACTGGGGCAAGGCCAAAGACATGCTGTGGAAAGGCTTCAGCGGACTTGTATCGTCCATGAAAGTCTTGTTCAGCGGTATCAAAGACATCTTCTTCGCGCCGTTCAAGGCGGCGTTCAATCTCATCGCTGGCGCGTGGAACAACACGGCCGGTAAGCTCTCGTTCACCGTGCCATCGTGGGTACCTAAGTTCGGCGGAAACGGCTTCAGCATGCCGAAGATCCCGCTGCTCGCGCAGGGCGGAATCGTTCCGTCGACGCCTGGCGGAATGCTCGCGGTCATCGGAGAAGGCGGACGAAGCGAGAGAGTAGAGCCGCTTGACGCGAGCGGGTTGTCGGCCGGTGACCGGGCAGTCATCGCCGCGATCGCAGCACAGCGCGGAGGAGACATCAACATCACGGTCAATCCGTCTGCCGGAATGAACGAGGTAGAACTTGCCAACATCATCGGCAGACAGATCGCTTGGCAGATGCGTAGAGGTGCGGCATGACAGCCGGTACAAGCGACCCAGAGGGCGTAATCATCGACCCAGCCTTACAGGCTAAAGAAAATCAACAGGTAGGCCTAGCGCTATCGCCGCTTCCTCCTCCGGTAATCACCGGAATGAAGCTGAACGGCGACGTTCGTCTCACGCCATCGTTGACTGAAGACGAGACCCAGAACGAGCTCGTGTTCAACACCATCGACGAAAACAACGTGATCTGGGTCATCACGGACATCGAGGGCTGGTGGACGCACCCCGAGCCGGACATCCAAGACATCCGCCGTGGTTTCGGTGACGGTTCGTACGACGTCCGCGGTCGTTGGAGCGCGCGTGACATCACGCTGAAGGGCGTGTTCTATCCGCCGGACCCGTCATACGTCAGCGTCTCTCGTGACAAGCTCGTGCTTGCCACGTCGTTGGTGTACCAAAGCAGCTACTTGGTAGTGAACGAAGATCCGGTAAAAGCAAGTCTTGTTCGTCTGAGCGGACGCCCAGAGATCCAGACCGTCAATGCGCGCGGAAAGACCGAGTTCTCGATCGGGCTTCGTGCTCCAGACCCGATCAAATACTCGTGGGCAGAAGACGATCCAGGCGGCTACTCATACGCTGAAAACTTGGCAAAGAACGTGTCGCTTGGGCGAGACGGAAAGTTCACCGTGACAAACTTTGGCACCGCGCGAGTCACCTGTATCTTCGAGATCACAGGACCTCTCGTTGGGCCCGCTGTTCTCTATAATGAGACGACCGACGAGCTTATCGTGATCATCGAATCACTTGCGTCTACGGACATCCTCGAGATCGACACATACGACCACGAGGTGGCGATGAACGGAGACACGACGGGCGCCCGTGCGATGATCGACGTTCTTGCCGACTGGATCAGACTTGATCCAGGCGACAATGTTATCTCGTTCTATGACGAAGGACAGGTAAACAGTACCGCGAAAATTGGTGTATACTATAAGTCTGGCTGGCTCGGCTAGCCGACGCAGAGAAGTGTAGAGACAAACTATGCCAATGGTCGATCCTTATGTTGCGGTGTATCGGTATTACACTGCCGACATCTTGACAAACACAGTCATTGCAGAACTCGACCTCAAGGACGTTTCGTACGAGAGATCGATCAAGGCTGCAGGATCGTTCAGCGGCAAGGCAAACGTCTTGACGAACACCGCGGCGATGGACCTGTACGAGTCTACTCTTCCAGGCAAGACAGCTATCTATATTCTGCGCAACGGTGACTGCGTCTGGGGCGGACCGATCTGGTCGAGGAACTACGACGTCTACCGAAAAGAGCTGTCCATCTCTGCGTCCGAGTGGCCTAGCTACCTGCATCACAGGCTCATCTGGAAGACGTACGGTCAAGAGCTGACAGCAACGTGCACAGTCACGGACGGGCAGATCGAGATAGAGCTTCAAGGAAGCGAGTTCACTCCGACTGTCGGATCAACAGTGAAGTTGAGTTTCTACGAGATCAGTGACTTCCAGTACAACGGCTACTACACGATACTTGCGTCTCCTGCTCCAACAAGCACGTCGTCGTACGCTACAGCGCGAGACAACATGCCAGACGGTACATACACAAACGTCACCGTGATGATCCGCACAAGCACGACAGACTATGTCAAGCAGCTCGTCGACACGGCTATGGTCGACTTTGTCAACATTGCATTTCCAAACGATGAGATCACTCCAGGCCTAGAGACAGAGCTGACCATCATCGGGGCTCGTATTGAAGATGGCACAGCGCACATTCTGACTGATGAGCCGCACGGATTTATTGTCGGACAGCAGTGCGAGATTCGCAACCTAAACGCTACATACAACGGATACTGGAATGTTTCAGATGTCAGTAGCGAGACTGCGTTTACTCTCGACTTTTCAGAGAACCCGGTGCAGAACCAGCCGACGATAACTCCGTCTGAAGAGGTCTACAACGTATCTGCGTACCAATTGACTGCGTACGAGGCGAAGCTCTTCACTACCGCTACAGTGTTCTTGCAGTCTGGAGACACGATCACGGTGAGCGGCGTAGACTCACCGACATCGTCGTCTTTGGTGTTTGACGGAGTGCAGACCATTTCTACAGTCGGCACTAACTTCGTGACGTACATAACTGCCGAGCCAACAGACGTACCGTTGACGACGATAAGTCCAGGCGCGACGATAACAGCGGCTGCAGTGGCGGTAAACCATACGTTTGGACCTTTCTACGCGAACTCTGATGTAGACATCGAGTACAAGACGCGTAGCAAGGTTCCTGTCTATCCAACTACCGCTGAGATTATAGCGGCAGGTCTTCCAGCAAACTTGTACCCGACTACTCCAGCGCCTGTCGTAGCAGGAAACATAGTTCTCACGGCTCGTCCTCTTGTTGTGAACAGCGATGGCACAACCAGCACGCTTTACAGCGAGTCGTATAACGACGGGACTCACGAGGTTATCTATCCGCGAGTGATCAACGGCGAGATCTGGTCTTCTCAGAGAGCTATTGACTATTATGAGTCAACAGGTCAGCACCTCGGCAAGTTCGCTAGCGGGAACGTCAGTGGAGCTACGGCGTATGCCGAGGCTCTGCACAACATTCAAGAACAGTGGATCGAGCTGTTTACTTACGAGTGGTCGGACACCGAATACTTTGGAAAGAACCTTACAAACAACAAGTACAGAGGCTATGAGCTGAAGAACGTTGGCGAAGAACTAGACGAGTACTCTGACACTGTTGACGGATTTGAGTACCGGATCGACTGCGAGTACGACGTGACGACCGACTCTTTCAAGAGAATACTCGTCTTGGTGCCGATCAATTTTCCAGATCCCCCAGCGCCTGGTCAGGCTTCTCCGATTAGCAGGTTCGGCGCTGACAAGATTGTGTTCGAGTACCCTGGTAATATCACTGATATGCGGATTGAGGAGTCCGCGGAGAACGCAGCGACGCGTTTCTTCGTGGTGGGCGACATAGGAGACCTTGGAGACGAGGCGAGCCAGCCGTACTCGGTGGCGTCTGCAACCGACCTGCTCTCTGACGGTTGGCCTCTTCTAGACGCAGAAGAGACGAAGAGCGACGAGGGAGACGAAGAAAAACTCTACGATCACGCCGAACGTTATCTCATTGAAGCTCGTCCGCCTGTCGTGACGGTGTCGATCACGGTAAACGGCGGAATGAACCCGTCTGTCGGCACGTACGTCCCAGGAGACTGGTGTTCTCTTGCAGTCGATGACGACTTCGTTCGTATGCGTCTCGCGAGCGACCTAGAGCCGCGCGACACCGTGCTTGTGCGGAAGATCGACTCGTTCCAGGTAAACGTTCCCAACGCTCCATCTTTCTCTGAGAACGTGACTCTTACGTTGGTACCTGAGTGGGAGGTGGACCGCATTGGCTAGCAACAGAATGCGCCGTCTCCGCACCGTCGGAAAGTACGTCAATAACGTCGACGCGCGCCTGCGCAACTTACAGAAGCGCAAGGCGCCTCGCCGCATCAAGGCGCAGACCGTAACTACGTCAAACATCGTCAGGCGAGCTGTCACCACGGAGGTCATCGCCGACCTCAACGTAACAGCTCCGAAGCTGGCCGAGGACTCGGTAACAGAGTTTGCTATCGAGCCAGGCTCAGTCGGATTCACAAGCCTCAACGACGAGGTTAGCGAGGACGTAGAAAACGCCTCGACTACAGCAACCACGGCGCTGACGACGGCAAACGGAAAGAACCGAGTCTTCCACCAAGGAACGACGCCGACGGCGACAGCGTCAGGCGACGTGTGGTTCGACACGAGCAACGACAACAAGATCCGCAGGTGGAACGGTGCGTCGTGGGTTGAAAATCTGCTCGGCGACAACGCGATCGAGAGCATCAGCGCGAACAAGATCACGGCCGGAACTATCGACGCCAGCCAGATCACCGTGTCAAACCTCGACGCTGGCAACATCAGCGTAGGCATTCTTCAAGGCGTTGAGATCCGCATGGACTTCGGCCGAGTTGGCAACTGGCTTGTGTCCGGTGGAAAGCTCCAGTCTATTCCAAACGACCCGAGCGACCCTCCGATGATATTTGCGCCGGATGATCTCGACGGAAAAGGTGCGATCAGCGCTGCTGGAATCGCGATTGGAAACGGCGACATCAGTCTACAGAACATCAACATCTTTGGTCCTGGAGGCCTATATTACTTCGGTGTAGACACGAATCCGCACGGCATATCGTTCATCTACGACGAAGCAGTCGGTAAGTTGTTCGCAGTCGTTGACGGAAACTACGTATACTGCATCACGCAGTGCGGAGACTCGCTTTCATTTCCGCTGCCTGGTGGCGGAGAGACACCTGTCGGTGGCGGCGGCGGCCCGGTTCCGGTGTCACCGTCTGGATACGATGGTCAAACTTGTACTGAGTTCTACTGGGCTAACGACATCTGTGGCGCTGTACCTTACGGCGCCGTTGGTACGTGCATGGATCTTGGCCTTGCGCAGGCTAACGACTGCTACATGGACGGTGGCGGTCCAGTCAGCCCTGTCAGCCCTGTCACGCCTGTCAGCCCTGTCACTCCGGTGGCTCAAGACGGTCAGCTCTGCACTCCATTCTTCTACGCGAACGATCTCTGCCCGTATGCGTACGGTGGCGCGTGTGTCGGCGAAGACATTGGATCTATCGCATGCGGCCCTATCGACGTCTATCCACCAAGTCCGGTAACTCCAGCAACGCCGGTGTCACCGGGAGCAGCGTGCGGTTCTCCTCCAGGAAACGGTTGGACCGCCGTCGGTTCTGTCCAGTTGCTCGGTCCGACAGAGGGCGGAGCAACGTGCACGACGTGCTACTCTTCGCAGTGGCAGCTGTACACTAAGCCTGGTTGCACCGACTTCAACCTGTTCATCGGTTGCACGTTCACCGGATGTCCGGTAACCCCAGGCCCTGCGCCAGTAAGTCCTGCTGTTGACTGCACTGCCGCTCCGCCAGGAAACGGCTGGACAGCGTCTGGCGGACTCTACTATCAGGGACCGACAGATGCGGGAGCTAACTGTACAACGTGCTATTCTTCGCTGTGGCAGAACTACACGAAAGCCGGATGTCCGACCTACGGACTGTTCCTCGGCTGTGAGTTCACCGGATGTCCTGTCAGCCCAGGCCCAGCGCCTGTAAGCCCTGGCCCAACACCTGTAAGCCCTGGCCCAACACCTGTAAGCCCTGGCCCAACACCTGTCAGCCCTGGCCCAACACCTGTCAGCCCTGTTGTTCCGTGCGAAATCCTGAACTGCGGAAGCATATCGTACAACACATGCGAGTGCATCTGCTTCGGCCCAGACTCAGTAGGGTGCTTCTGATCTTTATGAACTTGCAGGTCTACAGTGTTATTATTGTTCACGAAGAAACGACACACTAAGGAGAGACAGACATGCCAGAACCTCAGATAAAACAGTTTGCGTTTATCGTCGGCGAGGACGTTTTTATGACGATCACGTTTCCGACGTCGCACGCAGGAGCGGAGCAGTGGACGGCTGGGTTTTTGAGTAATCCGATTGTCGTGCAGATTCCTGAGGAGCTTCATAACCAGGTCGATTCTGAATGGACGTGGAACGGAACGAGCTTTGTTCCTCCTGCTTTCTGAAAGGTTGACATAGATGTTTATCACTAAGAACACAGGACATAGCTGTGTCCACGGACCGTGCGGGTATCTTTGGTATCCAGGAACCGGCGTAAAAGGAGTACCAGTAGCCGCGATCATGGACGGCGTCGTAGCGATGACGTTTGCCACATGGGAAGACCTCTGGGCAGACATACAAAAGTGCGACATTGAAGACGCCACTCACATGCACGATGTCACTGAAGGATCTGCTGTCTTGTACTTCAGAGACAGAGAGACCGGCATCGCGTTCAGAAAATGGCAGATAAACAACGTGAGCCCAGCAGATGAAATGTTCGCGGCGTTGATGACTTCGTCGCCGACTCTTATTAGGATCACAGAAGAAAACAAGCTAGTGATGGCAGGATGGACGTATAAGGACGGAGTATTCTATGAGCCAGTCTGAGCAAGAAAAACCACTTTCTAAGTGGGAGCAATTCAAGCAGAAGGCAGCCGCGGCTAACGGTCCGGCTAAACCTTGGCATATCCTCGATCCGGCGAAGCATGTCGCCGCAGACGTAGCGCAGACGCGGTACGGCATCTGCCTGTCATGTGACCGTCTGATCAACGCGACAAAGCAGTGCAGAGAGTGCGGTTGCATCATGACGATGAAGACGAAGATCTCAGCAGCGACTTGCCCGCTTGGTAAGTGGTGACGGCGTGCGCATAGATGCCGAAGATACTTGTATCGATCATCTCGTACGGTGAGAAGGACCTAGCGTCTACAGTTGCTCATTGCTATGAAAACGCAAAGAACAAGCAAGACGTTCTTTTCTCGATTGTAGACGAGCAACCTAGAGAAGACGGCTTTTCGTCTTTTCCAGAAGTGCCGGCAGCGCAGATGCTGTACAGGAAATACGACACGTCTGCGTACCGAGGCATTCTTTGGGCGCGAGACATGACGACGCGGACGCACTTCGACTACGACTACATCTTGTACATCTGCGGCCACGAGAGGTTTGCCGAAGACTGGGACGTCGCTACTCTAGAAGAATATGAGAAAGCAGTGGCAAAGTCGTCAACAGGAAAGGCAGTGCTCACGTACTGCCAAGCAGACTTTTCAGTCACTGAGACTAGCAACTTCGACCCGACGACAACGTTCAGCGGACGAACTCGGAACGTCTTCCACTATCCGAACACTCTTCAGTTCTTGACTCCAGGCTACGGATTTCCAGGAGCGGCTAACGTCCCAGACGACGGTGATGTTCACGAGGGGTGCTGGCTGCACTTCACGTGGTGCTTTGCGTCTAAGCAGTTCGTCGAGGAAGTGCCGCTCAACCCAGAGATAAACTTTCACGCCGAAGAGCCGTACATGGGTGTGCTTGCGTGGTGCAGAGACTGGCGGTTCTTTGCTACAGCACGGTTGCTATCGTGGCATCAGGTGCACAAGAAGTACCCAGATGAAAAGCATGTCAGGATCGACACTCACAGGCCTTGGGCCGACAACAACAAGAAAGCCTTCTGGAAACAGTCAAACGACTCGCTGCTGAAGCTCAACAAGCTTCTTTCCGGCAAGATGGGCGGAAAGTACGGCGGAGTGCCGTGGGAAAAGGTGCTTGAGTACTGCTGCTTCTCTGGTCTAAACACGAAGTGGACGCAGTACAACCCGAACTACGACAAGCTCTCGCTGCCTCGTCACGGGCAGCATTTGAAAGACAGACCGATAGTTAGATACGAGAAAATATGACAGACTTGATTCAAGGACCGATAATCGCGTCTATTCCAGAGAACCCGATCAAAGAACCGTTGTTTGTTGAAAAGTTCTTCGACGACGACGCGATGTTCAAGCGAGTCGCGACGAAGGTAAACTCAGTCAGTTGGGGTCCTGGAGGAAGTCACAAGTACTCGACGACAATGGGAAGGTGGGAGCACTCTGGAATAACGTTTGACGCTGACATTGAGGCATACTGCCTGAACAAAGTCCGCGAGATGTGCGGAAATCAAGACCTAGGCAAGACGTACTTCTTCGCCGCTCGGTACCAGATTCAAGACGGCTGCATTCCTAACCTGTGGGATCACTACGACCAGAACGGAACGCAAGTAACAGTAGACATCACGATAACGAACTCGGCGAACTGGGCACTGAGAGTAAACGGCCGCGACTACTACAAGACTCCCAACCAAGCGGTCGCGTTCAGCGGCCAGCTTCACGAGCACGCGCGTCCGCCATACCCAACAAGCACTGACGAGTCTGTGTACTGCACGGTGCTGTTCTTGCACTATGCGACCTCAGACCACTGGATCAGGCAGCTCAGCGACGGCTCTGGTCTTGCGAAGTTCGGCAACGACGGAAACTTCAGGTACTTCAACAAGCACCGGTACATGCCGATTCCAGATCCCCCGGTTGGTCAAGTCATCGACTCGTCGCACGACTACGACAACATGATCAACAACTACGACATTCTTTCTCGGCAGGCAGGAGCGTTCGACGCTCCAGTTGAGATCACTCCGATGCCGATCATCGGTAAAAAGATTCACGCGCCTGGCATCGTAGAGTACACATTTCCACGAGAAGCCGGTATCCAGTTGACCGGCTTGGTCCACAACCACTGCTTCAGACTATGGGAAAACGCGCATGTGCTCAGTGACACTCGAAAGTCGGTGTACAACAGCAACTCAAGAAAGTGCTACGTCCGCACCGTCTCCCCGCGACAGCTCGGGTGCCACCCGATAGACCCAGGACACCGCGTGTACGCGAGCCTTGAGGCTGGAGTGATGCCGATGATCGAGGACTACAGGAAGCTGTACAGCATAAAAGAGCTTGACTCTGATAGGTGGAACTTGCTGAGATACGACCACACGAACATGTTCCACAACCACTACGACGACTGCCTGGAGTTTCCAAGGGTCGTTGCCGTGTCCGTGATCTTGAACGACGCCTACGAGGGCGGAGAACTAGTGTTTCAGCACCACGACTTGAAGATCGACAGCAAGGCCGGATCAGTCGTTGTGTTCAGCGGATCATACCCGTTCATGCACAGAGTGAACCCAGTGAAGATTGGCACCCGGTACGCGGCAGTGAAGTGGTTCAACTGGCAAGGCGGAAGTCGAGCAGGAATATGAGAGTAACGCGCGGCAACAACAACTGTGATACTGTATCTACGACACATAAGGAGACGAAGTGAAGTCGCACAAGACGGCCGAAGATCTGCAAAGCGAGATCGAAGGACTCAAGATTCTCATCGGCGTGATGAAGAACCACATCCAGCGCGCTACTGAAACCTGCATCGAGCTCGAGGCGATAGTGATACAAGAACGCAACAAGACAGCTAGGTACGCGGCAAAAGTCGCCGAGCTCACCGGGCAAGACGGCCCTGTGCTGAACCAATAAGATATGTCTATGATCAGCGTAAGAGACGGATCTAGGACACTTCAGTTCAACGGTACGCTGCTTGGCAGCTCGTCGTCGCAGAAGCACGATTCCACGCGGTGGATCGAGTTTGAGCTATACAGGACAGAGAACGGCTCGTATGTTCTGTCTCGTATCGGCGTCTCGATCACGTATCACGGCGCGGCGTGCCATCTTGTCAAGAGGTATGACCTGCGCGATGTTCCTGTCGGCGACGAGCACAGGACTTTAGTCCCCTGCGAGAC
>Ga0222712_10007331_pt1 | contig 10702 bp, 7 predicted proteins | sample C33_657DmetaG_FD_165043 | JGI IMG/M metagenome (GOLD analysis project Ga0222712, IMG submission 165043) | Estuarine water microbial communities from San Francisco Bay, California, United States - C33_657D | ecosystem: Environmental > Aquatic > Marine > Unclassified | place: USA: California... | reverse complement strand
TTGCCCGAAGGAAAAACAGATTATGTAAACTCCTTGTGGGAACAGCAGCAACATCCATTTGCTGGTGATGCCGTCAATGCCTACAACGATGGCCCTATTGAAGGAAAGCAGATGGGAAAGTTTTATGAACTGGAAAGTTCATCGCCCGCAGCAGCACTGGCTCCAGGGCAGAGCCTTAGTCATTTTCACCGGACCATCCACTTGAAAGGAACAAAAGCAGACCTCAATACAATTGCTCAGCAGTTGCTGGGGGTTGGTGTGGAGGCACTAGTTTTTTAAGGTATAGCTGTAGGCCACTTCTCCATTTTTTCTGCCAGCATTTTCCTCATTGGGCAAATAGGTCCTGATGAATTCAATTTTGGTTTCATTGCTGGAAACATGGACCAGCATATAGCCCCTGCCTGCCATCAGTACACCTTCCTTGTATCCATAGGCTGTTCCTGTAATCTTGTTGATGTTTCTGGAAGAGGGTTGAGGAACTGCCTGGTACACAACGCCATCCTTGTCTTGTTTGCCAAAGAAATGGTCATGCCCATGAAAGAAGACACTCACCTTGTTTTCCACCATCAGTTGGTGAATGGGTTTTCCCCAGCCTGATCGGTTGCTGTCGAATCCCCAGGTTGAGTCTGCATTCATGCCACCCATTTCAAACAAGTGGGCAAATTCAGTTCCTCCACGTGCTTCTTTCCCACTTCCTCCTACCAGCTGATGACTGAAAACAAACTTGAATGGAGCCTTGCTTTTTTCAAGTGTAGCCCTGAACCAATCGTATTGTTCTTTTCCCAGTGTCCATGCCCATTCCCCCCTGTTTTTTGTATTGAAATAGGGATCAATCACGATAAACAGCGCATCGCCCCATTGCCAGGCATAATAGTTTTCATGCAATCCGAATGCTTTTGATTCACTCAGGTTGCCCGTATAAAATCCATTTGGAAATGGGTTGGGATAAAACAGTTTTCTTGTTTGGGTTGCCCAGATTCCAAGACTGTCCTGACCTGGTTTTTGCCTCCATCCCACTTCTCCTTCATGATTGCCCAATGTCAGGTAAAGAGGAACACTGTGGTTGAGTTCGTTGAAAAAAGAACGGAAAATCATGTTTCTTTTGGTGATCTCTTCGCGACTGGGATTGGGGAGTTTGTCATTCATGAAATTGTCTCCCAGGTCTACCAGAAAATCAGGCTTGTTCAGCAGCATGCTCCTGAGCGAAGTCCTGTAGGCCTCTTGAATGGTATTGCTGTCTAGGTGCGGATCTGCCTCAACCACAAATCGAAATGAACTGCCTGCTTTTCTTTGTGTTTGAAAATAATGCTCCGATCCTGCAGTATATTCCTGGCCTGAACCCAAGGGTCTGAACCTGCACCTGTAATAATATTTTCTGTCGGCATTGAGTTTTTCAATCTCCACATCAATGGGTGTGTTGGCCTTGAGTTTGTAGACCAATGTTTTGTTGGGATAATCACCTTGCTTTGTGCCCCATTCCCAAAACAGCTCCATGTCTGCACCGGAAAAAGCATTGATGGTGATGGATTGAGCAGTCGGTCTTCCGAGTAGCTCGGAGGGTGCCTGAGCGCAAAGGCTCATGGTTCCCCAAATGTTGATCAGCAGCAGGAGGTATCTCATCAGGTGTTGGTTTGTTCTGGCTACTAAGACGATGAACAACCGATCTGGTTTAATGCCATCCAATATTGGATTAAACCTTTGAAAGGAATCATGGTCTAAATTAAGCCAATCAGATTGCCTGTCATCCGATAAACATTTTGTCTTGATGTATACCCATTCAATCTTTACCATAGCCAGCATTGCAATTTTCCAAATGGGCCTGCTTTTTTTTCCTTTCAGTGACCAGGTGGTCGGTGCAAACAAAGAACTGCAATTGAATGGTATGGGGTTTGAAGACAATGGACAATTTCCCAAGGAATACACTTGCGACAGTTCTGGCATCTCGCCCGCGCTTTCATGGAAGGGCCGTCCCAAGGGAACCGAATCCTATGTGTTGACCATGCACCATTTCGACCCTAACGGGAACAAGCATGTGTACTGGGTTTTGTACAATATTCCTGCCAATATCCAAAGTCTTCCTTCCAATGCATCAGGCATTGGCTCAATGGGCATCAATACCGTCAACCGGAGAAATGCCTATGCACCCCCCTGCTCAAAAGGACCAGGCCCCAAGCAATACCAGATCACACTTTATGCTGTATCCAAACAAGTGTTGACCGGAAATTCCCAGGGAACGATTACCATGGATGATGTGATGAGGGATATTGAAACCACAAAGCTTGATTCTTCTTTGCTCACGGTTACCTATTCCAGACCCAGTAACATTGTATCCAAATCACACTAAAGAAAAACCCATGAAAACAATTCTTGCTTTCTTGCTTTTCGGATTTTTTTCAGTCAACCTGATGGCGCATCCTGGCGGACATTTTCAACAGGACGGCAAGGTGGTATTCAACAAATGGACCCTGGCATCCGGCAAGGAAATCAAAGGCAATTTCAGCCATGTCAAGGACGATCGCTTGTTCCTTGAAGGGATTGATGGTCATTTGTTATCAATTGAAATCAATGAACTTTCAACGCAAGACCGTCAGCTTGTTCAATTCAAGCAAGCCAGAATGGCTGCACTGAATGGCACCAATGATGTTGCTGTCAATACGTCCCACAGCCCTGCAAATATTTCATTTTATCTCATGGCATTCCTTCTCCTTGTTTTGCTGGTCATCAAATCAAGAAGAAAGGATCGCTTGATTCTACCCAAAACCATCAACGCAGCCCTTGGACTCATGTTTGCCATCGCTTCTATTTATGCTTGCAAAAAAGCGTTGGTTCCATCTGCTGCCACCACTCCAACAACTTATATCCCCAAGACAAGAACAACATTTTTGGACTCATCATTTGCCGACTATAAACCCGGTTTGGAAACAAGGTCGGATGCCACTTATTATTATGTGGCATCAACTGGAATTCCTGAACACAACATGATGATTGGTATCACCAGCTGGCAGCAACAGGTCCCCATCCCACAAGCTTATACCGGCAGCAATAGCTGGTCCATCCCCCTTCAACCTGCCTATGCAGCAACCCCACTCAGCACCAAATCAAACTTCATGAAAGGAGCTGTTGCCATCGCGGTGAATGGAATCCCCATTTTCAATGCACTCAACAACAGGGGTGAAGATGCCTACCTGATTGGTGAGCTCGACAATTGGGGAGGCCATTGTGGACGTGCAGATGATTATCATTATCATGCAGCACCCATGCACCTTTCAGGAAAGGCTGGGTTGAAACCGATTGCCTTTGCCTTGGATGGTTTTGCTGTTTACGGTTCAAAAGAACCAGAAGGAACAGACATGCAACCGCTGGATATTTGCCATGGTCATATTGGCAAAAACGGAGTCTACCATTACCATGGCACTTCAGATTATCCATATGTCATAGGCGCGATGAAAGGAACGGTCAGCACCGATCCCTTGACCCCAGCCCCGGAAAATCAAATTCTTCCACAGGCCTTTGCAAAACCTGCAAGGCCAGCCTTGACACCGCTCAGGGATGCCTCCATCACTGATTTCAAATCAACTGCACCCAATGCCTATTCTTTGACCTATAAGCTGGGCGCAAAAAATGGTTATGTGCATTACAGCTGGGATGCTTTCAATAAATACAGCTTTACCCTGGTTGATACAGCAGGAAAATCAGTTACAACGATATACCAACGATAAACCTAAAATGCAGAACAATGGTTAGATTTTTATTGGCAGCCATCTTGATACTTGGTTTTTCCAATATTGGCATTGCCCAGCAAATGAAAGGAAAGAAAGGACAACAGGAACAGGGAGGAAAAGGCAAAGGAAAAGCCGGCGGTTCTCCTAGGAAAATGAGCAATGATCCAATCCCCAATGGCAATTGTGTCCTGGGCACTCCTACCGATCATTCCATCACGGCCAGCATTGTGTTAGAAAAAGGAACCGAGGTTTATATAGAGTATTCGAGAAAGGCGGGTGAGTACAAGGACAAAACAAAGCACTATGTTGCTGGTGCAGAAGCACCCATGGAAATACTGGTTGATCAGCTGGAAGAAAACAGCCAATATTTTTACCGGGTGCAGTACAAGCTGCCGAATGCTGCGGATTTCACTGCATCACAGGAATCCTGGTTTTCAACACAGAAAAAAACGGGAACAAGTTTTTCATTCGGCGTGCAGGGTGATTCCCATCCTGAAAGGGAAGGCAAAATGTTTCATCCTCTCCTGTACAAGCAGACCATGGAACATGTTGCTGCAGCGCGCCCCGATTTTTATTTCATGATGGGCGATGATTTTAATATTGATCGATTTCTGTCTAATCCCGGATTGAACAAATCGGCCATCAGTGGCAGCTATCAGTTGCAGAGAAAATACCTGGGCAACATGGGAACCAATCCGCCCTTGTTTCTTGTGAATGGCAACCATGAACAATCAGCAAGATACTTGTTGGATGGAACAGACACCAATGTTGCTGTGATTGCAGGAAATGCAAGAAAAAAATACTTCCCCCTGCCTGCGCCTGATAAGTTCTATTCAGGAGACAAGGAAATGGTGCCACACATTGGGCTCCTGAAAGATTATTATGCATTTGAATGGGGTAATGCCTTGTTTGTTGTGCTTGATCCTTATTGGCATTCAGCTGTGGCTGTAGACAATCAGCCGGGTGCTCAGGAAAAACAAGGAAAAAAAGACCAGTGGAAAATTACCATAGGTGATGCGCAATACAACTGGCTGAAGCATACACTTGAAAAAAGCAAGGCAAAATTCAAGTTTGTCTTTGCGCACCATGTCATGGGAACGGGCAGGGGCGGCGTTGAGCGGGCACCATTTTTTGAGTGGGGAGGAAAATCTGCCAATGGGACATGGCAGTTTGAACAAAACCGTCCCAGCTGGGAGCTGCCCATTCACCAGCTGATGGTAAAGAACAAAGTCACCATTTTCTTTCAGGGCCATGACCATATTTATGCAAAACAAGAACTGGATGGTGTGATCTATCAATCAGTTCCCAATCCTGCGGACGATACCCATACTGCTTTCAACAAGGAAGCATATACATCAGGAAAGATTCTGCCGAATTCAGGATTTCTCCATGTTACGGTTGGGCCAAAAGAAGTGAAGGTGGATTATATCCGATCTTATTTTAACCAGGAAAATATTTCACAGGAGACAACGGAAAGACATGTCTATACCATTAAATAGTGCAGTGAAGTGATGATCACGCTAGCGCAATTACCGCAGGAATTGAAGACTCAAGGGCAGCTGTGCCATCACCCTTGTGGATTCATCTTCAATGAAATAATGTTTCACTGCAGTTTTTTTTGAGGCTTTCATGATTGCCTTGATGTTGACATCACCTTTTCCCAAGACCACATTTGTTTCTTCATCTGCACTACCTGTATCATTGCATTGTGTTCCGTGCTCACGGTCTTTCAGGTGCATGAGCAGAAACCTGTTGGGGTATTTTTTCAGCAGCGCAACAGGGTCTGCACAACCTTGTTTGGCCCAGTAAACATCCAGTTCAAAGTTTGCATAAGCCCCATCTGTTTTGGCAACAAGGTCATCAAATAATGTACCAGCGACAGAAGGCCTGAATTCAAATCCATGGGGATGATAGCAGAATTGAAGTCCATTCTCTTTTAAAATCTTTCCTGCCCGGTTGAATTTTGCTGCGGCTTCCTCCACTTCTTTCATGCCAAATTCATTGCCTTTGTGGTCTATTGCAAAGCAAACAACATAAGTAGCCCCCAGTGTTTTTGCTTTTTGTATGACAGGCGTAAGGTCTTTGTCAAGATCCTTGTAACCCACGCCAATGCTCACCATTTTGTAACCCATCTGGTCGAGCATCTTCCTATAGCTCAAAATGTCCATTCCATAGAGATCTCCTCCTTCTAATTCTTTGATGCCCATTGCCCTTACTTTTTCCAAGCTTCCTTTCAGGTCTGTTTTCACTTCATTCCGGATGGAATAGAGTTGCAGTCCAATTTCCTGAGCACCTGCAAAAAAAACAGAGGAGCATACAATGAAAATCGATAGCATCAACTTTTTCATCAAATTGGTTTTAGAAATTAAATGTAATACTTTTCGTCATCACTCTTGTGCTGCCAGTTTTCAATGATAGCCGTGGTAAAGGTAGAGTGCACCATAGGTCCAATTGGGGCTTTGAAGACCAGGATAATTGAAGCGGTCCATCATCAGCGCAACATAGCGAAATGGGTATCCATCGGGCAATTGAACAACATTGGGCCAAACCCTTGAACCAGATGTTTCATCCCATGGCGGAAGGTCCATTTTGAGTGTGCCGGCTTCCTTGAGATCAGGATAGGTATAGACATAAATCTTCCGGTCTTTGCTGCCGGAAAAACAATAGAATTGATTGCCGATTTTTTGGATGGATGTTCCTGTAGAGTTGTAGGCAACGGGCCCTGCAATCTGTTTATATCCCTTGTTCCAGACATCAGATTCCAGCATGATGGCTTTGTATCCATTTAGATTTGTGCAGGTGAGCATCCTCCATTTTTTTGCCTTGGCATCAAAAAGAATGTGCGGATCTTCATAATCACCCACCATGCCAAAGGGTGTTGCCCGCATGATGGAAAAGCCAAAACGTGGATCTTGTTTGCTTTCAATGGTGAGCAATTGTTTTTTCTCTGTCTTGTTGGCAAAAGCACTGAAACCCGTTGTCAGTCCACGCCACATGGCATCTTTCCGGTCATAAAAAATATGTGATGCCACTTCATTCCTGAGCAATCCATCTTGCCTGTCAAATACAATGACGCCTTCCATTTTGATGTCGAACACCGTAGGATTCATGCTGAAAACGCCTTGCATGGGATGGGGCAAACCACGTCCCCTGATGGTCATGGTATACCATAATCTTCCCTTATCAAGCAGGGGATCTCCGTTTTCATAGGTGATGGCCCTGATGTCTGCCAGTCCAATTCCACTGCTCAGCGATGACGCTACTTTTTTGAGTTCTACCTTTCCTTTTTCAAGCGTTAAAAAAAGCCTGGACTGAAACGCGTTGATGCAGTACTTTTTTCTGAGGTCAAGGTATTCGCTGATTTCAAACTGTGCCACTGGTTTTGGAAGGTCGTTGTTTTGCACATACAATACCATGCCGCTTCCCAGCATTTGCAGGATGATTTTTCCCTGCAGGCTATTTTTTTCAGCAGTGTTGAGTGCGATGGATTTTTCAACAACGGTGATGGAATCTTTGACAATCCTGATTTTTGCATTCACCATGTTGTGATCATCAAAAACAGCGGTGATGGTGCATTGGTTTTTCAGTTGCTCATCGGAGAATTCAAATCCGATTTCTCCTTTTCCCTTGCAACTGTCCAGCTCAATTGTATAGGTGGCAAAAGGGTTGAAGCCGCCAAACCAGATGGCAGTTGTTGACTTTTCTGCTGATTGTAATGACAAACGATTCCCTCTTGTCTCTATGCTGGCAAGCGCTGATTGGCGATGCGCAATCGGATACATCACTGGCATCCCGATGATTTCGTTGGGATGCAATGCGGACAAAGGAATAGACAAATCCTTGTCGAACAAAAACCTTCTTACGGCCTGTCTTGTGAATTGAATCCCATCAGGTGTATGCTGTTGTTGTGCCAACAATGATGTGCAGGACATGATGCCATAAAAAAACAAACAGCAACATGATTTGAGCAAACGCTTGATTCTTGTCATGGGTGCTTTCATTGTTGTCCGGGCATGTATTGCTTTTCCATGTTCTTCAGTACATCTTCCTTGTAAAACAATACGTCCTTGAACTGTCCTTTCGTATACATTTCTGCCTGGTCTTTGAAATGCTTGGAACCAGGGTCTCCGCTTTCTCCACCGGCCAGCAAAGATTTTGCTTTTATCTTTTTACCAAATTCAACGGCACAGATGAAACTGTTTCCGCCATAGCCATAGCGTTTTTTGCTGCCTTCGGATGTGCGGGAGTTGAAGGAGGGAAGGCTTCCCCAGGCGGAAGAGGCAAAGGGAGATGGAAGGCTGGGCTGGTTGTCATCAAACTTTGATTTCATTGCATTGCTGATGCGTTGAAAACGGTTGACCTCTCCCCAGGCAATCTCCCAGGTGCCATAATCGGCCTTCAACTTTTTCAAGGTTTCGATCAGAAAGCTGATTTTGGTCGCATCGGGCATTTCCTTCAACATCCTTGGCAATTCAAAAGGAAGATCGATGGGTCCTTTTTTTCCTCTGGTGAGATAAGGCACTACACGCTCAGCCCAATGGATGGCAATGGTGGTGGCCACCGAATTGGCAGCAGATCTTCTGTCCCAGGCACCCAGCAGTTGTATGGCCTTGTTGATCTCTGGTTTGATGTCGTCAGCAATTGCTGTTCTGTTGGCGCTGATCAACGATGGCAACAAAACATCGAAGGCCGCGAGATAAGTATCATATCCTGCAGCAATCAAACTGTTGATGTCATATTTTTCACGGCTGCCCAATACCCTTACAGCATTGACACCACGGAAGTTCTCCGGATCGGGTGCCATGTAGCTCGGATATTTCTTTTTTGAAATGCTCCCATTCCCTGCAACAGTAAATGGTGTGGCATTGCAGTTCTGCAACCAGCCATTGGCGGGGTTGTAGAGGTGAACGGTTTCTTCCACCGTATGCAATCCCTTCCAATCTGTTGCAGCAATTGATCCGTCCACCGGATTGTTCCAGTCATAGTTGGCATCGCGCTTGGGCATGAAATTTCCATGCCAGTAGGCAATGTTGCCCTGGTCGTCTGCATAGACCGTGTTGTTGGAAACATTTTCGCGGAGGTCCATGATCGATTTGAATTCTGCAAAGGTTTTTGCCTTGGTCCTGCTCCAGGATTGGATCAAACCTTTCAGCGATCGGTTGTTGGATTGCATGCTGATCCACTTGTCCTCCTGCATCGCCATCACCGGGCCATGGTGTGTGGCATAGACCTTGAATTCTTTTTTGGACATTGTGCCGTTGCCAGTTTTGTAGGCAATGGTTGTGGGTTGAACACTGATGGGGCGAAGCTGTTTTTCGTGTTGATAGAAAAGTCCATCCTTGTTCTTGACGATGGTCTCTTCATAGAGGTCTGCTACATCGGCCTGGCTGGAAGTATGCATCCAGCCACAGTGTTCATTGAAACCCTGGTACACAAAAAACTGACCCCAGGTTACGGCACCATAGGCATTGAGTCCTTCCTCGCTCACCATGTGTACTTCGGGGCGGAAATAAAAAGTGACATGCGGGTTGATGTAGAGCATGGCATTTCCAGAAATGCTGCGTGATGGCGCAATGGCAAAACCATTGGAACCGCTGAGCTGTTCGGGATCTTTCTTTTTCAACAACGCAAGATCTGATGAAAGACCGGCATAGAATTTCTTGATGTCGTTGGCAGTGAGGTCGCTGGTTTGGATGGCTGAAATGCTGCCGTCTGTATAGGTCAGTGGATACCAGGGTTTGAACTCACGCAGCAGTGCAGGTTTCACTTTTGGATTTTTGTAGAGGTAATAATTCACCCCATCTGCAAATGCGTTCAATAGTTTTTTCATCCAATCCGGACTTGCCTCATAATCTTTAACGGATGCTGCAGAATCGATGACCATTTTTACCAGCAGGTCTTCGTAAATGCTTTGCTCTCCATTGATTTCACTGGTTCTTCCCAGCATGGTGATGTAGTTCATTTCAACGCGTTGAAAATCATCCTCACATTGTGCATACAACAATCCGAAAACACAGTCAGCATCCGACTTTCCATAGATGTGCGGAATGCCCCATTTGTCGCGGATGATGTTCACGCGTTTGGCGGTTTCCTGCCAGCGTGCGATGTCTGTTTTGGATTGTGCTCCAGACAGAAATGGAAGAAGCAAAAAACCGATCAGTATGTATTTCATAAACACGTCCTCGCTTTAAGAAAAAAAATTATTGATTGACCTGGTTGGCTTTCAGTACACGAATAAAGTTTCCACCCAGGATCTTGGTGATGTCTTTTTTGCTGTACCCTCTTTTCAACAATTCTTCAGTGATCAAGGGCATGTTGGTGACATCGTTGAGTTCACGTGGTGCAGAATTGATGCCATCAAAATCAGAACCGATGCCGATATGGTCAACACCAATCAGCTTGGCAATATGGTCGAGGTGGTCGATGAGTTTAGAAAGTGAGGGGCGAACATTGTCCATCTCTTCTTTGTATTTTTCATGAATGAAAAGATTGGCATAGAAATCACTGGGATTGATTTTCAACAAGGAGTCTTTTTCCTGTTGGTGCTTTCTGATGAAAGCATTGTTCTTTTCGCGGAAGCTGCTGTCAACAAATCCGGAATAAAAATTCAGGTGGATGACACCATTGTTTTTTCCAATCATCCGGATCTGGTCGTCGGTGAGGTTTCTTGGAACAGGGCAGAGTGCATAGGTACAACTGTGTGAAGCAATGACTGGTTTTGTGCTGATGCGCAAGGCATCGTAAAATGTTTTTTCACCCACATGCGATACGTCAACAATCATCCCCAGTTCATTCATGCGCCTTACAATTGATTCGCCGAGTGCATTCAATCCATATGGATGGCCGAGGTCTTTTTTGGCCCGCTCATCTGCAGCAGAACTGGCCCATGAAGTGCTGTTGTTCCATGTCAGGGTCATGTAGCGTGCGCCGCGCTCATATAATTTTTCAAGGTAATCAATCCTGTCTTCGATCATGTGTCC
>Ga0222712_10007328_pt1 | contig 10704 bp, 10 predicted proteins | sample C33_657DmetaG_FD_165043 | JGI IMG/M metagenome (GOLD analysis project Ga0222712, IMG submission 165043) | Estuarine water microbial communities from San Francisco Bay, California, United States - C33_657D | ecosystem: Environmental > Aquatic > Marine > Unclassified | place: USA: California... | reverse complement strand
CCAACCTGCTCGCAATGGAGGACCCCGATGAAGTCCCGCCCGATGTGGCCGAAGTCATTCAATGCGCGGACGACCTCTGGGCGTCTTCGGTTGCGAAGTTCAGCCGCCTCGCACAGCTTGCTGATGAGGAGGATGGTCGAGTTCGCGGAGCTTTCGTCTTTGCCGGAGGAAGCGCCACAGGCCGCGCCAGTTCCTACGGAGCCCAAGTTCACAATTTCACTCGCAAATGCGCCAAGGAACCCGAAGCTGTTAGAACTGCGATGGTCCGAGGCCATGCAGTTGTACCAAGATTTGGAAAGCGCGTTACTGATGTCTTACGGGGAATGCTCAGGCCCTCACTGATCCCGGCCAAGGGCAAGAAGTTCGTGGTGGCCGACTGGTCTGCCGTCGAGGCGCGCGTCACGCCCTGGGCGAGCAACCAGCCCCAGGCGCAGGAGGTGCTGGACGTCTTTCGCGCTGGGCGCGACATCTACATCCGCGAGGCGGCGGGCATCTACCGCATGCCCGAGGACCAGATCGGCCCCGAGTCCGACGAGCGCCAGATCGGCAAGGTGGCCATCTTGTCGCTGGGCTTTGCTGGCGGCGTAGGCGCGTTCGCCGCGATGGGCCGCAACTACGGCATCAACCTGCCCGAGTCCGACGCCCGTCGGATCGTCGATGCGTGGCGGCGCGCTAACTCCTGGGCCGTGGCCTACTGGCAGGACTTGGAAGCCGCCTACACCCGCGCGATGCGTAACCGGGGGCATGAGTTCAAGGCGGGCAAGGTGACGTACATGTTCGACGGCCAGCATCTTTGGTATGCATTGCCGTCGGGCCGCATACTTTGCTATCCATTCGCCCGCCTGGAGGCCGAGGGCGTGACCTACGCGAAGTCTGCGTGGAAACCCGCAGTCGATGCAAAAGAGTGGCCGCGAGGGCGTCTGTGGAAGGGTCTGGCGTGTGAGAATATCACGCAGGCCACCGCGAACGATCTACTTCGGCACGCGCTGCGCCAACTCGACGACGTGGTGCTCCACGTTCACGACGAGATTGTCCTCGAAACGAGCGATCCCCAGGCCGCAGAGAATCTTAAACGTGTGATGTGTACGCCGCCCGCGTGGGCGAGCGATCTGCCCCTGAATGCGGGCGTTAAAACAATGGAGCGTTACGGCAAATGAACTTCGTCGACTTCATCATGGGGTTGGCTCCCGAGGGAGAAACCGCGCTGTTCGTGCAGCAGAAACTGACTGGCGGCACTTACGCCGACGGCAAACCCAAAGCAACGTGGCCCGCCTATCTCAAACCCAAAGGCAAGGGCGCGTGGTTTGGCAACACCGGCAGCTTCATCGTGGACCGCTTCAAGGACGGCGTGCCTAGCGCCTCGAAGGCCAATTGCGAGTATGTGCTGGTGATGATGCTGGACGACATCGGAACCAAGGCCAAGGAGCCCCCGCTTGCCCCGACATGGAAGATCGAAACGTCCCCGGGCAACTTCCAATGGGGCTATGCCTTCTCCGAGCAGCCGACTAAGGGCGCGTTCGTGGGTGCGATGCTGGCGATTGCCGAGGCAGGCTACACCGACCCGGGCGCAAGCAATGCCGTGCGTAACTTTCGTCTGCCGGGCTCCGTGAACAACAAGCCGGGGATGAATGGCTTCGAAGCCGTGCTAACGCACTTCGACCCCAAGATCGAATACACGCTAGATGAGATTTGCGCCGCCCTGGGCGTGATCCCGCACCCCGAGCAAACCGATGTGCTGCGCCCGATCCGCATGGACGACACGGGGCAGGATGACGTGCTCGCGTGGCTGTCCGCGCAGAACCTGCTCTTGTCGCGCCCGAATCACGAAGGCTGGGCGGGCGTTGTTTGCCCCAACAGCGCGCAGCACACTGACGGCAACGTCGAGGGCCGCTATATGCCGCTTAACCGCGCGTTTTGCTGCTACCACGGCCACTGCACCGAGCTGGATTCGGGCGTGTTCCTGCAATGGGTCGCCGACAACGGAGGCCCCAAGCACACGCCAGGACTGCGCGAGGATTTGCTCGTCTCGGCTATGGATTCGGCGTTGTCCAAACTCACGCCGACAGTCGAGTTTCCCAATGAGGCCGCAGTGATCGAAGCCGAAACCGAGCGCAAAGAACTGGCCCGCCTGGAAAAGGCTGAGTGGTGGGATCGCTTTGCGTATATACAAGAAGATGACGCGTACTTCGACATGCAAGACCGCCGCGAACTGAGCCGAAGCACCTTCAACGCCCTTTTCCGTCACATCGGCTGCAAGTCGATCCACAATGGGCGCAAGATCGAACCGGCTATCTCATTTGACGAGCAGCGTCAATCCAAGGGCTCCAAAGCCCTGGTGGGCATTACCTACGCCGCCGGGCAACCGGGCATCGTCAACCGTCAGGGTCACGAGTACGGCAACCGCTGGCGCAATGCAAGACCGCAACCCAAAGCAGGCGATGTCTCGCTGTGGCTGCGTCACGTCGAGCGCCTTGTTCCGATTGACTTCGAGCGTGAGCACCTGCTGAACGCCCTGGCCCATAAGGTGCAGTTCCCAGGCCATAAGATCAACCACGCGATCCTAATGGGCGGTAACCCAGGCTGCGGCAAGGACACGCTTTTCGCTCCGTTCTTCTGGGCCATCGGCGGGCCCACCAAGACCAATTGCTCGCTGGTCAAGAACGAAGACATTACCTCGCAGTGGGGCTATTCGCTCGAATGCGAGGTCATGGAAATTGCCGAGCTTCGGCAAACTGAAGCCAAGGACCGAAGGGCCCTTGAGAATCAACTCAAACCCATCATCGCTGCGCCGCCCGAGTTGCTGCCCGTGAACCGCAAAGGGCTGCACCCATATATGGCGCTTAACCGCGTCTTCGTCGTGGCATTCTCGAACGAGCGCGCAGCGATTTCTATCCCTTCGGAAGACCGCCGGTGGTTCTGCCTTTGGGCCGATCTGCCGCGTCTGCCTGAATCGGACGCCGTGGCCCTTTGGAACTGGTACCAAAGGCAAGGCGGTTTCGAGGCCGTGGCCGCTTACCTGCATACCCGCGACGTGTCCGCCTGGAACCCGACCGCACCGCCGCCCATGACCGAGGCTAAGGCCATCATGGTGGAACATGGCATGAGCACAGCAGAATCGATGCTTGTGGACATGATGCACCGCCGCGTAGGCGATTTTGCAAAGGGCGTGATCGGAGCCCCCTTCCATGCCCTATGTGACCGGGTGCAGGCCCACATGCCCGCAGGCGTCAAAGTGCCCCAGGCTGCGCTATTCCATGCGCTTAAAGAGGCCGGATGGATTGACCGGGGCCGGGTCAAGTCGCGAGAATTTGACGTTAAAAAGCAGGTGTTTTGCGCGCCAGAACTGGCGGACATGTCCAATTCAGACCTTCGGCGGCTTGTCGCGTGAGGGTAGATTTAACCAAGTCCGAGGGCGAGCTTGCGCGCATCGTAGGCGAGGGCAACATGGTCGCCGGTGTGCGTGAGGCCCTGGCCGCTTACTGGCACCTTTGGCGCTTAGGGTACCGCCCAGGGGTGCCACTGACATTCTGGATGCGCCAGCGCTTCAAAAAGAAGGGACCCCGAAGGGTCCCGAAGGTTTCAGCGATGGCGCCCGAGTATAACCCGGAGCAAGAGGGCAAGGGCAGCGTAGATCAAGGTTGACCATCCCGGCCAATCCACCCCATCCCGGCGTAATCGTTGGGGTCTTCACGCATCGGGATGCTGTCGCGCCACGGCGTGATCTGCCACTCCCCGATCTTCAATGACTTCTCCTCGGTGCGTCCATACGCCCAATCGTGCGCCCACTTCTCGAATGCTTGGACAGTCTTAACGGGGATGTCGGGGTGCGGTCTGCCCTGCCCCTCGTCATCGCCATCGTGTTGCCACCCCCACCAATGGTAGTTGTCACCGGGCGGGGATAGGTTCTCGCCCCACCCAATGTTGACAAGGTACGTCTCCTCCCACCTACCATCCCGACCGACGCGGAACCCCTCGTATTCTTGGTTGTCATCGCGCGCTGTTTCTGCCCTCTCCCATGCTGCGCTCACTGTCTGCACCACGCGGGGCACCATCCACTCTTCAGTGCTCGCATAGCCCAGACCCTCGGTGTCGAAGTCGTCGGACACGCGGACCTCGACCTTGATCGTGACCCCGTCCTCCGACCAGATGCGGGCGCTGGCGATCTCCTTCTTGCTGGAGTACCACCCCGTGTCGAAGGGTTTGTGTGCCTCCAGTGCCTGTCTCAGTTGCGCCTCGCCCTCCTCGTACCAATCGGACAGGCCACAATGTGCGCCGTCCCCATGCTGAAATGCGTCAAGTACTTTCATTTGCTTTTTCCTTCAATATCGGTTTTCACACGTAATCCTCCGCCCGCAGGATATGGTCCTCAAGCCGGGCAAACTGCGCGTTGTTGAGCATTTCCGCGATATCCACGCCCCCGACGAAGACATGGAATATGTCCGCCATTGGCGGCGCGCCGGGATAGTCGGGCTCGATCATCTCGCCCGGGTAAACGTCCGCATGGACCGTCATCTCGAACCCCCACGGGGCGATTGTGTAGGTGTTCATTCGTGTCCCCAGTGGTGCGCGCATTCGTCGCATGATTTGTAATTTGTCTCGATACCCGTTACTAACGCGAACTGAGGCGTGAATTCTTCGCTCCCGCATGCGGGGCAAATTTCAGCGTAAGACTCTTCCCCCTGGGGCTCGTGGCAGGGTTCCGCCCGCAAGGGCTCGAATTGCAGGGTGTGCGATATGTATGAGTCAAACGCCGCAATTTTGCGTGACGTGTTCAAAGCAAAGTACTGACGGACATATTCTGCCGTGCTCATGTCCGGATTGAATACCGGGTACTGGCGCTTTTCCGCGCCTTTGGACTTCTGGCGCTTATGCTTACCCGTCGCTTTCGCATGCGTCGCGAACACGTCGCGGGCGTCCAGAACCGTGTACCGGGTCCGACCAATTGATACGTTTTTCATGGGGTCATTCTCCAAAAGTACAGGATAAAGGGAAGGGCCAGGATACCGGCCACAATGAGGGCTCCGAGGGTATCTTTCATAGGCCCGATACCCGGAAGCATTTACCGTCGGACAACCGCTGTACGTCAACCGTGCCAGGGCCGTGCAGGGCCAGGACACGGCAGCACGTCGGACGTCCGAATAGTTCTACAAACAGAATTTGACCGGGTTTCATGCCAGGAACCCCCCGATTAGAGTGACGGTAAGCCACACAATGCATCCGATAGTTGCGATTACTTTCATGTCATGTACCTCCATTGTCGGACCGGATTGTCCGGAATAGGGGAACAGCCCCTATCCCTGAAAATCACGCGTTACAGCATCCGCAGCATGGTGCATCCTCACAGCGCCCGCGCTTATTGCGGTAATATTCGCGGCCATCGGCGCGCCAGACATCGGACACCCCACGGGCCAGGGACCGGGCCATGTAACGGCCAGCGGCCAATGCCGCATCCGTATCCGATGCCACTAGTTCGGGGTCCATGTCCGCCACAGCCGCTAGCAATTCGGCGCGCCCGCGCCCGTGCCAGACAATGGAATCACCCGGGCGGATGCTGGCGCCGGTACGGATGCACCGGCCAGGATATTTTGCAGTCATTGTTTTCATGCTGACACCTTAATATTGATAACCCGACGCGCATGGCCGGCTGCATGGTCCGCGATAACGATATCGCGCGCCTGGATTGACGTGCCGGAACAAAGCACGCATTTAGCGCATGTAGACTTGCGGCCACCTTCGGCGCTGGCCGGGCAGACTGTCTCGCCCGGTTGACGGTCAACCCCGACGGATACCCGGAACACGCGCATCCCGAGCAAATTTGCCCGCGCGGCCTGTTCGATTGTGTCGGCGCTGGCCATGACGAGCGGGCTCCATGCTTGGACGTCAAAATCCGGACGGTCCCATTGGTGCGTGTAACCCCGACGGCCCGCAGCATACCGGGTGATTTGGGACCACATTGTGACGGGTGCAGCAAACGGATCCCCATAGGTTCCGAGCCGGACGATTTTCCCGGACAATGCGCGGGCGATTGTCGCAGCATCCGCTTTAGTGTAGCGGCCACGTTTATAGGCGTGATAAACCGATTGAACCGATTTCCCGACTTGCACATAACACGGTGCTTTGCCCGTCTCGCGCGCCAATAGCGGACGGTGCTCACACTGGCCGCAAATCGACTCGTCCGCGCCCGTCTGCAATGCTTCTACCGGCGCAACATCGGACCGAATGATGAACGATTGAACGATTGCGCCGGTTTTCGCGTTAGCGGATCCGTCAAGTTTATTGATAATGACGACAATGGGCGCGCCATCGATGGCGGACGGGCCTTCGTATGCGATGAATCCGAGAAAGTTGCTCATACTGTAGTGTCCTAGAGTGAATTGAAGGGGCTGCAGCCCCTGGGTGTTTAAACGCTTTGCATCTCGCCATGATCCGGGCAATGTGGCGCGCCCATGTCAACGAGCCATTTGCCCGCTACCCGCACGGTATACCCGCACACCGGGCAAATGCATTTGAGCATGCGGGTAGATTGTTTCTTTTGAGCATTTGAGGGTACTAAATCCGCGTGCGGGTATGCGCCGAGCCGAGCCAGTACGGGCTCTGCCCATTGTTTAAACGCTTCGCCCGCAACAGTGGCGGTTAATTTTCCCTCCAGCCCAATCGCGCGGGCGGTACGTTTAAACGCTTTGCCGTGTCCGTCGCCCGGGTGCGCGGCATGCACCAATTCATGCGCGAGAATATCGAGCACGCGCGCGCTATCGCTAATCGTCGGGGAAATAAAAATTTCCGCATGTTGATCAGCGCTCGCGCGGGCGGACCAGCATTCGCCGATCCGGCGATTTTTTGCGCTGAGTGCTGATTTTGAGGGAAAGCCACAAGAGGCACGCACGCGCGCGGGAATGGTTGCGCCGTGCTGACTAAACAATTCCCTGAGCGCTTCGGTAGCTTGAGAGAGCCATTGTTCACGGGTGATCATACTGTAGTGTCCTGTAGTTTGTTGCGATGTGATGATTGTACGGGATTGTCTGACACTGTCAAGAATTATTTTCTAGGTGTTTACCCTAGGTGTCCTGGCCAGTGTGGACCATGTGCGGACCATGCGTGGACATCGGACGTGTCCACGTCGCAGCGAGTATCCATGCGGGTTTGCAGCTGTGTGGACAATGTGGACCATTATTCTTTAGATGCTATATAAAAATTAATAAGTATATAGAGAATGGCGCGCCGACGCCGACGCTACGACATTTTGGCGAGAATTCAAACCGCATGGTCCACTGGTCCACATGACCCCCCACAAAAGTACTCATACGTATTGACATACGTAGTGTTGGGTTTTTGCAACAGTAAGGTTTGCGGGTATGGGCTGAAAGCACCGTCCGTTTCTCACACCCCCGCCCGCATGCTTCAAGCCATGCTGTTGTTTTTTCGCAACACTCTGGCCCAATAGCCCCGACGCTATCGTGCCCCCGGCGCTATCGCCCCGCGCTATTAGTTAGTGAGCACTAACCTACATAACCCGTGAGCAATGTAAGCACTCACTTCGCCTAGTAGTTAGTGAGCACTCACTAACATCTGTCAGGAGTGAGCATTCACTATGGGGGGAGGGGGTCTGGCTTGCTGTGTAAATTTGACGGTGCCACCGCCATACCTAAAAAGCAAAACGGGCAAAACAGCCACTAGGCCTTCGCCGTAAGAAAAAGTAGAATCCGCTCACTACTTCCCGGAGGGATAAAAGTGAATCTGCCAAAGACGCTACCGAAGACAGACACGATGCGCCTGAAGGAGCTAAAGGAGCTGCTCCTGAAATCTGGCGGCAAGAGTGTTGTTCAGAAAGTGCTCGACATCGCAATGGATGACGCGCATCCTGGCCAGATGACGGCGCTTAAGATGTGCATGGATCGCACACTGCCCACCAGCTTGTTTGACCGCGAGAAAGGCGCGCGCAGCGCCGTCACGATCAATATAACCGGGATTGGTGAAGCGCCCACGATCATAGAAGCGAAGGATATAACGGATGTCTGATCTGAACTTCCAGCTTCTGCCCTGGCAGCAGCAGGTCTACGCCGATCCCACCCGCTTCAAAGTGATCGCCGCCGGGCGGCGCTGCGGCAAAAGCCGATTAGCGGCAACGACGCTGATCATTGAGGCCCTGAAGTGCCCGCCAGGATCAGCGGTGCTGTACGTCTCACCGACGATGGGCCAGTCGCGCCAGATCATCTGGGACCTGCTGCTGGAGTTGGGGCGCGAAGTGATCTCTGGCAGTCATGTGAACAACCTGGACATCACGATGATCAACGGCGCGCGCATCTATGTGCGAGGCGCAGACCGCCCGGATACGCTGCGCGGGGTGTCGTTGACCTATGCGGTGCTTGACGAGGTGGCTGACATCAAGCCAGAAGCCTGGGAGCAGGTGATCCGGGCCAGTTTAAGTGACCGAAAAGGCCGCGCCATGTTCATCGGCACGCCAAAAGGTAGGAATTGGTTCTACGATTTGTGGCAATTAGGCCAGCAAGAGAGTGATAAGGACTGGAAAAGCTGGCACTTTACGACGAAAGACAACCCTCTGATCGATCCGAGCGAGATTGAGAGTGCAAAAAAGACGCTTTCGAGCTTCGCTTTCAAGCAGGAATACCTTGCGTCGTTTTCAAACGCGGGTTCGGACATCTTCAAGGAGGAGTGGATCCGTTATGGCGAGGAGCCACAGCACGGAAGTTGGTTCATCGCGGTGGATTTGGCGGGTTTTGAGGAGGTTGCCAAGCAAGCGGCCAACGCCAAGAAGCGCCTGGACGAGTCGGCGATAGCGGTGGTGAAGGTGACGGACGAGGGAAAGTGGTTTGTCAAGGAGATTGAGCACGGAAGATGGGATGTCAGGGAGACGGCGGCCAAGATTCTGATCAAGATTCGGGATTACCGCCCCTTAAGCGTAGGGATTGAGCGCGGATCGCTCAAAAACGCGGTTTTGCCCTATCTAAGTGATCTCATGCGAAAGAACAACGTCTACGCCCACATCGTAGACCTGACGCATGGCAACCGAAAGAAGGCAGACCGCATCATTTGGGCCTTGCAGGGCCGCTTTGAGCATGGGAGAATCGTGCTCAATCAGGATGAGGAGTGGGACGACTTCACGGATCAGCTTCTCATGTTTCCGGCGCAAGGCGTCCATGACGACCTGCCGGATGCCCTATCATATATAGACCAGTTAGCGGTCACATCCTACTTCGAGGAAGAAGATCAGGATGACTGGCAACCGCTTGATGTCATTAGCGGAGTGTGACTATGGATTACTACGAGCCTACTGAGGGCGACAAAGAGCTGCTGGCCTTTGTGACGGATCATTGTGACCGCTGGAGGGACTGGCGCGACACGAACTTCCTGCCCGCATACCTGGAGTATGAGCGAATCTTTCGGGGTCAGTGGGCAGCGGAAGACAAGATGCGCGAATCGGAGCGCTCCAAGCTTGTCACCCCCGCCACTCAGCAGGCCGTCGAGACTCGCCACGCGGAGATCATGGAAGCGATCTTCGGTCAGGGCGAGTTTTTTGACATTGAGGATGACATCAAGGACGTCAACGGCAATCCGCTGGACGTTGAGATGATCAAGGCTCAACTGATGGAGGACTTCAAGCAAGACAAGATCAAGAAGTCCATCGATCAGATTGAACTGATGGCCGAAATCTACGGCACGGGCATTGGCGAGATCATCGTCAAGACCGAGAAGGTCTTTGTGCCTGCCACGCAGCCGATTCCGGGCCAGATGGGCCAAGCGGCCATTGGTGTGGTGGAAAAGCCCCGCGTGGCGGTGAAGATCGTCCCGGTCAACCCCAAGAACTTCCTGTTTGACCCCAACGGCACGAGCATCGACGACTGCCTGGGCGTGGCGATTGAGAAATACGTCTCCATCCACAAGATCGTCGAAGGCATGGAGCGCGGTATCTACCGCAAACTGCCGATCCAGCCCGCTGGCGAGGACACCGATCTGGAGCCGACGCAGGAGATCAGCCAGTACGAGAGCGACAAGGTGCGCTTGCTGACGTACTACGGTCTGGTGCCGCGTGAGTACTTGAAGGCCGTGCAGGAGGAAGAAGTCGAAGACCTCTTCCCCGAGGACACGGCCCTTGATGAGTACAGCGATCTGGTGGAGGCCATCGTTGTAGTGGCAAACGAGGGGTTCCTCCTGAAAGCAGAAGAGAACCCCTACATGATGAAGGACCGCCCGGTCCTGGCATATCAGGATGACACGGTGCCTAATCGCCTCTTGGGCCGGGGCACTGTGGAGAAGGCCTACAACATGCAAAAGGCCATCGATGCCGAGGTGCGTAGCCACCTGGACTCGCTGGCCCTGACCACCGCCCCCATGATGGCGATGGATGCCACGCGTCTGCCGCGCGGTGCGAAGTTTGAAGTGCGCCCGGGTAAGGCGATCCTCACGAACGGCAATCCGAATGAGATTCTGTTCCCGTTCAAGTTCGGCAACACCGACGGCGCGAATCTGGCCACGGCCAAGGACTTTGAGCGGATGCTGCTGCAATCGACGGGTACGCTCGATAGCCAGGGCATGGTCAGTCAAGCGGCGCGCGATGCTGGCGGGATGTCGATGGCGGTAGCCACGATCATCAAGAAGTACAAGCGCACGCTGGTGAACTTCCAGGAAGACTTCCTGATCCCATTCATCCAGAAGGCGTCGTTCCGCTATATGCAGTTCGACCATGAG